>POVV01000383.1_pt1 | contig 30271 bp, 33 predicted proteins | sample 1560271 | NCBI WGS metagenome assembly POVV01 (sample SAMN08337232, study PRJNA429181) | Bioreactor metagenome, whole genome shotgun sequencing project. | biome: cows' rumen and soil; feature: anaerobic; isolation source: anaerobic chemostat enrichment culture, galacturonate as sole carbon... | reverse complement strand
CGCCAATTAGTGGTGAGAGTTAACGATCGCGGGCCATTTACCCCGGGTAAAATTATCGACCTGTCTAAAGCGGCAGCCGAACGTTTAAACGTGACCAATCAAACTAAAGTACGACTTGATGTGATTATTGTTGCCCCCGATGGCACGCTATCCGGCCCGGGAACCATAGGTACAGAGATCGCTAAACAGACCTATGCCCTCCCCGACCGGCCGATGCTGGGCGCACCCGTTACCGCTGTGGGCGCAAATTCATTGGCCCCGGCGCAGCAATCAGAGCCGGTGAATATTCCGGCCCAGCCAGACAATAACGTTGCTATTCCGACACCGGCACCAGAGGCACAACCATTAACGCTTGCGGCTCCACAACAGGAGACCCATGTTAACGTACCGGCCAAGCCTGATAACAGCGTTGCTATTCCAACTCAAGACAATCAGTCATTGTCTCTGAGTGCGCCGGTTCAGGAAGAAAAGGTCAACCTGCCGGCAAAGCCTGATGCAAATGTTATCGTACCTGCACCCGTTACACAGGACAATGTCACAGCGGCATCTGCGACAACTTCAGGCTATGTCGTACAGGTGGGTGCGCTGAATGACCGTCAGCGCGCTGATGAGTTACAGAAAAAGCTCAGCGACCAATTAAAAGTTCCCGGCATGGTATCAACCTCCGGGACATTTTATCGGGTACAGCTAGGGCCATTCAGTACCAAACAACAGGCTCAGGATTTGCAACAGCGCTTATCCGGGCAAGGTCAACCTAATACGTTTATTACCGCTACCCCGCTATAACGGCTATGCAGTCTTTATAGCGGCAACGATAAAATTTCGCAGTACCCATGATGTTGGGTGCCCAACGCTTCGCCACCTGATATCATGTGGTCGTTATTAACTTTTTTACGGATATTGTTGTCCCGATGATGAAACAGACTCTCTCTTCAAAAAAATTCAGCCACCCATTGTTAAAAAGCATGACTCTCGGTGCACTCATCGCCCTAAGCGCAGCCTCTGTGGTAAGAGCAGATGATGTGAATCTTAAAACGATGATCCCGGCCGCCCCGCAAATTGATGCAGAAGCCTATTACCTGATGGACTACAACTCAGGAAAAGTACTGGCGGAGATGAATGCGGATATCCGCAGAGAACCGGCCAGCCTGACTAAAATGATGACCAGCTATGTTATTGGTCAAAGTATCAAAGCCGGGAAAATCCATTTGGATGATACCGTGACCATCAGCAAAGACGCTTGGGCTACCGGTAATCCGGTATTCAAAGGTTCGTCCCTGATGTTCCTGCAATTAGGCGCTCAGGTAAAAGTCTCTGAACTTAATCGCGGAATCATTATTCAGTCAGGTAATGATGCCTGCGTGGCTATGGCTGAACACGTTGCCGGCAGCCAAGACTCTTTCGTCGGCATGATGAACAGCTATGTTAAATCGCTGGGCCTGCAAAATACCCACTTTGAAACAGTCCATGGCTTAGATGCACCGGGCCAATATAGCTCAGCGAAAGATATGGCGTTGATTGGTCAGGCACTGATCCGTGATGTTCCTGAAGAATATGCCGTTTATAAAGAAAAAGAGTACTACTTCAACAATATCAAGCAGCCGAACCGTAATGGTTTACTGTGGGATACCAACTTAAACGTTGACGGAATTAAAACCGGCCACACCGACAAAGCTGGCTATAACTTAGTGGCATCAGCGACTGAAGGTAATACTCGGCTGATTTCCGTGGTGATGGGTGGACGTACCTTTAAAGGCCGTGAAACTGAAAGCAAAAAACTGTTAACCTGGGGTTTCCGCTTCTTTGAAACAGTCGCGCCATTACAAGCCGGTAAAGAGTTTGCTTCTGAACCGGTATGGTTCGGTGATACCGACCGCGTTCAGTTAGGCGTTGATAAAGATGCTCACCTGACTATTCCTCGCGGCCGCTTAAACGACCTGAAAGCCAGCTATACTTTAACTAACGCTGAAATCAGTGCTCCATTAACCAAAGGTCAGGCCGTTGGTACCATTAACTTCCAGCTGGATGGCAAAACCATCGAACAACGCCCGCTGGTTGTCCTGAATGAAGTTAAAGAAGGCGGATTCTTCAGCCGTTTGGTCGACCATATCAAACTGATGTTTCATCGCTGGTTTGGCTAGTCGCCCTTGAAAAATGCAGTTTAGTCACCATATATATTGGTAACTGCCAAAGTAGCTCCCGTCAGTACGGGAGCTATACTTTTATTTGGCGATATTATTTTTTATTTTGTTGGAGCCACCATGAAAACTAACCTGAAAGAACTGCTCGAGTTCCCCTGCTCTTTTACTTACAAAGTGATGGGTGAAGCAAAACCTGAGTTAGTTGAACAAGTAGTTGAAGTGGTACAACGCCATGCGCCCGGTGATTACACCCCACAGGTAAAACCGAGCAGCAAAGGAAACTACCACTCCGTTTCTATCACGATTAATGCCACTCATATTGATCAGGTTGAAATTCTGTATGAAGAGTTAGGCAATATTGAAATTGTGCGTATGGTGCTGTAATTATTTCTTACAGGAATTACACAGGTCGAAAAACCGGATAGCACCATTATCCGGTTTTTTTATATCTGCTTGCGCCTGTTTTTTATCCTGATAGTTAAAGAGAAATCCGTCTCTTCCCTCCGCATTCATTTATGACTACCCCCATCGCTCTACTGCTAGATAACAGCACCCGACTCATCCCTGTTGCGAAGCAGCCAATCCGAACTATGCTTGAGATCTGACGGGTTACTGACGCTGAAAGAAAGAGGACAGACATATGGAATTACAAACCTATCTGTTTTTTGACGGTAATTGTGAGGAAGCACTAGAATTTTACCAACGCAGCATTGGTGCCGAAGTCACCGTAATGATGCGATATAAAGACTCTCCGGACCAATCATCAGGCCCGATTCCCGATGATTGGCAAAACAAAATCATGCATGCCAATATCACTATAGGCAACTCTCAGTTTATGGCCTCTGACGGGCAGTGCGATCATAATCTTGATCACCCAGGTTTCCACGGTTTTAGCCTATCGCTAAATGTTAAAGATAGGGCTGAGGCTGAACGCCTGTTTAAGTCTCTCTGCGCAGGAGGGAAGATCAGTATGCCCTTCCAAAAAACGTTTTGGTCCAGCGGTTTCGGTACCTTGACCGATCGTTATGGCGTAGGTTGGATGGTCATGAGTGATATAGAGTCATAGCCGCTTCGGTCTTTTATTATTCACGACTTTGGTTATCTAAACCGGCCTATGGATTAAATAGGCCGATTTAATCTGGTGGTATCTTCTCACGGTGGGTATAATAGCTATACCATTTCTGTAACGTTATGATGACCTACTTGCAACAAGACACCATTATATTACGCCAACTTGGGTTACAGCCTTATCTCCCGGTATCCCATGCTATGCATAGTTTTACCGATCTCAGAGACTCATCTACCCCCGATGAACTGTGGTTGGTACAGCATCCAAAGGTCTTTACCCAAGGGCAGGCGGGTAAAGCTGAACATGTGCTTGCAGCAGGTGATATTCCGGTTATTCAGAGCGATCGCGGCGGCCAAGTGACTTATCATGGCCCCGGACAGCAAGTTATGTACATCATGATTGACCTAAAGCGTAAAAAGATTGGCGTTCGAGAGTTAGTTACCCATCTTGAACAAACCGTCATTAAAACGCTGGCACATTTTGATATACAGGCGCAGGCCCGACCCGATGCGCCCGGTGTTTATGTTAACGGTGATAAAATTTGTTCGTTAGGGCTTAGGATCCGCAAAGGATGCTCATTCCATGGACTCGCCCTCAACGTTGATATGGACTTAGAACCGTTTAACCGTATCAACCCCTGTGGCTATGCCGGATTGCAGATGACCCAGATGAAGCAACTTGTCGAAACCAGCACCATCGATAATGTTCAGCCAATCCTAATTCAGGAATTCACACAATTACTCGGCTATCAACAGCCTGAGACTGGTTATTGGAATCTTAACGACTATGAGTAAACCAATTCTAATGGAACGCGGCATTAAGTATCGCGATGCAGATAAGATGGCACTGATACCGGTAAAAGCGGTAGAGTCCGATCGCCAGACAATGCTACGTAAACCTGAATGGATGAAGATCAAATTACCCGCAGACTCCACTCGAATTCAGGGAATCAAGGCCGCTTTACGCAAGAATGGTCTGCATTCAGTCTGCGAAGAAGCCTCCTGCCCCAATCTGGCTGAATGTTTTAACCACGGAACGGCCACCTTTATGATTCTAGGTGCCATCTGTACGCGTCGTTGTCCTTTCTGCGACGTTGCTCACGGACGCCCTATTGCCCCGGATGTTAACGAACCAGAAAAACTGGCTCAGACTATTCAGGATATGGCCCTGAGATACGTGGTTATTACTTCCGTTGACCGTGATGACTTACGTGATGGCGGAGCTCAACACTTCGCCGACTGTATCAGTGCAATCAGAGCCAAAAATCCACAAATCAAAATTGAAACATTGGTACCTGACTTCCGCGGACGTATGGATCGCGCATTGGATATTCTCACTGCAACGCCACCGGATGTATTCAACCATAATTTAGAAAATGTCCCGCGCATTTATCGCCAAATTCGCCCGGGTGCTGACTACAACTGGTCGTTGAAACTGCTCGAACGCTTTAAGCAAGCGCATCCCGACATTCCCACTAAATCAGGGCTTATGGTTGGTTTAGGTGAAACTAATGAAGAGATTATCGCCGTTATGCGCGACCTGCGGGCCCACGGCGTGACGATGTTGACATTAGGACAATATTTACAGCCAAGCCGCCATCACCTGCCAGTCCAGCGCTATGTGAGCCCGGCAGAGTTTGATGAGATGAAAGCCGAAGCAATGGCCATGGGCTTTACGCACGCTGCCTGCGGACCTTTCGTTCGCTCCTCTTATCATGCGGACCTGCAGGCTAAAGGCGAAGAAGTTAAATAAGTTGGTGTATCCAGTTGGTGTATCCATATATGTAACCAGCGTAAAAACAAGAAAGGCGTGCATAGCACGCCTTTCTTATTGATAGATAACTATCAGCCTAACTGAATATTACTTCTTATTTTCAACCTGAGGAGCCGGAGTTTCAGAATGGGCATCAGACGGCTGAGTATCGCTATCCATTGCTTTTTTAAACCCTTTTATTGCTGCACCCAGATCGCTGCCTAAAGTGCGAAGCTTATTAGTACCAAACAGCAACACTATCAATGCACCGATAATTAACAGTTTTGTAATACTTATGCCAGCCATATAAACCTTCTTACTTTTGTTTGCCGATTGCTCGACGCAATTAACCCTACTTTCTTTGTACGATAAATACTGTTCAACCACAATTTTGAAATGTAACAGATTAAAACAATCGAATCTTATCAACTCAGAAGCGACTGACCGCCACAGACAATATTATGATTAACCACTGCACAAGTAGTGCAATACCACCAAATCGAAGCTGCCCTCGCGCGCCAATCCAGCGAGATGTCAGGCTGCGAGTATTATCACCATTCTTATTCCACAGCATATTGATCGCGGTATCAAAACTGTGACTTTCAGTTGGAGATTGGTAAAGGATGCCGAACAATCTACAGTCCAACCATAGCCGCCAACAGAAATATTGACACAATATTCCAAACGATAAGCTCAGTAGAAATAACAAGGTAACGCTATCACCAAACAGAAATAGCATTAAAGAAAATAGCATGCCAAATAGTGACAATCCGGCCAGATAGCGCCAGCTGTTTAAGGTCGCAATCAGTACCTTGCCGGCAACAATATTATCCAACATCTCTGGCCCCCGCAGAATATTGACTAACCCATTGATTCAGAACATCACGGTGAGAGGTCCTGAAGATAACGCCCGGCCTTGCCTTGCGTATTATGGCAATTGATTCATCCACGCTACTGGCATAATGTTGCTTAATCAACCAGGCTGCCACGACGATCGCACTGCGAGATAACCCCAGAGCACAGTGGACCAAGACAACCCCTGCTGGTTTTAACTGATTTAACGCCAATACAGCCCGTTCTAAGGCTTCAACATCCGGAGCGAGTAAATCCATCTGCGGGCAGGCTTGATAGCTCAGTGGCGCCGCATAACGGCTCTTTTGCCATTCTGATGTCATATCAAGAACAGCATCAGCTAACAAATGGTGGCGCGGATAGCTCCCCAACAAAACGCCGGAAACCACTTCACTCACTCGCTCATTCTTGGCACTGAAATAGAGAAATGAACACCATGCACCTAACTGATAAGGCGCCAATAATATTCTGGCTGACGGTGATATACGCCCCGACGGTGATTTTTGAAATATGCTGCTGCCCAGTCCGACATACCCCAATGCAACCATCAGTAACGCCATCGCCGGCCACAATAATAGCCAATATCCTCCGCCAAACAGCCATCCGCAAAGCGTGAACATTGCTGAACCTAGCAAATAGTAACCCGCTAAGCGGCGGGCAAAGGGATCTTTACTCGGTTGCCATTTCCATTGGGAAGCTATGGGTAATACGTAGCTAACCAGTACTCCGGCAAACAGACCGGTGACAATATCAATAAAATGATGCTGCCAGGTGGTTAATACCGAAATGCCGATCAGGGCAAACCAACCGTGTAATAACCAACGCCATTTTGTTGCCACGTGAGGATAAAAGCGCAGCCATAAAAGCCACAGTAAAATGATGTGCAATGACGGCGCTTGATTATAAGGCAAATCAAACATTTCAAGCTGTTGGAATAGCCACCCAAACGGGCCGTCTGTCACCGGTCTGACAAAGCTAAAACGTAGCGGAAAGATTAAAAAGCCGGCACATGCCACTAGCGATGCTAAAGCCAAACGACAGCCATGGACCATCAATTCACGACGGGTAGTACAAATAAACAGAGAAATGCCATATAACAAATCGATGCTCCAGTAAGGAACAATGGTCCATGGCCAAAATGGAATGGATGATTCCCAGCTGAAAACCAACGTAGAAACATCATCGCGGGTCGCCGTAAACTGGTTAACTTGTCCATAAGTCAAAAAAAAGTATGGCGCTAAAAAAAGCAGCCACACAGCCGCTATCGTCCAAAGCCGACGGCGGGAGTCCATATTCTGTAATCGTTGATTCATCCGGGACACTCAATCATATTTGGCGACAGTTGCTGTTATATAAACACGACAGTCTGCAGGGCGTATTATTTGCTTAATACGCCCTGATTAAAGGCCAAAAGTTACTTAACACGCCTAGCAATTGAAACGCTAAAAATGCCCCAATCATCAATTAATTGAACCTGTTTCACAAAGCCGGCCCGTTCAACCATGCTATCCATTTCACCCTGAGTCCGTCGACGCATGACCCAAGGCTTGCCGCTTTGGTGGCTGGTCAAAGATCGGGCTATCATCTCCAACTGGGGGTGCCATGGCTGACCGGTATAAACAAGGAGCCCGCCAACAGGAATAGCATCCGATAACCCCATCAGTGACGCCTGTACGTTTTCATTTTCCGGAAACAGCTCATAGAGACCGGAAACAATCCCTAATGTTGGTTTAGGATCTAACTCAGCCAGGCTTTGCCGATCAAAGGCATTGCCCACCACAAAGTTAGCTTTATCGGTCAGATGCCTTTCGGCGATCATCTTTTGCCCCTGCTCAACATTCAGCTCGCTATAGTCTCTTAATAAAATAGAATCTATATCTTGTGCATCACCGATGGCGTCAAGAACATAGCGCCCATGGCCTGCGGCAATATCAACAATACTCACCGGCATATTACGCGACTTAAGTTCTTCGATAGCCTGGCGAATGAGTTTCTCTATATTGACTTTTCTCTGGCGAATTCCCCGCCAGCCAATGCTATTAAGATACTGCTTATCAATAAAGCGCCCTATCGAGCCTTTGCCCTGCGGATGATTACGGTAAACATAGTCCAGCGTACTCCCGGAATCGAACCCGGTTTCAAAACCAATTTCAACGCCTTTAGAAGCCTTGCCCAGGGTCGCCATTCCGGAGGTAAGGCCTTTATAGTAATAACGTTTAATAGAATAGTGGGGCAACGGAGCCTGCAGGTCGCGATATTCATCTGCGGTATAGCTCCAGCGATCCTCATCAGAGTAGTCATGGCGTACCGGCGGGATGGAAAATAGTTTATCCATAAAGGCTTTGATTTTCTCAAATGCCAGATGGCGGTCCTTCTCCCCTAAGGTATCGTGATAAAAACCACCCAGAATATGTTTTTCTTTTAAGTTGGTATTTAAGCGCTGATAAAAGTCATGTTGAGGTTGATGGTGAACGACATAATCATCACCAGAAATCAGTAACTGAACGGGTAATGTAATGGCAGCGGCATCAGCAACAATGCGTTCTGAGGTGGTATACAGCTCACGTAAAATATTAACTGCAATCGCCCGAGTAATTAGCGGGTCTTGATTAAATGAGGCAACCCGCTCCGGGTCGTGGGTCAGGTATTTCCCTTTCACGTATGAGTTGATATAAAACAGACCGCGAAACTTATGCATCACACCCAGACCGGCTCTGGCAAACGGCACGTATAGCTTCACTTTAAATGCCGGAGACGCCAGGATTAGGCCTCGAATTTTAGGGGCGTAATCATGGGCCCAGGTTGCAGCCAGAACGGCGCCGACGCTTTGAGCAATGACAACGATATTTTCTAACGCAATGCCACTATCTTGAGAAACATAGCGAACAAACTCATCCATATCCTGAACGGAGGTTCCTATACTCGGACTATAGCCACGCGGACCGGCCGTTTTACCATGACCTCGGGCATCCCATGCATACATAGGAACGTCGGGCATGCCAAGTTCATCAACAATATGCTGCAAACGACCTGAATGCTCATGCCCGCGATGAAACAAAACAATCGCTTTATCTGGCGTTCCCTGTTGTTGGGGCCAACAACGATAAAATAGTTCGGTATCGTCAGACGTTTTGAATATCCCTTCGTTTGCTTTACGCAGTTCAGACAAACTCATTTTTCTCTCCCTAAAGATGCATTATTTTGTAGTAGCTCAAAACGTTGCTTTAAATCCGTTATAAACGTTGTTTTATCTGAGCGACAGTAAACAGGTTCATCAATATGAACATCAACAAAAAAAGGTACCGGTATCCACTGACCCTTTCCCATAGCCCGACCTAATCCATGCAGAAAGACCGGGGTAACCGGCACTTCCGGAAACTGCTGGCATAGAAACCAAAGGCCTGACTTAAATTCTGATAATTTTTCTGGCTCACCGCGAGTTCCTTCAGGAAAAAGAATCAATATATTTCCCTGACGGAGAGCATCGGCGCAGCCGGCTAACGGATCGTGATGTTGAAGATCGCCCCCGCGTACCACCGGAATAATGCCCACAACCCGAGTAGCGAACCACGCTAACAATCTATTCTTTAAAAAATAGTCAGCCGCAGCGGCCGGCTGGACTCTATCAACCATCGACAGTGGAAAAAGCGTCAGCAGCGTTAATAAGTCTAAGTGGCTATTGTGGTTGGCTATAATAATACCCGGTCCTTTCCTCGGCAGATTTTTACGGTTAGCCACCGAAACCCCTAGCCATGCCAGTACCACCGGATAAGCCACCAAAACGACAAACATTCGACGAAGAAATCGGTTCATTTTCGTTACTCCAAATCCGGTTAATAATGCAGGTAGTAAAGAAAATGGAAAAATAACGGTGCGGTATAAATAAGTGAATCCAGTCGGTCGAGAATTCCACCGTGTCCGGGAAGTAATTTACCGGAATCTTTAACGCCGATATCTCGTTTCACGGCCGACATCACAACATCACCAATAAATCCGCTAACGCCGATCAATAACCCGGCAAAAATGGACTCGCCGGCCGTTAACGGCGTCAAGAAGCTCCCTAAGACCCAGGCAAAAAACATGGTCGTCACAACGCCGCCAACCAATCCTTCAAGCGTCTTATTCGGGCTGACTTTAGGAATAACTTTAATCCGGCCAAACGACTTACCCCATAAATATTGGGCTATATCATTACTTTCAGTTAATGCCACTAAGAAAATAACTAACAGCGGCCCGGTTTCAGGCGCTGAATCAGGCAATACGGTTAAATAGGCTACGTGGCTAATGGCAAAAACGGTTGTCATCACCCCCCAGTGCAATACCGAAGCGGAGTGCAAAAAGTCTTTATTATTACCAATCAATACCATACGCATTGGTAAAAATAAGAAAACGTAGACCGGAATAAATACCAAGAACATGCCGTACCATTCTGTACCAATCCAAAAATATTGAATCGGAATGGCAATATACGCCCACAGCAATGGCATATTGTCAGAACGCCGGGTTGGGATCAGGGTTAAATACTCTTTGAGCGCTAAAAAACTGATAATGGCAAAAATAGTCAAAGAAATAACGCGTGGCGTTGAGATTGCCAATGAGAAGACAATAACAATCCACCACCACGTGGTTATCCGCTGACGAAGCTCAGTCCAGTCTTTCTGCGGAGAACGCCGAGACAGCACGGCGATCGTCACACTAGCGACAATCAATAAGCCAAACAGAATCAGCAGCGCACGAACTAATATCGGACTCATTCAACGACTCCCTGATTATCAACGAACTTCAGCCAACGCCCGACGGCAACGATTGAAACAGGTCCATATTAATAAAACCGACACCAGTGAAAACAGTACCCAGCTCCATTCCTGCAACATTGGCCAAATAAATATGGCTAAGCCGTATGCACCAAAGACTAACGCCCTGTCACTTTTTCCCATCGGGCCATCATACCGACGAGATGCACCAATTGTCTGAGCCAGTACGCCACAAAATTCAGTTAGCGCCGATAAAAATACCGCCAGCACAACCAGCCAGGGCATAGCGCCGGGTAGCAAAGCAAAAGGAAGATAAAGCGCGGCATCAGACAGCACATCCCCGGTTTCATTAAGCAGTGCGCCTAATTTAGACTGTTGGTTATACTCTCGCGCCAACAGGCCATCGATAGCATTCAATGCCATACGGATAAACAGGAAGATGGGCAGTATCAGAAACAGTGAAGAGAAAGGAAAAACGGCCAGCACGATACCAATAACGATCGAAGAACCTAAGGCAGCTAAGGTAACCTGATTCGCGGTAACACCAGCCCGATATAAACGATTCAATAAAGGTCTCAGTAATGCCTGAAACCGAGGTTTTAAATCATATAGAGTCATAAAATCCCTATGTCACTCTAAAAAATACATACACATATATAAAGAGCCACGCTACAGCAGCCTATTTATCTAAGCAACAAAAAAACCGCACTGACCCAATTTAAGTGCCGTTAAATTGTAACATTTCGCTGCGTATGGATAGAAAGTTGCGCTACTTCACAAACTAATCGCATTCTCCCAAGATAGCGCCTTCGGCGCTAGGTTTAAAACGCCATAAGAAATCAATAGACTTCACACATTCTTCACCTGAGTTCGGTAAAACTAACACATCACTTGCCTGATAAATAAAATTCTAATGACTACGATTAAAAAATACCGCCTTACCCATAGAACAGCACTGCTTATCAGTTCGATTTTCATTGCCATGTTAACCCTATTCACTATCCCTAAGAGTCACAGTGATAATTATGCGCCTCAGCAAGGCGATATTATCTTTCAAACATCCCGCTCATCTCAAAGTCAGGCAATACAGCAGGCAACCGATTCGGTGTATAGTCATATGGGGATTATTTTAATAAAGAATAATAAACCTTATGTTTTTGAAGCCTCTAATAAGGTGAAATATACTGAAATTCAAAATTGGATAGATCGCGGCGTTGATGGAAAATATGTCATAAAAAGAGTTAAAACGTCGCTAACAGATGAGCAAAAAAATAAATTATTTAATACCGCTCAAAGCTATCTTAATAAACCTTATGACTTAACCTTTGAATGGTCAGACAGCCGCCAATATTGCTCTGAGCTGGTGTGGAAAATCTATTCCAATGCGATAGGTATACAGATTGGTCAATTACAAAAACTCAAACAGTTTAATTTGAGCTCTCCGGCGGTGAAGGCAAAATTAACTGAACGATATGGCGCATCTGTTCCACTAAATGAAACGGTGATTTCACCGAAAGCAATATTTGAGTCTCCACTATTAGTGACCGTAAAACAAAACTAAAAACAGGGATTGCTATTTATTTATGGCGGGTCTATTATGCGCCGGCTTTTCATTTAAACCCTGTTTCTTATTCACTGGCAAAGGAGGTATATCATGCAACACACTAAACTTAATACCCTTTGCAGGCGTATCCAGGGTTAACCCTTCCCGTTATTCCCCCTGGCTTCGGCCTGCCAATTCGATTTAATTTTTTCTCCAATATATGGATTGGTATATGGGCAATTTTATACGTCCTTTATCTGAGTGCGTTTCATTAATCGCGTCAGATGACACCTGGATCGAAGGTAATGCGATCCAACAATTACACACTACGGCCACACTGCCTGATATGACCTATGTCGCAGGTATGCCTGACCTACATCCCGGCAGAGGTTATCCTATCGGGGCGGCTTTCTTTTCGGTTAATCGTTTTTATCCTGCGCTGGTTGGCAATGACATCGGCTGTGGAATGAGCCTATGGCAAACCGATATTAGTGCGATTAGGCCTAATATGGATAAGCTGGAAAAACGCCTGAAGAATATGGCTGACTTTGCAACTCAGGAGTGGCTGGCCGACAATCTGCCAGCGCAAACGCCGGAAAATAGTGTTAATTACTCTTTAGGTTCTATTGGCGGCGGTAACCATTTTGCTGAGCTACAGCAAATTGATCAAGCCTTCGATGTTAAGGCAATTGAGCAACTCGGTCTCAACACCAAGGCCTTACTATTACTGGTACATAGCGGTTCCCGCGGGCTTGGTCAGGCAATTTTACGCCATCATGTCGATCGCTTTAGTCATGCCGGTTTAATTGAAAACAGTCAAGAGAGTGATGAATACATCCGTCAGCATAATCAAGCCTTACGATTTGCCGAACTAAATCGCAAACTAATTGCAGAACGTATGCTCCAGCAGCTAAAAGCCGATGGTTCTCCCCTTCTGGATATCAACCATAACTTAGTTGAGCCATATGAAGTCAAAGGTCTTAACGGTTGGCTACATCGAAAAGGTGCGACGCCGTCCGACCGAGGCGCGGTTATTATTCCCGGTTCCAGAGGTGACTATAGCTATTTGGTGATGCCACAGCCATCCGACAGCAGCTTATATTCTCTGGCCCACGGAGCCGGCAGAAAATGGATGCGTTCAGAGTGTAAAGATCGGCTATCTACACGTTTTAGTCCCGTTCAACTTAGCCGAACGGCCATGGGCAGCAGGGTAATTTGTCAGGACCGCCAGCTGATTTATGAGGAAGCGCCGGAGGCTTACAAGCCTATTAGCAGTGTTATTGACAGTATGGTTGGTGCTGGCTTAATCACGCTATTAGCGCGGTTAAAACCCGTGTTAACCTATAAAACCAGCGGGGAGAAAAGCGAATGATTTTGCTACAACTCTCTTCTGCTCAAGGACCGGATGAGTGCTGCCTGGCCGTCAGTAAGGCATTACACCAACTGATAAAAGAGGCAAATACCTGCAGCGTTGAGATTAATCGCTTGGAATCTGAATCAGGCCGACAGTCAGGTACCCTGCGTTCGGTTTTAGTCTCTCTGGATGGCATAGCTGCTGAACGGCTTGCTCAACGTTGGTGTGGCTCACTGCTCTGGATATGCAGCAGCCCCTATCGACCTAATCATGCACGTAAAAACTGGTTTATCGGTATTGCTCGTTTTACTCAAAGCGACCCCGATCTGGAAAGTAAAATTCATTTTGAAGCATTACGTTCTTCCGGACCCGGCGGGCAGCACGTCAATAAAACCGACTCGGCGATTCGTGCAACCCATATAGCAACCGGAATTAGTGTGAAGGTGCAGACAGAGCGCAGTCAACACGCCAATAAAAAGTTAGCTATATTATTAATCGCTCATAGGTTAGAGCAGCTACAGCAACAGGCCAGCGCTGAACTTAAGGCGGAACGAAGAATGTTTCACCATCAAATCGAACGGGGAAACCCAAACCTGACGTTTATAGGAACAGCGTTTAAACCGAAATAGCTTTACCAAAACGGGGCAACACTCCTGCCCCGTTATCAATAAGATAACAGAACAAATATTGATTAAGAATAAGCGAAGATTAATGATAGAAGGGAATAATTTGATAAATATCGTGATAACAAATCACGCCGTAATAGTAACTATTACGGCGTAATAACCAATATTAGCAGCCTAGCTGAGTTAATGTTGGTTTGAAGGCATCCATAGCGGCTTTACAGCTCGCTTTCAGCGCTTCTTTATCACTGACTTGTTTCCAAGATTCAGTTGCAGCATCCATCTGAGTTTTAAACTGATCGGCCATGGCTTTATTATCTTTGCTCAGCTTAGTCACGCAGGTATTTACAGTAGTGACATACTCATTACATTCTGCTGGCAGGCCGTTATCAGCAGCTGCGGCTGGTTCTTTTTCGCCACAGGCACTTAAAGCAAATACAGATAATGCAATTGCAGCAGAAAGCATAATACGAGTAGATTTCATTAGTTCATTTCCTTGAAAGTTAAATACCATTAAAATTGAACAATACTTTTGTTCGGCGAAATGATACCACTAACTATTCTTAATTAGTAGATTGGTAATATCTAAACAATGTAAGAAATAAACAGCATGTCATCTGAAGTTAAACATAATAAATTACCTGGATATTATTGCAGACAATAGTGGCTTACATAAGAATTGTCATTTCCCTGAACCTTTAATATTCTACGGTTCCTTTCACATTCCCATGATGTCACCGGGTAACGCTGGTTCCATATGTCAAAGAGTTGGGTTTGCTGCTTAGATAGCCTTAAATTATAACGATCTCTCATATAGAAATAGGTACGGGCAATGGCACCCCTTGCTCGCTCGGGTGGTTCGGCTAACTTACCTTTAAAGTCAATTTTCATCCGGCACTGCCCGTATTGCGTTGCAGGCCCGTTCCATTGGCTAAACTGAAAATTAGAGCGGTCATCATTAATTTCACCAATTGCAGGCTGCAGATTATGCAAATCCGTTTCCATAAGGTTAAAAACGGGGTCTTTAGTACAATTTTTCCGCCCCCCTTTTTGCCAGCACTGACGCTGATGGCCAAACATCCATGCAGGTACTACGTGCTCCCATTCTATTCGTTGGGCGCGGTTAGGATTTTTTCGTATTTCATACTGACACGCCTTCAAATCAGGCACGCCTTTCATCCCCTGCCATTGAATCGGGCAACCACAGTAAAAGGTTTGGCTTGTATCTTTATGAATATTTACCGCCAACGCTTTCGCTTTACTAAAACTAATTACCTTATTAAATTCAGCAGCCTGTGTTGCCAATGAAAAAATCGAACAAAAAACAACCAAAATCACAGTAAAATTGCGCGTCATATCACTAAAATTTGAAAAAACTTACATAAAAAACGCAGAGTATCGGATAGCCGTCACACAAACAACCAATCATTGGCATTTTAGTAGTAAAACTACCATTTTGTTCTTCACAAACAATAAAATAAGGATAAGAATGAAGGGAAGTAAAAACCAGCAATAAACCACTAAATGAGTATATTTACAACAACATTTAATATAGTAGACATTAATTCCAAAAACATTTATTTATCGATCTTTAAATTTTAAAAATCTTTCTCTGATAGCAAAAAATAGACACATATAACAAACCATTTACAATAAGTACTCTTAATATCAACCGATATTTAAATACTAAATAACCGACCATAGTGAAGTGTACTAAAGGTCATATGAAACAAATAATAACTTATGGTATAAATCTATTAAATTAACAAGTTTATCGAGGTGGCTATGTCTCCTAAATTTACATTCTACTGCTCAAAATGTGGTAGTGAATCATTTCGAGCCGATCACCAAGTTACTACGCTCAATGATATTCAAGGAGCGATATGTTCGTGCTGTTACAAACCGGTAGCTATTAGTGATATCACAGAGCAGAAGATAAGGCGTATCCAGTTGATTATAGAAAGAAAAATAACTTCAGATACCTCATTAGCGTAATAAGGAAACATTGATACGCAATCTATTTGGGAATGTAAAAATTACCCAACACCACAATTTTATTCTACAACCAATTGATAAATTGGTGCGTCCAAGCATAAATTACTAAAAATGAAAACACAGATTTAAATATCAGACGCTTATCTAAATATCGATTATAAATTGTTTGTACCAATACGTATTGCATCAACTGGCAGCATTACAGTGTCAAAAACAAAAGAGAATGGCACATCAAAATAATAGAAACCTCCATAGCCACTTCTGGCCTTTTCCATTGAGTACTTTACCCCCGGGTAATAGACCTCACTGTTTCCTCCTTCAAAGCGACTGGCAAAACTACCACATGCCGTAAGGGTGGAAACAATCATCATCAACATCAATGCTCTAATACACATATTCATCAACTCTCTTAATATTGGATATAAAAACACCAACTAGCCCGTAGATAAGTAAAAATCAACTATCACAATCGTACCAACGGCCGATTAATTTAACATCAGATAATCTGTTAATTATCATTATAATCGCCGGTGCCGTTTCCTTCATGAGTTACGCCTAACCATTTCAGCACCGTTAATTGATTATCACTAGGTTTATTTTGATAACCGCTCACACAGTAATACTTCAATCTAATGGAATCCTAGCGTCGCTGATATTAACCAGGCCAATACTGACAGTCTCACAGACTCACTGTGTGATATGGTTAAGAATAGGAGTGTATAGTATGACGGGAAAGCGTTAATAATTATGGCCTGAAGAGTACTTTTAGACTTAATCAATACTCTTCAGCTAACAGTGACAGGTATAAATACGGCCTTAGTAACAATCAACCAGTTCGCCGGTGACTTCCAGAACGCACATATCTCGTTGGTTGTTGATCCGGTAACATCCGCTGTCATCACACCATTTCTCTCGGGTATAGCTTGCTCCATCTTGGCTTATCTGCCCACGACTACCGCGGCCAGAATGATACCGATCGGAACCTGAGCGCACCGCTCCGGAACGAACGCGATAATTATTCCCCTCGCAATCCGTTAATGACACTGAACGATTGCCACTAACATCGGTATATTTTTCAGCACAAACCTGATAGCTCTCAGCCAAGCTGCTGGTCAACCCGAATGTTAAAGCTAACCCTAGAGTAACGACTGATGCCAATACCGTTCTTTTCATACTCATACTTATTCATTCCCTTTAAGTCAGTTCCCTGTGCAAACCACCGAGTATACTGTTTTTTATATCAATATTATTTGCTATCTTTAATACCGCTTAATATGCATAGCTACAATACTATTTTCAAAAACTTAACCATAAAACGTTACTGCCATCATAAAATGTAAGTTCTGCTCGTTATTTATCTGACCAATAACAGAATAAAAAAAACCACCCGAAGGTGGTTCCGCTGGTCAAACAGTTAGTCCCCTATGAGCTGGTCATCGCTAACTTTAAACCAAAAGCTAAAAACAGAGTGCCTATACAGCCGTTAGATAGTCTGGCCAGACCATAGCGTTGTCTTAACATTGAGGCCAGAGTCGCCCCGCTAAAAATCAGCACCGATAAATAGAGCATGCTAAACGCTTCTAATATGCTACCTAAAATAAAGAACGGTACCGCCGTATTGGGATAATCAGGACTAACAAACTGCACAAAAAAGGAGACGTAAAAAATGATGGTCTTAGGATTAGTTAAGCTCAGAAGCAATGCCTTTCTGAATGTATGATCCTTCGCAACTTTAATTTCTTCAGCAGTCTTACGGCCTTTTTCAATCAAGCTCGAATATAAGATACGGCTGCCAAGATAAAACAGATATGCGGCACCGGCATATTTTATAACCGAGAAAAACATCGGGGAGGTTCGGACCAGAGAAGCTACACCGACATAAGCAAGAAAGATTAACGTCGCATCACCAAGAAAAACCCCCAGAGAAGCTTTATAGCCCTCCTTTACCCCATGTTTAGCACTGCTGGTTAGTACAAAAATAGAGTTCGGGCCAGGAATCAAGGTGATGAAAATAACACCGATAACGTAAGTCCAGAGATTGATAACACCTAAATTTTCAAGCATTGCCGCATCCGCTCCGACAAACAAAAACTTATCCGGAAAATCAATATTATTGACGCCCGGCCGCTTTATTATGATTATTTATTCGATTCAGGTTAACTCTGAATTATTTTACAGACAAATAACCTAACATCAAGCCAATCAATTAGAATTTAAAACCAATAAAATGCACTTTAACTAAATTTAAAAATCGCAACAAACCTATAAATAAAGAATTAAATATCAATAAAATATCTTTTCCAGATTAAATCGAGATATTTGTCACTATAAAAAATAATTTTCAACCGATATGCCGCAAAAGAACGGGGAAAAAAACAAACACAGCAATGCTATGCTGCCGATCAAAATCCTCGATCTCAATTTAATGAGAATAGTTATCAGTTATGTACAATATTCACCGAGAATGTTAATATTTTGATCCATAATCACTATCGTCTTCAGGATATAAAAATGGCAGCTCAACGACTACATCAAGCATTCCGCGCCCTCTCTTTTACACTGGTTATGATTCTTGGTTTTTCATCAGCATCCGTATTGGCTCACGCCCATCTTAAACAGCAGTCACCTGAAGCGGAGGCCACTCTGACAAAGGCACCGTCTGAAATTGCGCTTAAGTTTTCTGAGGGGATCGAACTTAAATTCAGCAAAATTAAGTTATCGGGTGCAGATAATTCAGCGGTTGAAACTGGCACATTATTATTAGATGCCAATGATAATACCCGTATTATTGCGCCTTTAAATGGTGACCTTCCACCGGGAAAATATAACGTTAACTGGAACGTGGTATCGATAGACGGGCACAAAACTAAAGGCAACTATAGTTTTACCGTTAAGCCCTGATAAATGAGCCTTACAGTCCTATTTATTCTAGGCCGGCTATTCCATTTCAGCGCAGTGATACTGATGTTTGGCATCAGTATCTTTATCGTATTTCTAACACCCCAACAGTTGAAAACAGCCCTTGGCTCTCGGCTAAATAACGGCCTGAACTATGCAATTATCGCCAACTTACTGACTGCGGCGATAATAGTTTCAGTCCAAGGCGGGCTAATGGGGGAAGGCTGGGTTGATGCTATTGATTTTGCAACAATCGCGGCGGTACTAGAAACCACCTTCGGTAAGGTGTGGTTGTGGCAATTACTTTTTAGCGTGTTATCTGCGCTCTGTCTTTTTATCTCCCCTTCTCTGCGTTTTAAGCTGATAGCCGGATTGTCCGCAGCACTGCTGATTAATCTCGGCTTTGTTGGTCATGTAACCATAAGTACCGGGTTACTTGGTGTGGTACACCCCATTAACCATGCCATTCATTTACTGAGCGGTGGTTATTGGCTTGGCACCCTGGTGCCGCTATTAATGTGTTTACGCTACCTGTCAGACCCAACCAAGCGAAAATATGCTATCTCTGCGATGATAAAATTTTCAAATTTCGGCCATATTGCGGTCCTGTTAGTCATTATCAGCGGAATAATAAATACCGCCATTATCCTCGGTTCCTTCCCTGTGCATTGGTCATCCCCTTATCAACGCTTTCTGGGGATTAAAATTTTTCTGGTCATAATTATGATCGGAATAGCGCTCTATAATCGCTATATTCTTGTGCCGAGAATACGACCGGGTGTCACTAATACTTTGCGTTGTTTTACCGCCTGCACTTTGCTAGAAATTATCGCTGGCGCAATCGTACTCTCGCTGGTGAGCTTTTTTGCTACCCTCTCTCCAACTTAATTCTGATACTCATACTTAATATTGCGTCACGTTAATTTTTCATTAATGTTAATTTTATGTACATTAATGTTAATAAGCGCATAATTATCAAAAAAACCGATATCTTTATAGAAGGATTTTTTGATGAGCAATTTCAACCCCTCACGCCGTCAGTTTTTAAAGATGGCCGTTATAGCCGGAGTGACTGTTTATCTGGCTCCTCTTTATAGCCGTGCCTATGCCGCGCTGTTTGAAAATAAGATCCTACAATCGCCCAATTGGGATCCTCATGACAAGCGAATTCGGTTTCGTATCGATGCTCAGTCTAAAGTCATGGGAAAGAAGGTTTTTGCCCGTGATATTCGAGCTAAAGATTTACCCTATTGGCCGCAGCAACAGGCTCATGCATTTGTTTTACGCGTTACCCAGGCCGATAGCCTGTTTGACGGCATCGATCTCTCATTATTAGGTGATGACTTACAGCCCGATCGGTTAGTCACCGCAGAAGATCTGATCAGAGATGGCTTAGCCTTCCCCGAATTTTATGGCCCTGACATGTTATTGCCGAGCGGGAAAACGCCAGCCTACTTAGGTCAGGCAGTGGCTATATTGATTTATCATGACTTCGCACGCTTTCGTTTCGCCAAAGATAAACTTAAATTCCATAATGAAGTTGTTCGTTATGGAAAAAGAACCGGTCCGCTAGAGCGAGATCCCTGGGGAAGCTTCCGCTATGTGCGCGTTGGTGGTGCAACACCTAATGACGATGACATCTTTTCTAGCCTTAAAGACAGCCCAATCTTCCCGATGGCAACTAAAAAACATCTGCCCGTATGGCCCGTTGGTCAAGAAGGTGGCGCGCTTGATGCACAAGGAATGTTTTATGCCGCAAATATTACTGACCAGCTACAAAATGCTCCGCAGGATTGGTTTGTTCTATCGCGTCGTTATACCACTCAATCCATCGATACTGCCGCATTAGAACCCGATAATGCGAACGGCTGGTACGACGCCGGCACCCAAAGCCTTCATTTGGTTATTCCGACACAGTCTCCTCAGGAAGTGGCAGAGAATCTACCTAAAATGCTTAGCCAAAGCCTGCCTACGGTAAAAAACGTTTTCTTACATCCTTGTTATACCGTCGGATATGGTTCCAAAGACCACTTTAACTTCCCATATTATGGTGCAGTTGCCGCCCTTTATGGTGACGGATTCCCCGTTCGGCTGGCGAATGACCGATTTGAGCAATTTCAGACTTCGCTAAAGCGTCATGCCTTTGACATGGATTACACCATTGCCGTCGATCGCCAATCGGGCTTATTTAAAACCATGCGCGCAGAAATGGTGTGCAACGGCGGCGGACGCAGTAACTTTACGCCGTCAGTCGCCATGGTTGGAGCTACAGCAGCCCAATCCATCTACTATTTCCCTAATAGCGATTTATCTTCTGTCGGTATCGCATCCAGAGCCATAGATGCAGGTTCCGCACGCGGCTATGGCACATTACAGAGTATGGCTGCCACGGAAATGATGGTGGATGAAATCGCAGCAGAACTCAAACTCGACCCGATAGAGTTACGCCTGCGCAACGTGCTTAAATCCGGTATGAAAAATACTCAGGGTGCCATTCCTGCCGGAGCAATTCGTGCAGATGAAGTTCTGAATAAGGCCGCCGTTCATCCTATCTGGCTTAAGCGCCAACAAAATAAACACGAGTATGAACAAAAACATCCCGGCAAACGCTACGGGGTAGGCTTTGGCTGCGTACAAAAAGACTTTGGTACCGGAGCTGAAACCTCTTTTGCCCGCGTCGAATTGAGTGAAAGCGGCAAAATTACGCTGTATCACAGTGGGGCAGAAATGGGCACCGGTATGTCGACATCTCAGTCGGTTATCTGTGCGCAATGGCTGGGAAAGCCGGCTGATGAAGCACATTTTTCGGTCACTGACTGGTCGTCACTACCAGTAGAAACCAGCGGCGACCCTTATATCATGTCGCAACAAGAGCAGGATACATTACAGAAAAATCCGCGCTGGTCCCCTTCCTATTGTTCACCATCCAGCGCCAGTAATTCAGCCTATTATTTTTCGCATAGTACCCGTGAAGCCGCCCGTTTAATCTTTGAACACAGCATCTGGCCTGCGGCAATGGCTATATGGCAGTCGGGAATTGGCGGTGGCCAAGCCGCGCCTTATATTGTGCGCAAAGAGGACGCCCGATGGGTAGACGGAGGGTTAACCGCCAATGGTATGCAAATCCTCAGCCTGGATATTCTGGCTCAAAAAGCCTACCAAATGGGCAATATTACCGGCGCAGTTGTCCACGTATTTAACCGTTGGCAGTGGGCTGAAGCCGATTTTAGTATCAATAATCAAAGCGTTCACCTCCCGATTGATGGCTTATCTATTCGCCACGCCAATGGACAATTTACGCCTCTCGATCGTCAACAGGTTTTCTACCCGCCGACTCAACGAAATAATGCCGCAGTGACGTATTACAGCGCAGTGGGCACGCTGGCTGAAATTGCTATTGATATCGCTACCGGTCAGGTCGAATTACTCAACCATCACTCCATCATGGAGTGCGGTAACTTGATTGTACCTGAGCTGGTTTCAGGTCAGCTTCAGGGTGGATTGGCGATGGGAATCGGTCATGCTTTACATGAATATTTGCCGCTATATGAAGACGGTCCGGGCAACGGAACCTGGAACTTCAACCGCTATCATATGCCAAGAGCCAGTGATGTTGCGGTTTGGAAGCAGACCGGCGATATCCTTCCCGCGCTATCAGAAACCGATCCACCAAAGGGTATGGCTGAAGTAGTTATGATTCCTGTCGTAGCCGCTCTGGTAAATGCTATTGCACATGCAACAGGTTATCGCTTCCGCGATTTACCTGTACGTGCCGAAAATATTCGTGAAGTGCTCTCTATTCATGGAAAGCCGTCTATTCATGAGGAACAATTATGAGTCTTAAAACTAGCCCGATAACCCTGACTGTCAACGGAAAACAATATGGCCCGCTAGATGTTCCGGAAGGGTTAATGATGATTGATTTCCTTCATGAGTACTTAGATCTGACAGGCTGTCGCCTGGGATGCGGCCAAGGTATTTGTTATGCCTGCGTCGCAATTATCGATCACGATAACGGCGTCAGTGAGGAAGTCAGAACCTGTATCACCGGAGCCCATTTCTTCAATGGTAAGAAGGTCCGTACCGTTGAAGGCATGGCAAAAGTCAATGAACAAAATCAGGTAGTAGAACTGTCACCGATTCAACAAGCCTTTATGGATCACTATAGTTTTCAATGCGGCTATTGCACTCCCGGTTTCGTTAATGCAGCAACGTTATTTATTGAACGTCTACAGAAAAACCCTATTTTACCGGAGGAGCTGGAACAGGCGATATCTCAAGCTCTGGAAAATCATATCTGTCGTTGTACTGGCTATGTTCGCTACTATGAAGCCGTTAAAGACGTCGTATTGAAGACCCCAGGATTAATTAAGGAGGCGGTATAATGAAACGCTTCTTTCTTGGCATTATTGTTATCGCGATTATCGCCATAGCCCTGCTCTGGTGGCGTGAAAATCGAACTTATGACGGGCCAGTCCAAACGGTGAAAGCCAATGCTGAACAAATCACTCGAGGTTATTACTTAACCAAAGCCGCCGACTGCGAAGCCTGTCATACCGCCGCTGGAGGAGCACCATTGGCCGGAGGGGTGCCGCTAGATACCCCATTTGGTACGCTATATGGAACCAATATTACGCCAGATCCTGATGCGGGTATTGGTCGCTGGACCAGTGATGACTTTTATAATGCCTTAACTAAAGGTATCGCCCCCGGTGGTCGACATCTTTATCCGGCGATGCCCTATACCTCGTTTAAAGAGATAACACGCCAAGATTCTGATGATATGTATACCTACCTAATGACGCGAACCCCGGTGAATCAATCACCGCCCGAAAATAAACTTCCTTTCCCATACAATCAAAGAATGGCGCTTATTGGTTGGAATCTACTATTTTTGGATGACCAACCGATCAAAGCCAGCTCTGAAGGTAATTCAGACCTATGGCATAGGGGCCGTTACCTAAGCAATGCACTGGGTCACTGCGGCGAATGCCACACTCCCAGAGGTGTGCTTGGTCAAGTTGAAAGCGATAATCCAATGGCGGGGGGAAATCTTGGGCGTTTTATTGCACCTGATATTACCCCTGATAGTTTGGCCGCCCGAGGCTGGACAACGACCACAATGAATCAGTTTTTATCAACGGGCATTACCGATAAAGCCACCGCGTTCAGTGAAATGCATACCGTTATTGATTTAAGCACCCGCTTTTTGACCAAGGAAGATGCATTAGCCCTGACAACCTATCTGATGGGAGATAAGGCACCAGAGCCAGCGAAGATGACTGCAACACAGGGTAACAATAACGGACGGCTTACCTATTTAAATCAATGTGCCGGATGCCACTCCCTCGACGGTGAAGGTAAGCCGCACGTTGCCGTGGCCATGGATGGAAATACAACGCTTCGCCAGCCTGATGCACGCAACCTGGTTGTATCAATTCTGGACGGACTTCCGGCCCAAAACTTTCCTAATAATGAAAGCATGCAAAGTATGCCTGGATTCAGCCATAGGCTCAGTAATAAAGAGATAGCAGATCTGGTTAACTACTTACGCGCAACCTGGGGCGGGCAGCCTGAAGATATTACCGAAAAGCACGTAGAAGAATTACGCCAACAGCCTGATCATTAACGATAGTTTGGTTGAGCTATACGAAAAAGCCATCTTAATGATGGCTTTTTTACATCCTAAAATAACTCGGGCAATAGATTTAAAAGTTACGGAAAATAGCAATCGCAATATAGATTAGCGAAGCGCAGATACTGATAAACGATGCCGTTAAAAATACCGGAAAAAAGGCGACAGGTTTATTGATCAGCTTAGAGACAAAGCGCACCAACAGTGCCACAACGGCAGGAAAAATAAGAAATAACAATAAAGGTAAACCGGCCATTGGTAACAGACTCCCGCAATGAAAATGATAAAACAGTCTTCTGCTGCCTGCTCTATCTAATTGACTATAAATAAGCTATTCAGTCGTATTATAGAAGAAGGAAATTTAAATATGTTAACCGGATTGGCGAAACGTCATATTAATACGATAAGGTCCGGTTAGCCGATGATCTCCGTCTTTAACAGGTAATATCCCATGGTAAACTAAGCGGGAATCTCCCCCCCAAACCACCACATCACCATGAGTCAAGAGAACTTTTTTCAGCGTATCAGACCTAAGCATTCCCCCGAACTGAAAAATAGCGGGTAGTCCAAATGATAAAGAAACGATTGGTTGTGCAAAATCAGTCTCATCCTTGTCCTGATGCAAAGACATTTTAGCACCAACGGCATAGCGATTAATCAAACAAACGTCCGGCTGAAATTGGTCAAAGCCCCCTTCCCGCGCGGCATTAATCGCCAACTGATAAAAAGTATTTGGCATTTCCGGCCAGCAGTTTTGGGTTATCGGATCTCTGTCAGTATAGCGGTAGCCCCGTCGGTCTGTAACCCAACCATAGTTCCCGCAGTTAGTCATTGCTACTGACATATCATACCCGCCGGGCGTAGTCATATGACGAAATGGAGAACAAGCCGAAATCAAAGCCATCTGTTCCAATATCAAAGCGGCATCTGCATAGGCGAAAGCGCGCAAAAGTACGGCTCCGGGAGCCAGATGCTCCTTGCCCAAAGGTGGCAGTTCCTGATGATCAAACAGATCGAATGTCATGATTATGGCTCATACACAAATATCGAAGGGATGTTACTGAGATAAAACAAATATGGCTAGCCGGTTAATAAGTCACTTGTGCAAGAGTAGCTATACCCGTCATATTGCAAGTTGCTATACGACGGGTATGTCTTAATAAATTACTTATTTTTTGCTGCCGGTACCGCCACATCCATACCATAAATGCGCAACGTAGCCGGTGCATCCTCAACTTTTGCAAAAACATAACGCGCTTTCACTGCTGCATTATCAGGGATCGTAATATCAGATTCACCGGGTAGCAGCGGGGTTTTTAATACTGAAGCAAAACCGGCTACATCAAGCAGTACTAATGATTTAGCCTCATTCAAATTGCTCAAACGTACGGCTTTATCTGAGTTGTTACGTAAGGCCAGCGTAACTTCATACTCTTCATCAGCCACTTTTGTTACTGATAATACGGACACTGCAATAAATTTATTCAGTTCTTCTTTATCAGTAACGATCACAGCGCCATCAACGCTAACACCCGTTTTTCGACCATCATCAACGCCATCTTTAACACCGCTAAGTGCATCTTTTCCGGCAGAAATAACTCCCGTAACAACACTTTTAACACTCTCTTTCATAACGGTCGCATCTTCCGCCATAGCAGGAAAAACCATGACTAATGTTAATGCTAAGATTGTTTTTTTCACGCAATTATCCTTTGTTATTCAATATCCATATCAACACGATATTCGTATTTAACCATAAAAAACGCTAATCCATTCAATAATTGGCTAACAGGCTATTTATAGGATATTGGCAGGCAAGTTCACCAACGCTTGCTAAGGCTCTCTGACTAGTTTTACAGCTATGGCATGCAAGATGATAACTTCAGGTTACAACATTGTTACTCATTGATTGAAAAAACAGTTAAAAAAACCAAACAAACATGAGCCGAATCAAACTTCAAATAACTTATAAAAATAACCCAATACAAATAATAACTAAAGATTATTATTGAGTGTAATACCTCAAGGTTAACAGAGAAAACTATGATGGAAAAGATCAAACAAACTACCGCACTCACGCTATTTTGCACGGTGTTTTACTTAGTCGCTGACTGGATGGAATGGGTTCGCTAGCGCGTTATCAGAGCAAGTTGCTTGAAAGTAAAAAGAAAAAGCCCCGATGTGTGTCAGGGCGAAGTGAGCAATTTAACAATTAATAAATTAAGCTATCGGTGAGGATTTACTTAATCGCTATATAATTTATTACATAACGATTAAGCCGTCAATTGTTTATTTTCATTTACAGGCGATCGTCTGTATAAAATGCATCTGTATGATTAAATGTCCATCTCGTCTATTTTAATTTACATCCTTAATAAACCTGGTTTTTTGCGCCTCTTGACCTAATTTTTTTTGTGACTAAAATCACACTCATTGGTTGAGTTTGTGATATTTATCACATTAAACATAAGAGGAGAATCTGTTATGAAAACTGTCAAATCCCTGTTTTCTCGTTTTAATACTCTGGTAAACGAGTTATCAAAGCCTACATTCTTTAATGTTTGAGGCTTAAATAAAACGCTGGCTTACATGTCGGCGTTTTATTTATTAGAACTCATATAAAGCAAATGATTATCCGTTTTACTGCAGCCCAATAGCGGCGTTAAACGCTTTGTTAAAAATCATTATTCACCTAACACATTAATCCCAGTAATAAGAAATACAATTTTAGCCCGGGTTTAGGTATGCTAGCCGCCATGGCAATCATAGCCAGCTACCACAACATCTAACCGATGTATCAATCAAATTGGGCATGGTGGCAAGTACCTTACTTAACAAGGAAATATACGATGAAATTATCAAAAATGACCATTGCGGCAATAATTTTAGCTCTCTTATTCTGGGGTTATGACGAGTTTAAACCGTATTTTTCTGGTGAATCTAAACCGCCGGTCTCTACTGACGTTTCGCAAAAATAATCACCCCCGTCAAAGCCTGCCTGCCAATTAGCCATACTCTAAAAATGCCTGTCACCCGGTTCAACGCGCTGTTGAACTTTGGGTATGATTTTTCAATAAAAACAAATAAAATCAACCAATTAAAAAATAAATCAAACTAAACCATGAAATATAGGAAAGCATTCTTAATAGTCACAGCCTATTTCAGCAATAGATAAAATCGATCCATAGCAATGATTTCGTACTGTAGAATTAGATAGGAACAAATCGGATGGCTAGCAATGGAATGTTAAATGAAAATAAAACCTTTCGATTTATCTGTCATTGTAGTTATCATCGTAGCAACTGTTGCAACCTGTTTATTAGCATTTGAACTATTAAAAAACCCGACGCATGAACAGAGCAAATGCTATTCCGAACACGCCTCTAATCAAATAAATTCAACTAACTCTCAAAAAAACGCTCAATCGTACATGTCTTATATTATCAATAAAATTGAGAATGATGGTTGCAAGAAATCAGGATAAGAATAGCTAAACAACAATCAATATCGCGTTAATTCTAGTCACAAATTACTCCGGTCAACGTAAAGCCTGTCTCGCCATTTTCTATTCCTTTTGAATAACAAATAGCGCTCTGCAATGTGGACAAATTAAGACTAAGTTTTGTGAAATTTTCGTTGTTAGCTGATTTGATGTTTCATGACAGACAGGACACGTAACGTTTGATAGTCGCCCTTTTAGCTTCTCCATAATTAATTTGAAATAAGACATATTACCCAACCTCATTCAGTGAGTGAGCCCTATAGTAGCATTGATTGGCTGTAGATTATCTTAGAGGTTGCCGGCAAAAAATAATATTCACGCTAAAGAGATAAAATAGGCTAATCCACAGTCTTTCTAATGATAATGACTGTCTTATAATAATTATTAATTAGCCCATTCATCATTCATATGTAATTGTATGCCAAGCAGGTTTACATATCACTGCATATAATAAAAAATCAACTATACCAAGATGCTATCCCTGCAACCGCGCAGGGATTTTTTTATGCTATCGAATGGGTTTTCAAGCCAGTCGCGCGTTCGAAGCATAAAAAAAACGCCTTTAGCCTATTCTTAACCTTTAGCTATACCTAAATCAAAATCTCTTCTAGACTTCACTTAACTCATCAGGATGATAAATCAGGTAAATGGACAGCAACCGTGGAATCAACAAAGTTATACGTCCCTTGGATTTTCACTATTTTCTTTCATATCGTGATCGGTCCGCTACTTCTTCTGTTTTTAAGCTGTATGTTAGCGGCCTTTCCCAGCATCATTGACGGCTTCAGTGGTTTTCTAGGTATGATATTATTTATCGTTCCTTTTATTGCCGCGATGGCCTTGGGGTTAATTCCGTTTACTCTGCTTGGTATCGCCAGCGGGCTATTAATGCGTTTAGCGGTAAATAGATATGTATCCATTTTTGTTATCGCCATATTGGCTGCAATACTCGGATATATCAGTTCGATAATTTCAGGTAATGACCGTCCATTTTTAGTCGGGCCGGCAATGGTATCAGCCATATTGTGTTATGTGATAAGCAGTCGCCATCAAAAACGGTCACCTAAGTATTCAACAAACAACCACCGTTCTGAAAAGCCCCCCCCAGCCGGGGAATAAACCAATACACCAACACCACGATTTATAAATAAAAAACTACCCGAAGGTGGTGTAATGCCGATCAGTTAAGGGCCGTCAATAAACTTAAGCCAATGATTCGCCTAGTTATCACGGAACCATTACCCTCGTCACCCCGTTGAAAAACGGGGTCCAGCCCTTAAGCCAAATATTAACTGGTTAGCTAAAACCGGGATCCCGGCTTTCGCCGGGATGACGATTGAGTGGAGTCACATCATATAGAAATGCTTAACTGACAAGCATTACCCGAAGGTGGTGTGATTCTATTTTTTATCGATCGCATTCTGTATGGCATCGGCTAAAGACTTTATATGCTTTTCTGCCGCCTGAAGTTGAAAAGAAACTCCGTTACCATCATTAGTATCAGATAGGGTCGCTTTAATGACCTCAAGAGCAGCCTCTACAGCGATGACTCTTTGACGCTCTTCATGTGTTGCAGTCGACAGTAGGTAATTCTCTAACATCGTTATTCTCCAGCTTAAGATACAACTTTAATACGAATGTTGATTAAACATGAAATGCGTGTCAAATACCATGTTAGGTGATGAAATTAACATTTGAAACTGACGACCGGGTTGCAAAATACCTGATTTCAGAATTTTTAAAGCCCTATATTAACTTGGTCAATATTTGATGATACTGTTGCCAGAGTGCCAACATGAATAAGGGACATCAATGAAAAAGCTCATACCTATAATGCTCGTTCTACTACTAACGGCTTGTACCTCTACGGGGATTAGTGGCTCTGGCGGCAGTTCCGGGGGAAGCATCGGAATAGGTGGCGGAATTGGCTTTTAACATCGCCGCTCAAACCATCATCAGACCCGCTATCAATCAATGCAAAACTGATTTATCACGCTATTATTCATTATGAATGTACCTACAATGGCATTAGCGAAAAGGTTATATATGAAAAATCTGCCACTGGCTGCCCTGTCTTTATTGCTTTTATCTTCCTGTGTACAACAGACAACGGCCACTGAAACCAGCTTCGACACACCACTGCAGGTTGCATT
>POVV01000382.1_pt1 | contig 30353 bp, 38 predicted proteins | sample 1560271 | NCBI WGS metagenome assembly POVV01 (sample SAMN08337232, study PRJNA429181) | Bioreactor metagenome, whole genome shotgun sequencing project. | biome: cows' rumen and soil; feature: anaerobic; isolation source: anaerobic chemostat enrichment culture, galacturonate as sole carbon... | reverse complement strand
ATATAAAGCGCATATCTTAATAAGCTCAATAAAAGCGATCTCTTTAAAGGGTAAATACGGTTGTGTTTTTCTTGCAAATACGATTAGTTGGTAATGCTGATTGCATAGTAAAGGTTCAGCCTCATATTTCTTGTTGATTGCTATTAATAATGCTGGGTTCATAGTTTTTATTTTTTTGATTTGTTCTTAACTCGTTTTACATTGAATGGATCTAGGGTTTTTAAGTCTTGTATTGAGATTTTATGCTCTCTGTCGTTATCATCTACCAATAGAGCAAATGATGTGTCTATGTGCTTTACATACATAGTCAGTCCGTTTATAGTCGCTGTCATGATTGTTCGTCTATTAGTTCGATATATGTTTTTGATCTTTTTTTGAGCCTTAGAAGTCTTTTGATCTCTGCTACTTTAAAGTGATGCAGCTTCTTTGATTCATCCACTATTAAAATATCTTCACTACCCGGAAAATCAACATAACCGCATACACCATCTATGCAAACATAATCTTCATAAGATAATTCTATAGGTGTGACTTTTGTAGGAATATATTTCACACCTCCGTACACTATCACTCCCATATCAATATACATTTACTAGGTTTGCAATTTTAAACGATCTCCATTCTTCACGCTCGGTGTCATAGTAGGTTTGCAGGGTGCTGTTAGCCTTTCTGCCTGTTTCTTTTGTTTCGGGTACTCTCTTATCTGATAGAGTTCCGAAAGCTTCTCTAAGCTCTCCGTTTACTTTACGATAGTAAAAACGAACTACACCCTTTTTCATCTTTGCCTTTAGTTTGAAGTTCTGCCAGGCTACCTTTAAAGCTTCACTGATGGTATAGCCGTTCTTTCGTACCATTTGCCATGCCAATGACATAATTTTTGATAATGATTCTCTTTTCATAATTCTGATATTTATTACTGTTTTATACTTAGGTTGACAGGTTGACGGTTGACGCTCTCACATAGCCGAAACCCTTTGTTTATCGGGTACTTCTCAAAATTGAGCCGTCAACCTCTATATTTTTAATCACCCGAATATGCACCGTTGCCACGATTATAATAGTCAGTCAGAGTATTAGCCAAATATGACATATCGGCTACTTTAGTGTTCTTTGCTCTGTCTGCGTACATCTTTTCGTATGCTTCATTCTTTGCTTTCGCTTCTTCGTTTCTCTTTACAACTGATTTTGCATTTCGCCAAGCCATTTTCATAGCATCGCTCATTGTATAGCCTAATACTTTTTTCCAGTAGTGAGCTTCTTTCATGATTTTGGATTTGTTGTAACGTGTCATTGCTGTTATATTTATGTTCATTATTCTTATACAAATGTATAATTATATTTCAACATAAACAAATAAATGTACACGAATATTTAAACATTAACATTTATTAGTATATTAATTCTTATACATATTAATGCAATGCCTATATTTGTGTATAATTTAAATTATACGATATGAATAAACTTAGAATTCAAGAAGTACTAGATAAGTACAATATATCTGCTGCTGAACTTGGCAGGAGATTAGGCGTTTCTCGCTCAAGTATTACGAATACAATAAGTAACGGTAATCCAGGTGTTCAAATGTTATTAAAATGGGCAGAAGCCATAGGATGTAACGCTAGTGAATTTTTAGAGGACGAGCAACCTAAACAGAATATTATCACCTGTCCGAAGTGTGGTACGAGGTTAGAGGTAAAAGAAAAAGAATAGCCTTATGGAAAGATTAAATACTATACTATCCGAAATAGACGATTTAAAAGCGAAATTAGCCACTTTGCGCCCTTTGCCTAAAGAAGCCCTAAAGAAGATACAAAGTGCCTTAGAAATCGAATACACATACGAAAGCAACCGTATTGAGGGTAATACTTTAACCTTGCAAGAAACGGCTTTAGTTGTAAACGAGGGTGTAACTATATCCGGAAAGTCGATGCGTGAGCATTTAGAGGCTATAAACCACGCTCAAGCGATTGAATTTATTAAAGATATAGCAAAGGATAGCATCGAAATAAACGAGCGCCTTATCAAAGAGATACACGCTATTATCTTGCATGGTATTGATCGGGATAATGCAGGCAAATATCGCAATGTACCGGTAATGATTTCAGGTAGTCAGCATATGCCCCCTCAACCCTATCTTATCGAGTCTCAGATGGAAGCATTCATTATTGAATACAACAAGAAAGTAACCGATAATGTACATCCGGTTGTTATAGCTGCCTATCTTCATGATGAGTTAGTAAAGATCCACCCCTTTATAGATGGTAACGGACGCACATCAAGGCTTCTTATGAACTTATACCTATTAAGTAAAGGTTATGTAGTTGTGAGCCTCAAAGGTGATAATGACAGTAAAAGAGCCTATTATATGGCTTTAGAGAAATCGCATACTGAAAGCAATCCTATCGACTTCTATACATTGGTTGCAATAAGTGAGAAAGAAGCGTTGAGCCGATATTTAAATATTCTCGGATAATATGAACGAAGTACCAACTAAAGAAAACACGCTATACCTACCTATTAAGCAAATATATTTTGATGAGATTATAGCCGGTACCAAGAAAGAAGAATATCGAGAAGTAAAAGAGGGTATAACAGCAAACCGATATCTAATTAAGGATACTAAAACTAAGTATGCTTTAAATCCGGATGTAACAGATTCAAGCAAAGAATATTTTATAGACGACTATAACAACGGTAATTTTCCATTTTTACCAAAACAATATAAGTATTTAAACTTAGTTGTTGGTTATGCCAAAGAAAGAGATATGGCGATAGTTGAAGTAACCGGGTTCTCATTTAAACCCGAAATGATAAGAGCCGAGTTGTACGCTTTCTGGGTTATAGCTTTTCATTTAGGCAAAGTTATAGAGCTCCATAGGAAATAGTAAGCGGAAAATTCCGCTCAGTGGTTACCAATCTAAACTAAACAAGAAAGGGAGAAACAAAACATTTTACCGTTGTTTAGCCGTTGTTTTTTTATGGAGTCCAAAAACTTAAGCCCTCAGTGCAACCTTAGTATGTTTTTCTCAATATCAACATTTGGAGTAACCTTATGCGTGATGTGATGGCCATATAAGCTTTGAATGTAAGGTTTTCTAAGGTTTTAGAGAGCATTAAGATGTGTGAGCCTCGCGTACGCGCATACATACGCGTGTGATCTTCGGATAATTCGGATATATCTTTTTTATGTTTTAGATAATTTAGATATCTCTCTTTTTTTATTGCTTCGGATAATTCGGGTATCGAATATCTTTTTAAGGTTTCTCGCGCACGCACATACGCGCATGAGGACTTAACATAATTGACTTAATTAACTTATTTCCCTTCCTTATTATCCTGCTCTGTTATATCTGGGAGGGTGAGAGGTAAGATATCAAGGCTTATATCAGGGAAAATAATATCATTGCTTATTTCTATATTCTGCATCGTTTGCGTATGCTCCAATAACCTTTCTGCTTTGCGTTGATTCCGTGTTTTCCATACATGAAGCCGTCTGTGATTATCCCAGAATAATAGCCGGATCGAATCCGTTAGAGGTTCAGGTATATTAAAGGTTGTTTCACTATCACCGCTCTGAATCAATATTTCACAATCTCCTTTTTCATCAAAAGAGATAGTCATGTTTTTATCTCCGTCCTTTAGTTCAATGTAATATCTATAAGTTTTCTTCTTTTTATTTCGTCCTGCCATAGTTATAATATTTTTATCGCGTGCGCGTATTGAGTGTCTAAAGTGTATAATTACCGCCTTTCTAGTATATCCATAATCCTTTTCTCAATCCTAAATTGTATTTCTGCTAGAACCGTATCGCACTGATTACGAAAGCTGCTATACGACTTGTAATAAAAACTGATATTCTTTATCATATTGGAAATGTGAGAGGGTGATAGGTCGAATAAAATAGCTATATTTTGCCTCAAGCCTCTTATCATAAAGCCGTCCGATAACGATCTCGGGCAATATAATATCAGTATGCAGAATAAAAACACTTGCTTATACTCGGTGCTATCTTTTTCGGGAAAGTCCTTTATTTCGCTTGCTATGTTCTTATACCAATCATAGAGCATTGGGATATGTTGTAAATCTGATAGGGTTGGTTTCAATATTTTAGATTCCAACATTTCAACCCTCTTTCTTAGTTCGGATAATTCGGTTATACTGTTTAGCTGTTCCATACTTGGTAAATATACCCTCGATCGGTTAGGAACGAGGGCGGTTTATAATTTATCTTCTCCCACTCCAAAGACCGTTAGGATTACATTCTTCTATCGTAAATGGATTTGCTTCAGGTGTCGATGTTGATAATCTAATCAAAGCAGGGCTATTTACATCCCATTCAGCAATAGCATAAACACCGAATTTTTTTAACCTGTCATCGAGTTTTTTCAGACGTTCTACTAATTCGGTCGCTTCATTCCAGATTTCCAATTCATCAGAACTATTTGCGTAAAGAATGAAAGAATCTTCTATTGATTTTTTACCTTCAGCCGATAGCATAACGGAGCCTCCCTTAAATTCAAGATATTTCGGTTCGCAATCGGGCTTTGCTCTTTTCAGATCGGCTGATAGCTGTTTAAAGTCGTGATAAATAGTATCATTCAATTCTTTTTCTAAAGCTTCACGCCTACCGGGAAAGATACAACGCTCAACTTCCTGACTAATCATGCTTAGAATCTTATTTTCAGAATCTAATGCACCATTTGATAAGAAGTCCATTAGTGTATCAGCGTTCCATCCTAAACCGAGGTTCTCGAAACGTATACGGAACTCATCCAATTTTTGGATACTATTCTTTAGTTTGTAAAGCTTATCGCTGCAACCTCTCTCATTGTATCCTATTCTTACAGGCTCAAAGGTCTTTTCTTTTATGTTCTCTTTCATTTTCCCGATGCTCTTTGTTCGACAATCTTTTGAGTACCTTCATTGATCCAGTCAGCTACTTTTTGAGCTTCTACATCTGATGTACCGGATTCTTTACCTAAATCGATACCATTCTTTCCCGAATCACCTACTATTGAAAGGAATTCTTTAAACTGATCATCAGATAGATCACTTTTAGCAGCGAAACTTAGAAGTCTCTCTTTGGTCACTTTTTCGTTCATAATTGTAATTATTTTAAATTAGTACTTAATATTTCACGCATAAGCTTGATTAAGGATTTCGGAACATCTGAAGTTATAGTTCCGGGTCCTGCTAGTTCCTGATCTTTGAATGATTTAAGGAACTCTATTATATCACTTGGAACACACGATACACTACCACCATCAGCCGATATATTTTTATCGGATAATTGAATTTTACCGTTATTCCTGTAAATTGATACTTTTTCCATAATTGATTGATTTTTAATGTTAATACTATTAATTTGCACTCATATTTGTTTTTACGCAAAATTCACCGTTTATAATCTGTATGTATTCGGGAACGCCGCCGCAATACATATTCAGATTGAAACGCATTTCCGGTTCTTTCCTCAACATATCGCCGATACTTTGATAGCCATTAGCCTTTGCAAATTCATGAGAGAATTTTATTTCTATCAGGTTGCTATTCTTCCATTGCCTGAATAGCTGAATAGTGTTTTTGTATCTGGCTTGGAATATCTTGTACTCTTTTGTTTCTTCAACTATTCCGAGATTTGTCATTGATTCCATAATTATTTGTTTTTAAACATTATACCGTAATCTTTCGCTATTGAAAAGAATGTGCCTATACCTATGCGGTTAGTCTTCAGGCATTCATTATATTTCTTATCGCATTCAGCATATTTGTATTTATCACTGATAGAGCTGATAGCGTGAAAGTGGTTTCGACCTGATTCGCCCAACTCAGAAGCCAAAGCACACCCTATATTAAACCAATCTGAATAACTATCTGTCATGTCAATATGATTCTTGCAAGCGATATCGACTATCTTACTTATATTGTCGTTTGATTGATCGCATTGAGGTACATAGTATTTCTTTTCAGGAATAAATAACCCTGTGTATATTTCTGCATCTTCATTGACATAGGGTTGAGGATCGTAGGAATAACCCCTTAACCGGGTAACATCTTTGCAAGCGACATCTATATTTATACCGAGCGACTTGAAGTCTTCCTGCATAGCTATAAAGTGCTCTCTATGCTTATTCGGGTTTTTTATTGGTACTATTGCAAAATATCCATTACCCGATACAGAAACAGCACAAAACAAAACTTCTTTGATATTGGATAGTTGAGCTTTCAGCTCGCTAAAGTTTTTGATGTGTGTATTGTCCGATCCGTCAATATCGATGCAGATAAGCCCGGTATGTTCTTTTAGGTTATTACTTGAACGTGTAGGCTCAAATATACCTGATACGGTTACTAATGGGAGTTTTTTCTTTAACTCGTTCCTTTGCTCCTTATCGGATATGGTTCTGATATGCTCCACTTCTTTGCGGTATTTGTCCGAAAACAAGAATTTGCGCAATGTGGTTGTAGCTCCTTTGTTATCTGCTACACTTTGGTATATTGATACTGTTTTATCTAAATATTTCATGTTTGCTAATTTTATGGGTTGACGCTATTATTTGCCGAATCACTTTCTAGATCTACACTTTGGCTATTTTCCGTGTCAACCGTCAACCTGTCAACCTGACTATATTTCTTTAAGGTCTTAGATACAAATTGCTTACTTACTCCGATAGCATCAGCGAGTTTACTCATGCTTCTAACTTCATAGTTTTGGAATATGGAAGTAATTATATCTTCTTTTCCTATTGGTTTACTGGTTGACGGTTGACGACTTGAGATTATTTCTTTTACCTTCAATGCTGTTTTCTCAAAGTATTTCATACAGTCAATAGCATATTGCATTGTTGAGGCGTTTATCACATTGGGGTATTCCTGATCTGTTAAAGCAGCTCCCACAATCCATAGGCTTAAAGCCCATCGGTTGCACTGTATAGCTAACTTGCTATAAATAGATCGCTCATAATCATCGGATGTATTCCGTTTCTTTGCCTGTAACTCATTGATGTAAGAGATATACAATTTCTTTGCATCGGAATGAAGGGTAACCGTTATAGGATCATTGATCTTATTTAGATTCTCCGTAAAGGTTTTTACTACCATATTCCAGACATCCGTACATTGTTTAGGTAATTCTACTTCTGAATAATCGGGAAAGTCAAAGGAATCAGGGAACACCCATAACCAACGCTGAATATATCCGCTATCAGCAAATGAATCTATACCGAATACTTTAGGAAGCATAGCAGGTTGAATACTCCCTATAACGCTATAAAAAGGATCTGTGATTAGCAATGCTCCATCAGCTTTACGATTGACCGTTAGTGTATCTCCGTCATAGATAGATAGCTCTGCTGTCAATTCTCCGCTATTCTTACTATATCGGCTGACATTCTGTATCTTTGTTGCTATCTCATCTACAAAACAGCACACACCGTTCTTATTGTCCTTTAGAATAGAGTTTCTAGCTTCAGGTGTTGAATCGGAAAGAAGTAGCTGTTTAAATTTCGGCTTCTCAAATTCATTCTTATTCTCGTCCTGTTCCCACTCTTTAAGCTCGTTCTGCCATTTAGCATAGTTGGACTTTTCAATATCCCTTAATGGCTGCATTGCATACCTCATCGGTTGGCTCTTATTGCTTCCTGATGGTGCTATTATCCCGATCCAGTGCATAGGGGTATTAGTATATTTGCCGTCAAATAGCCTAATCCTATTACCCGGTATTACTGAAAGTGCATTAATCATAGGAACTAACACAAATTCAATAGGACATTGATAGGTATTCGATACTTCTTTAGCTAAATGTAAGATATCCGGATGTACTCCATCGGTTGGAAATAACAGTTTTCCCGATAGCATTGTATTGGTAGGTATATTGACCTCAACAACACTATTGCTTTCACACGGAGTTATAGATAATGCTATATCTGCCATTGTTCTATTCCTCTCCATCGTCAAATAGATTAAACTGCTTGTTATCGACGGTAAATAAATCAGGATCACAAGTATAGTAGTTGACTATATGCTTTGTGGTGATACATTCGACCCGGTGATGTACTTGTACCTGGTCTGCATCTCGGAGCATACCTACATAATAGCAGATGTTACTACGTTCCTCATTTAATTCCCTTGATACTTCACGCATCGTTTTAGGGCATTCCTTAAATGCTTTTCTTACTGCAAATAGTTTGTTTTCAGAGAAATACTTGCTATCTTTGTCTTGTCGTGTGTGAGGGGCTGCATTTATGTGGCTCTTTTTCATTTTGCACCTCCTATCTTATTAGTCATACAATAAGCTTGAGCTTTATTTTCTAACTCATCGGATGTACTAACACGATTTTGTAATAACCATGCTTCAAGCTCTTCTCTGTTGAAATAGATAAGTTTACCGGATGGTTTATAATGTGGTATCTTCTGTGCACTTGTAAGCTTGTATAAATAGCTCTTACTTAGTCCTGAAAAAACACAAGCCTCATCAAATGTTAATACATTCTTTTGAATAGTTGGAGTATCTATGTTCATATTCTTTACTTTTAGTAATTATACATTGAAGCCGTGCACTGCTTCGATTAACTAAAAGCAAAGTTGTATAGAATAGGAAAAGAAAATACCCTATATCGGCACTATGATAGGCACAATATAGGGTGTTATGATGTTATAAATTAAATCGTTATATCTTTTTTATGTTTTTTCGGAGATCTTTTTCTCTTTCTACTACTTTCGGAAATAATGCCTTTATTTTCACTAAACTATCCGGATCGGCTTCTATCATTTTCACCTGTGCAAGCCCTTTGATCTTCCATAAGGTTTCAAAAACCTTCCATTTATGTTTGATTCCTAATTCCTCGCTTGCTAATTCTGCAAATTCCCTTCGTTGATACATCGTCAACTCCAAGCATTGATAGTTTCCATTTAGAATGCCGGCAGTAACACCACGATGTAGGACTTCTTTGGCTTCTTCAGTATCTAATTCTTTAGGTATTTGATGTATTTTTTCCTGTACTGGGATTCCAACCATTGCTTTATATTCATTAAAAACCTCTGCTAGCCCATTAATTATATTCCAAAGACTTTGTAATAGCCATGCTATTCTCACTAAAATAAAAGATAAATCCTCCTTTGTTATGAGTCCTTTTTCTTGAGCTTTTAGAATGGGTTCGTAGTATGGGTTGTTTTTAAGTCCAAGGATTATATCATCAAATTCATAGTAAGTGGGTACTTCTTTTAGATATCTCCTAAACTTAATCCTAAAAGCATCTATGTAGGCCGGCATTTCGCTAAGATTAGGGCAGATGTTCCAAAATTCCACCCCTACGTCTTTATAGTTAATGAAATCAATACTTATCAAAACATCCTTTATAATATCCTTATATGGTTCACTTTCATAATTGTTTGCTATAAAAGTTTCGGCTGCACAATCAATGTCTATATCTGCTTGCTTGTATGTTATGCGTCCAGATAAAACATCTGCTATTATGAGCGATTGTGTTAGCGTTTTCTTAATGCTTTCTGTAGGATATTTTTGAAGTTCAATACCATTAAAAATATTGTTAAAACGCATCATATCAATAAGGTAACATCTAACTTTGTCGAAATTCTTCAAGAAAATATCTGTCTTTGGTGTTGGATTCATACTCTTATATCTTTATTTCCGGTAAACTATCTATTGCTGCTTGTTTTAAGCTATCCACCGCTCGAGTGTACTTTTCCGTATGTTGTAGACCGCTATGCCCTAAAAGACTTGCAACGGTCTTTATATTCGCTCCATTGTTGAGGATATTAACCGCAAACGAATGCCGGGCACAATGCCACGTAATATGCTTACTAATTCCTGCGAGTTTTACCCAGTGTTTTAAAGATCGTAAACACATGGATTGGCTAGGCAGATCAAATATAAGGGTATTTATCTTTTCTCCTTTTTCATTACTCGGTTGATCTCCGATTAAAGAAAGGAGTCCATCATTGAGAGGAATAGTAACCCAGCTTTTAGAGCTATGCCCTTGGGTTTTCTTTTGATTGAATGTAAGCAGCCTGTTTGAGTAGTCCACATCGTTATACATCAAATCTTTTACATCACAGAAACGTATGCCGGTATAGAGACAAAATATAAAAGCACGTCTTACATTTGGGTTTTGCTGATCGTATTTAGTGTTTTGGATCTGCTCCATTTCTTCCAGGCTCAATACATCTTTCACAAGTGCATTCTCATCACCCTTACACATAACGCCATTGCAGGGATTCTTTCGTATTATATCGTGCTCAACACCATACTTGATTATTTTTTTGAATCGTTTATAGTGTGTTAATGCTCCTTCTCCCTTACTGATGCTTTGCAGATATTCAACAAATTTCAACATCATATCTTTATTGAGTTGTTCCGGGGCAATACTATTTTTATAGATGGGATATTCAATAGCTATGAAATCTTTGAAACGTTTGATAGCAGCCTTTATCATGCGCTTGTCGCCTTTGGTATAGCTATCATAGTATGATTGCATGAAGTCGAATACATTAATTTTTTTATTGCTTTTTAATCTATATCCGGCTCGATCCTCTTTCATTTGTTGCTCTCTCTCAAATCGGATCTTATTTGCAAGCGTTAATGTTTCTTCATTAGTCTGTTTTTCGATGGGTGTACGTGGCTTTGAGATAAGATAAAGGTTTAATGATTCTTTGCGCCTGTCATGCTTGACTTTCGTTTTGCCTGTTTCCTCATCAGTCCATTGTTGACGACCTAAATAGTATTCGAGATATAAGCTCTTTCGTCCATCAGCTAATAACTTCTCTTGTAGCTTTGGATTCTCTTTTGTTTTTGTAGTCAACTTTGCCATACTCAAAGATATTTCTTTTATTATCCTTTACTTGCAAATTTAAGACTTTATTTTATTCGGGGTGTACTAAAGGTGTACTATTTTACGGATAAAGAGAAAATACAGGAAAATAAACACAGTCTTATTTTATGTAATGTATTGATTGTTATATCATTTATATTCTTTTATTTTCCCTTGTTTTATGGGTATCGTACCCGCTCCGAGTACAATTTATGTTTTTAAACGCTTGATTATCATTGGATTTTCAAGCGTTTTATGTTATCCACTTAAACCGTTTTTAAGCGGTATATTTTATCGTTTTTTTTTAGTTATTATATAAGGTATATCACAAATTATGCGTGATAGGATTTTGGCACAAATACTCAATAACCCTAAAATACCCGTAACGAATTAGCGGATGCATTGGATTTAACGGCTCAAGGGGCTATGTATCATTTACAGAAACTGACGAAAGAAGGTGTTGTTATTCCTAACGGTTCAGCCCGAAGCGGATATTAGAAGATAAAAGCATCCCATAATTTAATACAATAAATAAACTTTCCATTTTCACTACATTCTAAACATCTTTTATTCGTTATTATCTGTGCATAATATATTTACAAAAAAGATTTAACAATTAAGTCCACAAGTTAATTCTGAGTAAGAAGTATTTTTATCTTTGTATCATTAAGATAATATGAATAATTCGATTCTACTATAAAAAACACTATAATATGAAAAAAGTAATTTTTATCACTTTATTTCTTATTTGTTACCAAATGATTTTTGCTACAGAACAAATGCCAGATTATTTACTTTATAAAGGAAGAAAACTTATATTGTCTACAGGCTGGGGACACCCCTCTCCTTTACAGACCTATTTTCAACAGAATGATTTGAAATATCCTTTTCAAATATGGAGTACAGCTAATTATAGAGGTCATGTAGCTACATGGGAAATAGAAAATAATAAATTCATTTTGCATGAAATCAAGGTACGCAATGAAATCGTAAATCCTTCAAGATATGATATTAAATCGAAATCTGATACAATAATTAAAGATGGAGGGATATGGGCTGACTGGTTTACAGGTGTTCTTTCTTGCTCTATGGAAAAAGGTTCGGATTCATACTTTTTCTACATAAGGAATGGTGTGGTTGTTGAAAATCAAATTATAACAGAAAAAGACTATAAAAAAATACAGAATATATCGGAAAAGGACACTGCAAATCATGAGTTAATGCGTAAATACAGTATGCTTATTCTAAATCAAAATTATATATCATATTATTTTAGGTTATCGAGTGAGGATCAAATATTTTACAATGGAGTTAACGGACGTTTTGTTAGTAAACAAGGGTATAGTCCTATTCTTGGTTTATTTAAAAATGACCATACTCAGTGGCTCTATAATTGGGAAAACTTTGAGAAAACAGGAGCTCCTTGTTGTAAATGGGTAGTTAATAACGATAAAGTTTACCTTACCGAAATTGGTCTAAACACAGGAACAAGTTTTTTTGAGGTTTCGAAGTCGAATGTACCTTTGATGGAGCTCTTTACAGATGCGACAGAAAATAACCAGATTTATGCAGATTGGCTTACAGGTGTATACATAATACAGTATGGCGAAGAAAAAGAAGATCCTCTTTTAACAGGATTCAAAGAATTTAAGATAGATAGCATTGCATATATAAGAATTATCGGCGGATTAATAACTGAAAAATATACAGTTTCAAAAGATTATATGAAAAATGGAATACCTAATGATGCTGATGAAGGATTAAAGAAAATATTAGGAGAGTTGGACGAATTATAATAAATAAAATAGATTTTTTCCATACCGATGATTCAGTCTTAATTTTGTAGACTTATAGGGCAAAAGGCGTTCATTCGCAGAATACTCACGGAAAATGTAATCTGTTGATAATCGTATGAGAAATATAAGATTTGAATCTTGTGCCCATAACGATTTTGCGGGTTTAATTCCCCCCCTGAGTATAGACTAGGAGTGTAGTTTTTTTTTTTGTTTATCAATGTTTTATGGTTTTGCACAACACTGATCTCTCAATAACTGATATTATATATGCGTTGTTTTTATATGGTAAATATTTCGAAATTCAGGATATCTTAATACAGTTCAATAATTAATAGAAATATATCTTATGCACAAGAAAATAATTTCAAGACTAAAAACGCTTGGTATACCTGAGCTTGAAATAATAGATTCTTTAAATGAGCTAAATGGAGATTATATTAATCTTGAAAGTCGATTGCCAAACGGAGAAACAGGTAAGATTCTAGACGACAATAAGAAATATCTTGGGGCACAGGTTGAAATACCGAACAGTGAGAAGTGCTATGGCATAGCTGCAGATGAAACTATGATAGCTGTTTTTCGTTATGGTTGCGGAGGGAAAGATAGTGAAGTCGTTGCGTGGATAAAAATACTTGATTAACATTTCTCTTTCAAAAACAATTAGTGTATATCTGTTGTTTCTATAGATAAGTTATAAGTATGAATTATGAATCTCAAATATCCGTTTATTGCAATTATTATGATTAGTTTATTTGCATCGTGTACTGGTATTCCTAAAAATGCAACAGCTGTCAAAAATTTTGAAGTTGAAAAGTATATGGGACGGTGGTACGAGATAGCTCGGTTCGATTTTCGGTTTGAACGAAATCTAGATAACACGACTGCTGAATACACCTTGAACGAAAATCAAACAGTCGGGGTTCTTAATCAAGGGCACGATTACATCAAGGATACTTGGAAATCGGCAAAAGGAATAGCTAAATTTATCGGTCCCAAAGATGAAGGCAGGCTTAAGGTTTCTTTCTTCAGACCCTTTTATGCATCTTATAATATAATCGCTTTGGATAAGGATTATAAATATGCACTTGTTGTGGGCAAAAACAAAAAATATATGTGGATTCTTTCACGAACTAAAACTATCCCAGATGATGTAAAAAACAACTATCTTGATTTGGCTAAAAAGCTAGATTTTGATATTGATAAGTTGGTTTGGGTAAATCACGATTGAGCATAGAAAACAGTATATAAAAAAGAACGGATGGATCTTGATCCATCCGTTCTTTTTTATATAAGTCCTGTCAACCTTTGTCGGTTGAGGCAATCGAATGAATGATTACATCATTCCGCCCATTCCGCCACCCATTGGAGGCATTGGAGCAGGGTTTTCTTCTTTCTTGTCAGCGATGATGCACTCTGTAGTTAAGAACATACCTGCAATAGAAGCTGCATTCTCAAGAGCTACACGAACTACTTTAGCTGGGTCGATAACTCCGGCTGCATTCAGATTCTCGTAAACATCTGCACGAGCGTTGTAGCCGAAATCAGCTTTTCCTTCACGTACTTTCTGTACTACAACAGCACCTTCTTTACCGCTGTTAGCTACAATCTGACGAAGAGGCTCTTCGATAGCACGCTTAACGATTTCGATACCGGTAGTTTCGTCTTCGTTTTCACCTTTTAGGTCTTCTAGAGTGCTAATAGCACGAATGTAAGCTACACCACCTCCGGGAACTGTACCTTCTTCGATAGCTGCACGAGTTGCAGAAAGAGCATCGTCAACACGGTCTTTCTTTTCTTTCATTTCTACCTCCGATGGAGCTCCTACATAAAGAACAGCTACACCACCTGCCAGTTTAGCAAGGCGTTCTTGTAGTTTTTCTTTATCGTAGTCTGATGTTGTTTTTTCCATTTGAGCTCTGATCTGAGATACACGAGCAGCAATAGCTTCTTTCTCACCTGCACCGTTTACGATAGTGGTATTATCTTTATTGATAGTTACCTTGTCAGCAGTACCAAGCATATCGATAGTAGCAGCCTCAAGTTTGATACCTCTCTCTTCTGAGATTACGATACCACCTGTAAGGATAGCGATGTCTTCAAGCATTTCTTTACGACGATCTCCAAATCCGGGAGCTTTAACCGCAGCAATCTTCAAGCCTGCGCGAAGACGGTTAACTACGAGTGTAGTTAAAGCTTCAGAGTCGATATCTTCTGCAATGATTAGCAATGAGCGACCTGACTTAAGAGCAGATTCAAGAATAGGAAGAATGTCTTTCAATACTGAAATCTTCTTGTCGTGAATCAAGATATATGGGTTTTCAAGGTCAGCTTCCATTTTCTCTGTATCAGTTACAAAGTATGGAGAGATATAACCTCTGTCAAACTGCATACCTTCTACTACATCCACATAAGTTTCTGTACCTTTTGCTTCTTCAACAGTGATAACCCCTTCTTTCTTTACTTTGCCCATAGCTTCAGCGATCAACTTACCTATCGTTTCGTCGCCGTTTGCAGATATCTTAGCTACGTGCTCTATCTTCTGTAGGTCATCACCTACAGCTACAGCCTGAGACTTGATGTTTTCTACTACTTTTGCTACAGCTTTATCGATACCACGTTTCAAATCCATTGGATTCGCTCCAGCTGTAACGTTCTTAAGACCAACGCTAACGATAGACTGTGCCAATACTGTGGCAGTAGTAGTACCATCACCCGCATCGTCGTTTGTTTTAGAAGCTACTTCTTTTACAAGTTGAGCTCCCATATTCTGGAATGCTTCTTCCAGTTCTATTTCTTTTGCTACTGTTACACCGTCTTTTGTGATGTGAGGTGCACCAAATTTCTTTTCGATGATTACGTTGCGACCTTTTGGTCCAAGGGTTACTTTTACTGCATTAGCTAATGCATCAACACCTTTTTTTAGCTCGTCGCGAGCATCTATGTTAAACTTAATCTCTTTAGCCATAATGTTATGTTAATTAAAACTGTTAGTATTAAATAATTGCAAGAATATCAGATTGACGCATAATAAGGAAAACTTCACCGTCAAGTTCTACTTCTGTTCCGGCGTATTTGCCATAAAGAACCTGATCTTTTGGTTTTACTATCATATCTTCGTCTTTTGTTCCGTTGCCTACTGCAATAACTTCACCTTTTAGAGGTTTTTCTTTAGCTGTATCCGGAATAATGATACCTCCCACGCTTTTTTCTTCGGCTGCAGCCGGCTTAACAAGCACTCTGTCTGCTAATGGTTTAATACTCATGATTCTTAAATTTTTAATAGTTATATATTAATTTATTTTATGTATTCTGTTTAGATATTAGCGAAATGCGTGCCAAAATATATTTCTGTCAAAACAGCAGAATCATAGAAATGACAAACTGACAAGTAGTCATTTTCGCTAATGTATTTTATTAAAATAGAGATTATTCTATAACAAAGATGATGGTTTCTTCTGTCGGTGCCCAGTCGTATACAAATTTTGCATGCGATGTCGCATTGCGCACACACATGTGTGAACGGGGTGTAGTGCCTAGCGAAGGGCTATATTCAATGAATGTGGTACTTGGTGCATTCACTGGAATACCGTGTATATATCCTCCGTTTGTAAAGCGATTGGCATAAGGAGCAAAGCCTCCTGTTTCCGTTGTGCCATCGACAAGGAAAAACATCTTTACTTTCTTCTCTTGGAGTACAAATAGCCCCAGTGGGGTTTCTTGCTGATATGGCGGTTTATGCAAACCTGTTGTGGCAGGATTCATGCTTCTTACAATCCATTTTTTATCTACTTTCTCGAGAGTGACAATATTCTCATTGTTACGATCAACAAATATTGCATGTTTAAATTGTACGGTATCATGAATTGGTTTTACATATTTCTGAGGAACAAGCCATAACTCTTTGGAGTCCGTTGTAGTTATTTTTCTAAAACTCCCGACATTGTCTTTGAATAGTTTTACCAAGGCACCATCTCTGCCATAACGTTCTCCTGTAACAGTATCCGTAGGAAGAAAGAGAGGAATCCCTTGAAATCGTTCTACCCCTAATGTGTCGGCAATGCGTTTGTATTCATTCCTTTTATATTTCTTTACTAGAGGAGCTTCTCCATTGTTATTCCGATAATTCTGTAAAATCCCCCAAGCGAAAAACTCTTGTTGGAAATTTTCGAGAATAGCCAAGCCTTGTTTGATCTTCTCCCATTGGAACTGCCGTGTTGTGTCACGATATGGGTATGTGTCTTGCAGAGTGTATTGGTCGTAAAGAAAGTCCTTCTCTATGGTAATGTCTTTGGCTTTTATCCTCTGCATTTTTTGAGCATTCTTCATCAAGAGAGAATCCTGACGTAATTGGCTGAGAAATGAGTCTTGTCCGGTTTTTTCGGAACAAGAATTAAATATAAATAAACAAACGAAAAATAAAGAAATTGTTGTCGCTTTCATCAAAACGTAAAATGTTTCTTGAAGTTTATATGATATAATTTAAATACCGACATTTCATTTTTTTGTCACATATGATACAAACAATAAAAATGCCTGATTGTTCGATGTTTATATCTACACGTAAAACAAAAAGTAACAAAGGTAACACTTATTTGCTGAATTTAGAGTGTCACTGTTTTTATATCGAACCATCTCTTTATGAGATAATTTTAATCGGTCAAAATACAAAATAAAAGAAAGCTAAAAGTTGCAGTATCACATATTTCGCTTTTAAGTATTAAGTGTTAAATAAGCAAGATTATGAACTATTTACTTATCTTTGCTTGATATTTACTTAATACCTCTTATTAATGAAAAAAATCATATTTCTCTTTTTATCAACCCTTGCAATCTTATTCGTTTCTTGTCAGGGTAATTCTTATTCCATAGAAGGAAAGTTTTCGGATAATTCATTCGACACCAAAGTTGCATATTTACAAAAAATAGATAGTATCAACTCTCAGAAGGCAACAGTAATCGACTCCGCAACGATATCTGATGGAAAATTCAGTTTTAAAGGAACAGCTGATGAGCCTATGATGGGATTTGTATCTGTAGGCAAACTTGAGAATGCAGATAATGATACACCGATAGGAACACTGATATTAGAACCGGGTAATATCAAAATTACATTTGATAAAACAAACGTAACTCTTGGAGGAACACCCAAGAATGACGAGTTTAATAATATACACAAGGTAATGAACACTCTTACCGATAAGATATCTAAAATTACGCCTCAGGATGCGAACAACCCTGCAATAAGAGCCGAAGTAGATACTTTGCAAAAACAATTGCAGATGTCGACTTTCAATTTTGCTAAGGCAAATATTTCGAATAAAGCCGGTGAGTTTTTATTCTATTCATCAGCAAAATCATTTAGTAAAGATCAGCTAAAAGAATTGATAGCAGCCAGCGACAGTACATTCCGAAACAGAGATGAGATCAAGGCTTTGGTAAAAGAATTGGACAGAGTGAAACCTGAAGTAGGTAATCCATACAGTGATGCTCAATTGATAGATCAAAGTGGACAGATGGTATCCTTGTCTGACTATGTAGGCAAAAATAAATTAGTCTTGATCGATTTCTGGGCTTCATGGTGTCAGCCATGTATTCAGGAAATACCAAATCTTATAAAAACTTATAATGCATACAAATCTAAAGGTCTTGAAATAGTTGGTATATCAGTTGATGATGATAAAAACAAATGGACTGCAGCTGTCCAAAACTATAAAATGACCTGGGTGCAATTGGCAGATGCAACAACAATGGCATCGCAATTATACGGAGTGCAAAGCATCCCGCATACATTACTTATAGATCAAAATGGCGTTGTTATAGCCACCGATTTAAGGGGTAAAGAATTGGAAGATAAAATAGCTGAAATCCTAAAATAATCTTTAAGTCATAAACAATAAGAGTTTTGTCTTTGTTTTAAACGTAACTCTTAAAAAATTAAGATATACTATTTATTAACCACTATTTTGATTTAGAATGAAGAAAATAATTTTGTTTCTTGCAGCAATTGCGATACTTGCTACATCTTGTGTAGAGAAAGATGCTTTTACCATTAAAGGTAAATTACCGAATGGTACGTATGACGGACAACAAGTATATCTAAAGACTTTAGATGAGAATTGGAAAGACCTTGTGGCTGTTGACACAGTAGATGTTGTTGACGGAGAATTTGTTTTCAAAGGACTAGCCAAAGACGGTGCAAAAATACATTTCATCTCATTGGATGATGCACCTGACAATATGAACAGACCTGTTTTGGTGATAGTGGAACCCGGACAGATAGAAGTTTCTCTGGATAGCATTTCTACAGTAAAAGGTACTCCTTTGAATAATGCTTGCCAAGCATTTAATACAAAGAGCCAGGCTATAGAAAATGAAATGATGTCTATCTCTTCCAAGTTGAGGGATGATTCAACGAATACAGCCAATAAAGCTGAACTTGAAAAACAGTATGAAGACAAATATAATGTTTGGACAAAAGAGACTTTCGACTTTGTAAAGGAAAATATACAAAACCAACTTGGAGTTTATTTCTTATCTCGCAACTTTTATCGCTTCTCTGCCGAACAGCTTAATGAGCTTATTCCGTCTATTAAGCCTGAATATAAGTCTATAGCCAGAATACAAAAGGTAGAGAAAGTAGCCAAAGCTCTTGATGCAACGTCTGTAGGGAAAACTTTTACCGATATAAAAGGTAAAACTCCGGAAGGAAAAGATATAGCATTAGCAGATTTTGCAGGTAAAGGAAAATATGTCTTGGTAGATTTCTGGGCTTCATGGTGTCCTCCATGCCGTGCCGAAATGCCAAAACTTGTAGAACTTTATAAGCAATATGGTGCCAAAGGGGTTGAGATCGTAGGTATTTCTTTAGATAAAACAAATGAAGACTGGGTGAAAGGAATCAAGAACTTGAATATTACATGGCCTCAAATTTCAGACCTTAAATTTTGGGATAGTGAAGGTGCTGCAATTTATGGTGTATCTTCCATTCCTCACTTGATGTTGTTAGACAAAGATGGTAAGATATTAGCCAGAGGTCTGAATGCTGAAGAAGCAACTAAAAAGATAGAAGAACTCTTGAAATAATAAAAGAGCCGATCATAAATAAAAAAGCCTGTTTATATAAACAGGCTTTTTTTGTTACTCAATAGTATCTCATAATACTTTCTTTATTTTTTCTATCTCGTCATCTATATCATTCCACTCGTTGTCGCCCACTTTAGCCCCTATCTTTTGAATTACATATGCGGCTAGTAGAGTTCCTATTTGCCCACTGATAAAAAGTGAATGGTTTTGTATCAGTCCATATATAAATCCGGCTGCATATAGATCTCCTGCTCCCGTTGTATCTACACAGTTTACTTTGTATGCGGGAACAAATATCTTTTCGTCTCCTTGTTGTATCCACGATCCTTTGTCTCCAACTTTCACTATAGCTATATCTGTTTGTTTAGCTAATAAAGAGACGGCTTCTTCGGCTTCTACATTCAATAGGGCTTTTGCTTCCTCTTCGTTCGCAAAGACGATGTCTGTGTACGTAGGGATGATGTCTAGAAGAAATTGACGGTTTGCTTCCACTACATTATAACTGGCAAGGTCAAGTACAACTTTTGCTCCTGCTTCTCTGGCTAATTCAATTGCTCTGCGGATCAGTGCATGACTTTGTACCAGATATCCCTCAATGTAGAAATACTTGTAACCTTCAAAATCGGCTGTTTTAAGCTCTTCTGCATCCAATAGGGCAGCAGCACCTAAGTATGTGCCAAAAGTACGCTCTCCGTCCTTAGAGATGAACGTAGATGCAACACCCGAAGGTTCATCAACCTCGGTCAGGTGTGATTTGATCTTGTATTTATTTAAGTCTTCTTTAAAGAAGTTCCCATAAAAGTCTTTTCCTACCTTTCCCAGAAAGCCGGTTTCTATTCCCAGACGGGATAATCCTACGATTGTATTCGATGCCGAACCACCTGATACAATATTCTTTTTTAATTTATTTATTTCACCTGATAATATTTCAAACTTCTTGTCATCTATAAGCTGCATGCTACCTTTCGGTAGTTCAAGCAGTTCTAACATCTTATCGTCTTCTATAATTGCCAAAACATCCACTAAGGCATTGCCCATTCCTAATACTTTTGCCATTCTTCTTCGTTTTTTTTTGCAAAGATATTGCATAATTCAGAAATAAGGTCTATTTTTGCGTCACTTTTGAGAGAAACAAACACTCTTCCTTAGCTCAGTCGGTTAGAGCATCTGACTGTTAATCAGAGGGTCCTTGGTTCAAGTCCAAGAGGAAGAGCAAAATAAACAAGATTTCTTCCAAAAGTACATTCTTCCTTAGCTCAGTCGGTTAGAGCATCTGACTGTTAATCAGAGGGTCCTTGGTTCAAGTCCAAGAGGAAGAGCAAAAAGAGTTACATGAAAATGTAGCTCTTTTGTTTTTTATATAGATACCTCAAATGATTAATCTTTCAATAGCAGAAGAGATTGAAGATTTAAAGAGAATCTGACTCCTGCTGTTTTGTAATCGAAGTTGTTGAAAGAAGAAAATACGCCCATCCCAAACAGTCTTGTAATATTTATTGAATAGCCGATCTCTGAATAGAACTTTATGTCGGGAGTATACAATGTCTTAAAGTGTAGTCCTTCAAAAAATGGTTTTCCTTGTAGAAACGAGAGGCGTTTGAGTAAAAAATATTGACTGGCATAATTGAATGAGAGTGTAACCCAGTAATGGTTTGCCTGCAATTCATAATTATCGAGCAAAAGAAATGAGTCGAACAACGAGCCCAGGTTGAAAACAAGGTCGGGTGCACCATAAAACTGGTAATCGGCAAAGTGCAAGTTTTTTCTAGGACCCACAAAAGCTCCTGCTTCAAACTTATAGTCTAGTTTATCGAAATAATTCAATCGGATATTTTGCACAGCTCCGCCTTTTATTTTTCGATATTGTGAATTGTTCGTTTGCCAAGAAGAGAAACCCTCTTCATACTGAAGATGAAAAACAAGGGGCGATTCATTATTCTGGATTGTATAGTTTGCAAACGGAACATAAGATAGTCCCACAGAATAATATGTTCTGTCGAAACGCTTATCGGGGTTTATATTCGGTGTGATATTGTCTCTTTCTATAATCGTAAAATCTGTATTGTTATTTAATCCTGCCCGTCTTTCAACTCCAAGCCCGACTGTTAGCTTTAGCTTCTTTGTCAGATCTATATCATTATTTACTGAGACATAATCTTTCTGATAGAAAGAATTGTAGTTTTTACCTAGAAACAAAGAGCTGAAATAGTTATTATATCGCGTTATGCTTAAGCTATTGAAATCGGCAGTATGGGAACCGATGGAGAACTTTAGTTTTCCTGCTCTTTCGGGCAAGTAGTTATACGTAAAGTCGCTTCCTCCTATAAGCCGATGTCTTGCTGTCGTATAGTATATGTAAGGGCTGATTTCGAGTTGTTGATCTTTGTCTATTTGCGATTTGAGATAAAAGCGATTTCCGAGCCAGAAACCATCCACATAGTTATAATCTCTGAATATCATTTTCACACCACCATATCTCAACGACCACTTGCTAGAGTCATTTCCTAAAAAATAATCTCCCAGCAACGCCTTTCCATACCAAGGCTTAGACGCAATTCTTTCTTTTAATCTAAAGTGATCTAGAATCTCCAATCGTTCTGTATTTACAGGAAACATTCTTATACTGTCCCAAAATGTTGAATCTTGAGTATAAGCATCTTTGTTAAATGTTATTTTGTCATTGATTTTTGGTCGTTCATCTCCTCTGCTTATAATACCTATTGCTTCTCCGCCATTATCTATCTTCTTATATTTTAGAGATGTCAGATATGTAACGTTTCCCTTATTTCCTAATATATTGATGCTTATATCAGTTTGATATGTAATCGGAAGGTTAGGGTGGCCATCAATTGTCTGATATGTGATTTGATTAACAGTTTCCAGACCTTGGAATTTTCTATACAACTTAGCACAGGTTATATTACCGTCATCTGTAATGTACAAGTCGCCGTTCAGTAATTTGTAATCATCATATCGTGGAACAACCTCTATCTTGTTGATGACTTTGCCCTCTTCCAAGTAATAGCCTTTATATTTGAATTTATAATAAGACGATACTCTCCTCCCTAAAGGAGAAATACTGCCATTGAACCAATCGGAGAATAAAGATTCACTGAGAAGCCCTATAGCTCCTCTTGTATTCATTGCATCAGCGATATTTCCGGTGTATCCGTTTACTTGAATTTTGTAGCTGTCGGGTGCTGTATATTTTACTGTACAATTGATTTCCTGATGTATGATCTTATTCTCGAGATCGGAGACATTTACATTCTCTATTTTCTTTACGACTGTATTTGTGAGCTCTGTTATTCTGGTTAATGTTAAGTTACCTTTGATGTAGGCATCAGCATCGTACGATGTGTAAGATGCCGCTTTTCTAGTTACTTTGTTTAGTATATCGTTTCCAGTCAGTTCTATTTTCCTATCGGTATTTTGGTATTCATAGAATGGATATGGCATGAGTGTAATCTCTACTTCACACGCTTTATCCTTTTGAATAGAAACAGACTGTTTCTGCGCTTTATATCCTATCTGTTTATAAACAAACGTGTAGTTTCCCGGTAGAAGATTGATCTGGAATAATCCCTCATTGTTGGTCACCAACCCCTTTTTTTCTTCTTCTATATAGATAGAAGTATATGGGACAGCGACTCCTGAGGAATTTTTGACAAAACCTTTAAGGTATTGGGAAAAGACCTCACATGGGTATAAAAATAACACAAAAACAACTAAAGCAAGGGTAAGCTTCATCCTTTGATTTCCATAATAAACTATCACCCTTCAAAATTAATATTATTGTAGAATCAAAGAACTTTGCTTATTGTCAATCTTATTCAACAAGAGAAATTATAACATTTTATCACATTTTTGTGACAATAAGAGATGAATACGACTTGCTTTAAAACTAGTAGTATTGCTTTAAAATGTAGTTTGGTGTTTATTATAAATCAGTATAGTTAGGGATATCCGATAGGTAATTGAATGACTGTTTATCATAGTCCATTATGCAGCAATAATGATTCAGGCCATTGGACACGATCAGATACTTAACTTTCAATACAATGTTATACCTTACAATCTGATCAAAGACTTGTTGTGTGATATCTACATCCGGTGCCTTATATTCTATAATCATCAGGGGTGATAAATCACGATTATACACTACCGAATCGCAGCGTTTTTTCAGCTTGTTAAGATCTATCTGAATTTCGTTTGCAATTAAGGCTGCGGGATAGCCTTTTTCTTTTAACAAAAAGTTCACAAAATGTTGCCTGACCCACTCTTCGGGTGTCAATGCTACAAACTTACGCCGTAAAGGGTCTAAGATAGAGAGTTTTCCACCTATCTTTTTTACATTTATATCGAAGGACGGTAAATTTAACTCTAACATTTGCTACCTTTGTTAAATCCGCATATCAAATAATAAGGGATAGTGCTTGTTTATTAGACGAACAAAAGTAGAATTTATATGAAAACAAAACAAGAAATTGTAGCAAATTGGCTGCCACGCTATACGAAAAGACCACTCGAGCAATTTACAAAATATATATTATTAACCAACTTTGCCAAATACGTAGAAGTTTTTGCTCATCACTTTAATGTCCCTATTTTAGGATTGGATGGTAATATGCCAAATGCCTCGGCAGAAGGAATTACAATTATAAATTTTGGAATGGGTAGCGCCAATGCTGCTACTATAATGGATCTGTTGAGTGCAGTAGAGCCCGAAGCTGTACTTTTCCTTGGAAAGTGTGGAGGGCTGAAAAAGCATAATAATTTAGGGGATTATATATTACCGATAGCGGCTATCAGAGGAGAAGGAACATCGAATGATTATCTTCCACCTGAAGTGCCGTCTTTACCTGCTTTCAGCCTTTTGAGATCGGTATCTTCTACGATACGTAACCATAATAAGGATTATTGGACAGGAACGGTATACACCACAAACCGGCGTGTCTGGGAACATGATGACAAGTTTAAGGAATATCTTCTTCAGATACGAACAATGGCTGTAGATATGGAAACTGCAACACTGTTTACTTGCGGCTTTGCAAATCAGATACCCACAGGGGCATTACTCTTAGTGTCGGATCAGCCAATGATTTCTGATGGTGTAAAAACGGAGAAAAGTGATAACGTTGTCACAAAGAATTTTGTAGAAGAGCATGTCATAGTGGGTATCGAATCGCTAATGACTTTAATTAATAACGGAGAAACAGTAAAACACCTACGCTTCGAAACATGGTAACATTTGAACAGATAGTTACAGAGATTAAAGCACGAAAATACAGACCCGTATATCTTTTTATGGGTGATGAGCCTTACTATATAGATGAGCTTACAAACATGCTGACCGAAACCGTTTTGCCTGAAGAGGAACGCGATTTCAATCAGAGTATACTGTATGGGATGGAGACCAATGTTACAGCCGTGATAACAATGGCTCGCAGTTATCCGATGATGTCAGATCATCAACTCATTGTAATCAAAGAAGCTCAAAACCTAAGTAAGATAGAGGAGCTTGAAGTATACGTAAAGAACCCGCTAAAATCTACTATACTTGTTCTTAATTATAAAGGGGGTTCTCTAGATAAACGCAAAAAGCTATATGCCGAGATCGACAAAAATGGAGCCATTTTTGAGTCGAAAAAAATACCGGAGTATAAGATTCCGGCATTTATTACTTCCTATATATTATCAAAAGGTTTGAGCATCGATCAGAAATCTGCACAGATGTTGTCTGACTATCTGGGGAATGATCTGAGTAAGCTGACAAATGAGATCGCAAAGCTGTTAATTGCTATACCGCCCGGGCAGATGCGTATTACGGCAGACCTTATCGAAGAAAATATAGGCATCAGTAAAGATTTCAATAATTTTGAATTGCTAAATGCGATTATAAATAAAAACATATTTAAGGTAAATCAGATTGCCGACTATTTCGAAAAGAATCCGAAGAACAATCCGATGATTATGACCATGTCGGTACTCTTTAACTTTTTCAGCAACCTGATGATTTGTTATTGGGCAAAAAATAAAACAGAGCAAGGGCTTGCAACCGAACTTGGACTTAGAAATCCCTATCAGGCTAAAGACTACGTTATTGCCTTGAAGAATTATAACGCTTTTAAGTGCATGGAGATTATTGGTCTCTTACGTATATACGATGCCAAATCAAAAGGCGTTGATAACAACTCTGCCCCTGACGGGGAATTACTGAAAGAATTACTATATAAAATAACTCACTGAATTTGTAGATTATGGGAAAGAGAATAATAACATCATTACTTGTTTCGCTATTTGTCTCTATTTCATTGTTTGCTGATGGATATATTGACAAGCAGACGTACGTGTATTCTGTAAAAGATGGTAGCTCGTTGAAGCTGGATAGATACTATCTTAAAGATGATGAAGCAGTAGCTGTAAAGGTTACTCCTTGTATTGTTTTTATGTTCGGAGGAGGTTTTGCTGCCGGTGAACGTGATGGAGAACAGTATCTGGATTATTTTCGCAAGCTGGTAGAAAGAGGATATCAGGTTGTATCTATAGATTATCGGCTCGGAATGAAAAATATAGGTGATGGCTCGCAGATAGATCCGATGCGTTTTGCAGCATTGTTGACCAATAGTATAACGATGGCTGTAGAAGACCTTTTTGATGCAACGACCTTTGTGTATAATCATGCTGAGGACTGGAATATCCAAAAAGATGATATTATTACAAATGGTTCGAGCGCCGGAGCTGTTGCCGTTCTGCACGGAGAATATGCAATATGTAATAAGAGTAAACTTGCAGAGAAGCTCCCTCAAGGGTTTAATTATGCAGGGACAATTGCTTTTGCCGGAGCTATCTTTAGTACAAGTGGGGACTTGAAATGGCAAACAGCACCCTCGCCTATACAGATGTTTCACGGAGATGCCGACAGGAATGTTCCATTTGATAAGACTGAAATGCTTCAGGTTGGGCTGTATGGATCGAAACATATTGCAAAACAGCTTCAAGAATTAAATACCCCATATTATTTCTACAAAGTAGAAAATGCTGCACATGAAATTGCCGAACGACCGATGAAAGAAAATATAAATGAGATCTGCTCATTTATTGATAAATTGATTATAGGTAAAGGCAACCTGATAATAAATACAGGTGAGGTGGAAATCGGTAAACCCGAACTGAAAAAAGATTTCGACTTAATGGATTATATAAAAGCAAACTTTGGAGGGTAGCTTTTTAATCGTTATCTCATTTTATACAAACTCGTCGGGAAGATTTACTAAATACAGTTTCTTCCCGGCTCGGGTAATTGCTGTGTAGAGCCAACGATAAAAATTTATCCCTAAATGTTCTTCCGAAATATAGCCTAAGTCAAGAAAAACGGTACTCCATTCACCCCCCTGTGCCTTGTGGCAGGTGACAGCATAGGCAAATTTTACTTGTACAGCATTATAGAAAGGGTCGATTTTAAGCTTTTTCATTTTCCCAGCCTTTGTAGATATATCAGAGTAATCTTCTAATATATTTAGGAATAATTCTTCTGCACGCTCACGAGGTAAACCCGAAACATCTGAGTAAAGCGTATCCATGAGTATTTTGATTTCGAACTCTATATCATAATCGAGGCTCCTAACCAAGACATCACAAAAGCGGAATCCATACAATTCTTGTTCACGGCGAACACGAAGCACTTCTACTATTTCACCATTTGCTAAGAAATCTATTCCTTCTATGTTTTCTGTCCAATAATAATTATTTTTGGTGATCATCAGCATATCTCCCGCCGATAATTCTTCCTCTCTGTACAGAATCCTGTTGCGCACCCCCTGATTGTAGATGTTGCATCGCTTATTGGAGCGGGAAACAATCATCGTATTGTCTAGCCCTTCTCTATCATAAGATGCGGATATCTCATCGATAAGATCTTCTCCGTTGATACGTACAATGTCCTCAAAATTATCGAGTAGGAGCTTGGGGTATGCTCCGGTTTCCCCCTTGCTTAACAGATTACGTATATTGGTGGCATTATAAAGGATGCCGGAACTTTCAGCTTGTCGCACGATCTGTGACAACATAGCCTCATAAACATCGAGTCCGTAACCTTCGAGTACAGCTGTTTGCAGGGCGGGGCTGTCTTCTTCCATAACGGGTGGCAGCTGAGCCGAGTCGCCAATAAGCAGTAAGCGACAGTTTTCGCCTGAATAGACATAATGAATCAGATCATCGAGCAGATGCCCTGTACCAAAGAAGGATGCATCCATTCCACTATTGCTGATCATAGAAGCTTCATCCACAATGAAAAGCGTGTCTTTGTGTAGATTGTCCATCAGTCCAAAGCTTCCGAAGTCTCCTGCATACTTCTGTTGTCGGTATATTTTCTTGTGAATGGTAAAAGCCGGATGGCTGGCATAGGATGAAAACACTTTCGCTGCTCGTCCTGTAGGCGCTAGTAATACTGTTTTTTGCTTAAACTCAGTCATTGTTTTCACTAAGGCTCCCAGCAAGGATGACTTTCCCGTTCCTGCATATCCCCGCAACAAAAACAGAGTCTCTTCTTTTTGCAAAAATAAGAAGTTTACGATCCTCTCCAAGGCTTCATTTTGTTGGCTTGTTGGTTCGAATGGAAAATTCTCTATTATTTTACTGCGAAAGAAATCATTGATCATAGCGGAAGGAAATGGTGAATTGAAGATCAAAAATAGCAGATAAAAATATCTTTTTCTAACTTTGTGTATAGAAATACCAAAATATGTTTTTACCGGAAAGTATAGACCTCGGACAATCAGATAGATATGTGTTATCGATACGAATAACACCCTATAGCTTTATGTTCTCTATTTCAGATCCTGAGACAAAAGAGAACTATTGTCTGCGTGAAACATCCTTTTCGATGAGCGATAACCTTCTGGCAAATATTCAACGGATCATTTTTGATTTTAATTTTCTTACGCAGGAGTTTAAGCAGACGAATGTCATTTTCGTTTCTTCAAGCTATGATCTGATTCCTGCCCGATATTTTGATCTTAAGGATAAAGAGCATTTGTATAATTTTACACATGTAGAGAAAGCAAGCCATCTATCTACGGGTTTTATCAAAAACCAGGATGTGACTACATTGTTTAATTTGAATAAAGATATTTTTGACTTTCTATCCAGAAGCCTTTGGGCTCCGCACTTTTTTCATCATACCAATTTGCTTATCAATTACTTTGAAGATAAAAACAAGCTTACTGGGAATGCTTCGAGAATGTATTTAAACTTTCACGATAATTTCCTTGATATTATTTGTTTTACCGGGCCAAAGTTGGTTCATAGCTTAACGTATACGAATGAACAAATAACAAATCAGCTATATTATATTCTTAAACTTTGGGAGCAATGCAGATTCAGTCAACTGGATGATTATCTCTTTATAGTCGGTAATCCCGATCTGCAATTGGTGAAACTTCTGCAACAATATATAAAAAATATTGAGCAACAGAATATTCCGAGTGAGATTTTCTTGTGGAATGAAGATGCTCAAAAAGCTCCATTAGACTTACTAACATTATCATTATGAGAATTATCAGTGGAAAATATAAAGGGCGTAGATTTGATCCTCCCAAAAGTTTCAAAGCACGTCCTACAACAGATTTTGCAAAAGAAAATATATTCAACGTCCTGAACAACTCTATAGACTGGGAAGAAACTACAGCATTAGACCTTTTTGGAGGTACAGGTAGTATTAGTTTTGAATTGGTTTCGCGAGGGTGTCCACGTGTTGTATGTGTAGAGAAAAACTTTGCTCATGCTTCATTCATCGAAAAAACAAAAGCGGAATTGCAAATACAATCGGAGCTAATGCTCTCCAAGATGGATGTATTCAGTTATTTGGTGCATTGTAAAGAGCAGTTTGATTTTATTTTTGCCGATCCTCCTTATGATTTAAAGCATTTTGAAGATGTGCCTAAGCTTGTATTTGAAAAAGAATTGATAAAGCCGGGGGGGATATTTATTCTAGAACATTCTAAGGATTATAATTTCTCTAATTATCCGTTATTCGAAGATCAACGAGTATATGGAAGTGTGAATTTCAGCGTATTTAGGAATGGTTCTATATAAAAAAGAAAAGGTTGTCATCTCGACAACCAATCTTCATTGTTAACCTTAAATCTAATACCATGAAAAACACAGTACAAAGATAGTATATTTTTCATGTTGTAAAACATATTATATAGTTTTTTTTAATCATTTTTTTCTATATTACAATAAATGTATATTATAACGTATAATTAACGTTATATAAAACAATAACTTAGCAGATTTTACCCCGATAATAAGGATTCTATCAATACCTCAATTTTTTTTATAAAGACTTTATTTGTAAATATCGTTTCCTGTTAATCTGATAGGATAGGGGATGGTTTGTTTTGTAATGTTCTCTTTATGTGTTGTTTGTCTGTCTGTTTTTTTGGAGATTTATTTCCTGAATTTATGCTCGATGAAAAATTTAGTGACGAGAAAGGAGGTTTAAATTATATATCTATAGAACGGATAGTATATAAAAAAGAAAAGGCTGTCATCACGACAACCAATCTTCATTGTTAACCTTAAATCTAATACCATGAAAAACACAGTACAAAGATAAGTGAATTTTTATGTTGTAAAACAT
>POVV01000381.1_pt1 | contig 30417 bp, 16 predicted proteins | sample 1560271 | NCBI WGS metagenome assembly POVV01 (sample SAMN08337232, study PRJNA429181) | Bioreactor metagenome, whole genome shotgun sequencing project. | biome: cows' rumen and soil; feature: anaerobic; isolation source: anaerobic chemostat enrichment culture, galacturonate as sole carbon... | reverse complement strand
TGGCCAACATCGGTTCGCAGATCGACGTATTCGACAGCACAGCCGATCAGTTCATCACACGCATCGGGACGGGACAGTGGGGAGATGGTAACACACAGATGCTACATGCCCACGCGATGCTAATCCGAGACGGATACATCTATGTACGCACCAAGAACTGTATGCAGGTGTACCGCGAAAGCGATGTGACCCCTGCCAACTACATGAAAGTGCCGTACTATTGCAAGTCCTCGACCGCCGGGTTCGATACGAACAACGGATTCAACCCCTATCAGATGTTTGCCGATGAAAAGGGCATTTATGTAACCGACTTTGGGCAGTACGGTAACAAGAAGCTAACCTACATCCAACCCGATAAAGTAGAACAGGGTTCAAACAAGGAATTGATCGATAGCGAGAAGACACTTAGTTTTGACTTCAACATGGTAGGAGCTGCTCCGTATCAAGGCCATTTTTTCCTGATACAAAACAATGGTACCATCCATCTGTACGATTGCAAAAAGGGGCAGGTTATCCATACGTTCACCACCTTGTTCGGAGCCAAACTACAAAAGGCTCAACGAATCGTAATCGATGAAGACCGGATGTGGATTACCGACATCGCCGCCAATAAACTGTACGAGGTAAAGATTATCACCAATGAAATAAAAGAGAACGAGTAGCGACAACGGCTTACACAGACAACTCATGAGCTTATTTTACACGAATCCCTCCAAAAAGCCTGAAAGACCTTTTGGAGGGATTCGTGTGAGATATAAAATGATTATTAATTGATTCCTTTAATCCAATTCACAATGGTATCCGAAAGCGGACTTGTTTTAGGAGGCACCATGCCTACCCAGTTCCCATTCTCATCCACCATAAATTTCTGAAAATTCCATCCTACCGGTGCATCTTGCTTTCCATTTCTTTTTTTCTCCGTCAGCCATTGATAGAGCGGGGCCATCTCTTTTCCTTTGACGGATATCTTCTCCATCATCGGGAACGTAACACCATAATTCAGTGAGCAGAACTGAGCGATCTCGCCATTTGTTCCCGGCTCCTGCCATAAGAAGTTGTTGGCAGGGAAGCCAATAATCACAAAATTCTGATCTTTATAAGTATCGTACAGTTCTTGCAACTCTTTATACTGCGGCGTAAGACCACATTTAGAGGCTACGTTGACAACCAGCACCTTTTTTCCCTTTAGCTCCGAGAGAGGATAATCCTTACCTTCAATGGTTTTCACTGTAAAATCGTAAAATGTTTGCTTGCTCTGGGCGCTTACCGGAATATATAAGCCCAGAGCCATGAGGAGTGACATAATTAGCTTCATTCTTTTTAGTTGTTATGTATATTAGAGTTCGTATATTGATATAAACAACGGTAAGAGTAAAAAAGTTGCAAATCCTATTTCGAGGAAATTCATAATTAAATAAGTATAAAACAAAAAAAGCACCTATTATTATGGATAATCAAAAAAATAAATTTACTTTTGTCTTTCGAATTCATGCCTCCTCATTTATTGTAAAGACGACTCGATTATGAAATAAAGAGTCAACACGATTTAATTTATATGTCTAATTACAATAAACCGTATTTGAGTTCATGAAAAGATATTTATTCATATGGCTATTATTGCTGTATACTACAAGTACCTTTGCCCAGCAAAGTTTATCAACAATTTCCTCACCCATTATTTCACCCAGTATTAATTCGGACGGTTCTGTTACATTCAGCTTATATATGCCAAATGCCAAACAGGTGTCAATTAAAGGCGATTGGATAATCAACGGAAGTGCTTCTATGCAATTAACAAATGGTATTTGGAGCTACCAAACGTCAAGGTTATTGCCCGATTTATATATTTATACCTTTAATGTTGACGGAGTCGATTTAATCGATCCCAGCAATGTCTATCAGATTCGCGATGCATCTACATTATATAGTATTGTTATGGTAGAAGGCACCTCGCACATGTATGGGGTAAAAGACATCTCTCACGGTACCGTATCATATAGGTGGTATCCATCACCAACCCTCAACAAACAGCGAAGACTTAGCGTTTATACTCCTCCCGGATATGAGTCAAGCAAAAAAAAATATCCCGTTCTCTATTTGCTACATGGCATGGGAGGTGACGAAGAAGCTTGGTTGAATTTAGGACGAGTAAGTCAGATCCTTGATAACCTGATTGAAAGTGGGAAAGCTTCTCCAATGATTGTGGTGATGAGTAATGGGAACGTAGTACAGCAAGCCAGCCCCGGACAAGACTCGAAAGGTTTTTATATACCTTCGTTTCTCTTACCACATACAATGGATGGAGAGTTCGAAAGTTCATTTAACGATATATTAGCTTTTATTGAAAGCAACTATAACGTTAAAAAGAATAAGGCAGGAAGAGCTATTGCCGGATTATCAATGGGAGGGTATCATTCACTCTACATATCAGCCAACAACCCTAAATTATTCGATTATATCGGTCTATTTTCTCCTGCTATCTACCCCCAAAAAGGCATTACATCGCCCATCTATGAGAAAATGGATGAAAAATTAATGCAACAAGCTAAACAAGGATACAAACTATACTGGATAGGTGTCGGAAAAGACGATTTCCTTTACAATGATGTAGCAAAACAACGTAACCAGATGAATGCCTTACACATGCCATACATCTATCGGGAAACAGATAAAGGGCACGTATGGAGTAATTGGAGAGACTATTTATCAGAGTTTATAACATTGATATTTAAATAAACTCTCCACGTATATTGTTTCGATATTGGCTCGGACTGACTCCGGTTGCCTGCTTAAAAATTGTACTAAAATAACGCTGATAACTAAAGCCTGTAAGGTCTGATATTTCGGTGATACTTTTGTCGGTTTGAGCCAATAACTCTTTTGCGTGCGCAATACGTATATTATTTATATAGTCATTCACACCTATGCCAGTAAGTGCTTTAATCTTATTGTAAAGCGGAGTTCTGGAAATAGCCATTTCTTGCATTAGGAAAGAAACATCAAGTTGAGGATTATCTATATTATTATTGATTATGCTATTTAGTTTTTTAATAAAGGCTTCATCAGCATTGTTGGTAGTTAAAGCATCAATCACCAGATGGTCCGTCGTTCCTTTACTTAAAAAGGACTTGATACGTTCTTTCATCTTCAACAAGTTGCATATAACATCAAGCAATGTATTCAACTCAAAAGGCTTAGGAAGATAGGCGTCCGCTCCCAACTTATAACCTAACGAGCTGCTGTTTTCATCCGTGCGGGCGGTCAGTAAAATAATAGGGATATGGCTGATTTCAAGCTCCTCCTTTATGCGCTTACACAGTTCAAAGCCGTCCATCAAAGGCATCATAACATCACTTACAATAATATCGGGACTCTTCTCCTTAATTATCCGTAGTGCTTTCTCTCCATTCGAAGCAGTATAGACCTTAGAAAACAAGCCTTTCAGTTCCTCTCTCAAAAACTCGAGCAATTCCAATTTATCTTCTATTACAATAATCGTATATGCCTTCGTGGAATAATTATTTTCATGATCTGCATATTGCTTGGCTGTATAAGCATCCGCTTCGACAGTATCAATCGTGTGTTCTAACAACACATTTTCTTCGAAAGGTAGTTCATAATAGAACGTAGCTCCTTGTGTCAGGTTATTTGATGCTCCAATATGTCCTTGATGAAGGTCGATTAGTGCTTTAGCATACGACAGTCCGATACCACTGCCATTTTCGGAGTGTTCGCCTTGAAAAAAACGTTCAAAACATTTGGAAGGATCAATCTGGCTGAGGCCAATACCCTGATCAGAAACGGAAATACGAACATAGGTATCGTATATCTTAGTGGATACAGTAACAACAGTATCTTGAATGCTGAACTTCAATGCGTTCATGAGTAAATTAGAGAGTACAATCTCACATTTATTCTTATCGAAGACAACCGTCCCAACCCGATCATCAAATCGGTACTCTAGTTGAATATGGTGATACTCAAACTCTGTTCTAAAATCCTCTGAGACTTCTTTGACCCAATTATTTAGTAAATAGGGCTTTTTCATTAATGTTTTTTTCGCATCCCCCAACTTATTAAGATCAAGTACCATATTAATTATGTTCTTCATCTCTTTGGTTTGTTTATAAATACGGGTGAGTGTACCGTATCGTTCCATATCCTCCTGACTATCGGCACGAGGAATAAAGCTGGCGAGTAAACGCTTAAGCGGAGCATAAATAAGCGTAAGCGGTGTTCTCAATTCATGGCTAATATTGATTAGAAATTTTATTTTTTCTTCATATACCTGCTGCTCGTGCTCTTTCATAGCCCATTTCAACTTACTTTCTTTCCTGATCAGTAACAGACGAGTAACACCGATAATACTTGCAAAAAAGATGAATAAAAAGACAACGATCACCCAAGGTCGCTGATACCAGGGAGGGGTAACTACTACGGTAAGCAGGCGAGTGGGTACCGTCCAATTACCGCTTTTCGTACTACAAGCCACTTCGAGTGAGTATGTACCAGGCAGTAACTGGGGCAATGTAAGATTGTAGCTATACGTTTCAATAGGCGGTTGATTAATCCCCGATAGAGTATAGCGAAACAATACTTTACGAAAAATATCTGTCTCGTCGGAAGTTACCTTGATGGCTAAAGACTTGTAGTTATAAGGAAGTAAAATACGCTCAGACTTAGTTGGCGTTACTTCTCCATCAATCACGACATTGGTCAGTTTTATCGATGGTTCCAAGTACCCATCAATAGAAATATCTTTATTTATTTTAATCAAGCCGGATACCCCTCCCATATAATAGACCGGTGCATGATTCGAAGAAACGGGAGGAGAGAGTAATTCATTGGCTGTAAATCCATCAGTTTCTCCCCAGATAGCAAAACGATTGGTACCGATACTATATGAAAAAAGCAAGTTTTGCGCACTGATCCAAAGTCGTTTCTGTTCATCAAGAAAAAGCATAGATATACCACTGAATAGTTTGGTATTAATATTCACACGTTCCCGTGTTAGTATATCATAATAACTTAGCCCATAATCAGTGCCTATCCAAAATCGTCTTTCTCCATCAAAACAAGCAGAGTTTATATATTCATTTTCATTCCCTTCAAAAATCGTTTTCAACACAAGATCGCTACGATTGGCTTGAAAAATACGGTTATTTCCCTTGAAATAAAATCGATTACCATCTGAATGAATCAATCGCAAAGCCCGCAAATAACTTTGGTCTTCACGTGTGGTCATTTGCCTAAAGCTCTTTGAAACAGTATTAAATAAGTAAGTATTAACCGATAAAAGAAAAACCTCATGTTCTGATGGTTTATCTATAAAAACGGCATATCCACTAAAGCACTCCCGATCGTTTATTTCCTTATTGACAATGTTAAATGGACGGAACCGAGCACTCTTCTTATCAAAAATAAGTAATCCTTTTTCGTAATCTGACACCAAAAGTTCGTTAGACGAATAGCTGCTAATGGAAACGATCTTCTCTCCAAAAGTTTGCGGATAATGAACAAATAAATCGGTTTTCGGGCAATAGGAATTAATGCCTCCTCCATCGGTACCTATCCATAAAACTCCCGAATGATCTTCGTGTAAACTGTTTACAATCTTTTCGCTCAATCCTTCGCCACTCATTAAATGTGCATCTTTATAAGTATGTATCGGCACCTCACGAATGCCAAACATTCCATCGCGCACAGTACCTGCCCATAAATTCTTCTTTTTGTCTGCATAAAGTAGCTTAATCGAGTTATTGGGTAGGGTACGTCTTACACCCGGTTTATGCTTTAGTGAATTAATCTGTTCGGGATATTCGGGATCAATTATATTAATACCACCTCCATCAGTTCCGACCCATAGCTTATTACGGTGAAAAAGCATATTAAGTATGATATTGCTAGACAAATCAGAGTTACGAGTATGAAGATGAAACAGCTGTTTGCCCTCTTTAGAAAAACCACGTATACCATCTTTGTACGACGAGATATAAAAGCGTCCTTTTTGATCGGTACATGATGCCACTATATTCTGCATTTGTATCGGATGACGGCTCAATCGATGCGATAAAGGTTCATAAACCCAAATACCGAATTCGCGACTAGTCAATAATGCTTTTGTTTTATCAAGAGGATGGATCTGCTCAAAAAAAATAGCTTCAGCATTCGAGATATCCTTAATTCGATGCTCCGTCAATTGCCGTGAAGCATAATGATAGATAAAAAAAGAGCCCGGTACTGAGAATAAAATACCGTCATCAAAAGGCATATACCCATAGGCAGTTCCTTTACCTTTAGGCAGTATTGGTCGGAAACCGTCAATGACAGGATCATACTGCACCAATCCATTATTGGTCGATACCCAGATTGTGTTTTGTAAATCTTCGAAAATAAAATTAATCGCATTTCCCGGAAGTGAATACACTCGATGCTCATCATGCATATAAACATTAAATTTATTTTTATCGAAGGTATTTAACCCGGCATTGGTACCAATCCACATCACACCTTTGTTATCGAGTTGGATACTATTGACTGTACCTTGCGAGAGACCTTGTTCAATAGAAAGTTGCTTAAAATAATAATTTATATGATCATCCGCATATAAAAAGGAAAGGTTTCCTATAACGAATAATAGCAATAGAATATACCGATATAAAGTGATTTTCATATAGTAGGCCAACAAATAGTACATGTGTATTTCGAAGCACAAATATAACAAAAATACGAGAGATAGGGGGAATAAAGGATAAAAAAGGATATCTACTGACATCATTGGTACAAGAATGGACGAAGACAGTACAGCTTTAACATAGCTTTGCGGAACAATAAATGAGGCATGAATAAGCGAATTCATCATTTTTACGTTAATCTAATAAACAAAGAAAACATTATGAGAGAAATTTTTAACTCGGCCTTCCTGCATGGGGGAGGTTTTCGTTTTTACATTCCAAGATGGACGGTCAGTACACTACTCTTACTGCTCTGTCTTAACCTATCGGCTCAGAGCAATTTCAAGATAAAAGGAATTGTATTATCCGAATCGAATAAAGAACCACTCATTGGTGTCAATGTAATACAAAAAGGAACTTCCAATGGTACCATTACCAATATTGACGGCGTATTTGAGCTAACCGTTCCTGCTCCCTGCGATCTATTATTCTCCTACATTGGCTATAATGATAAATTAATAAAAGTAAAAGAAGCAGCCAACGATATACGTGTATTTCTAAGCGAAAACAACGAACAACTAGACGAAGTGGTCGTTATCGGCTATGGTGTACAAAAGAAAAAACTCATAACCGGTGCTACCGTGCAGGTTAAGGGAGAAGATATCCAAAAACTAAATACCGTAAATGTCTTGGGTGCTTTGCAAAGCCAAACCCCAGGTGTAAACATTACACAAAGTTCAGGTATGCCTGGTGAGGGGTTCACAGTAACCATCCGCGGATTGGGAACCACAGGTAATGCAGGGCCGCTTTACATCATCGACGGAGTAACAGGTGCCGATATCAATGCACTAAATCCGGCCGACATAGAGTCGTTTGATGTACTTAAGGATGCTGCTTCGGCTGCTATTTATGGATCGCGCGCAGCTAATGGAGTAGTACTGGTTACAACCAAACAAGGCAGAGTTGGCAAGGCAAGTATTTCGTATGACGGTTATGTAGGTATACAAAACGTTTACCGTATGCCCGATTTACTTAATGCACAAGAGTATGCCCTTATTCAAAATGAAGCGCGAATGATGGACGGACTACCCGGTTACAACTTCGCAAAAGAGGTACCTAACTGGGACAAGATTGCCAACGGCACCTTTACCGGTACTAACTGGATGGAAGAGGCACGCAATGAAAATGCGCCTATTCAGAATCATGCGCTTAACATCGTAGGAGGAACAGATCAGTCGGTTTATTCTATTGGCCTCTCGTACACCTCACAGGAAGGTATTTTAGGAAAACCAGTAGAACCTAATTACAGCCGGTATACCTTTCGGTTAAACACAGAGCATACGCTTTATAAGAAAAACAATCTCGACATTATTAAAGTAGGCGAGAACCTTTCTTATACATATAGCGAACGTGCCGGTATCGCTATTGGTGATATTTGGTGGAACGATATACGTAGTCTACTTACCGCCAGCCCTTTTATGCCCTTGCGCAATGAAGCTGGCGAATATCATTATGCCATCCCTTGGGATAGTCGCGAAGCCAACCCGATTGCCCGCATGGATTATACACATGGTCAGAATGCAAATAAAAGCCACAATATGAAGGCGAATGTATTTCTTACCATCCAACCGATCAAGAACTTGCTATTGAAAAGCAACTTTGGCTTGTTATTAGCGGGCAACTCGTCGCATTCGTTTATTCCAGCTTATGATTTATCGAGTAACCTTAAAGGTCCCGAAAGCATTGTCTCGCAAAGTATGGGTATTGGTGTCAATTGGCAATGGGAAAACACACTCAGCTATCAGTTCAATTTGGGCAATCACAACTTGAGTGCATTGATTGGTCAGGCTGTTGAAAAAAGCGGTATGGGCGAATCAATGGAGGGAACTAACTTCAACAGTAAGTTCAATGACCTAAAACACGCATATCTCAGCAATACCGGTGCTATCTCAGGCCGTAGCTTACTCAGAGGATATCCGTGGGAAAGAAGCATTATCGCTTCATTCTTCGGTCGTGTGAATTATGACTATAAGAGTAAATATATGGCTACAGCAGTGTTACGCGCCGATGGTTCTTCTAACTTCATGCGAGGCAAACGTTGGGGATATTTCCCTTCGGTATCAGCCGGTTGGGCTGCTTCGGAAGAGGCTTTCATGGAGTCTACCCGCGAAGTTCTCGATTTTTTGAAGCTCCGAGCCAGCTTCGGACAGAATGGAAATCAGGCCATTCTTCCATTCCAATATTTATCAACGATTTCGTTTGCCAATGCATCTTATTTCTTCGGTCCCGATAAAAGCTCTCCTACCTCAGGTGGATTTCCCGACATCTTGCCAAACAAAGATGTGACCTGGGAAACGTCCGAACAATTCGACCTTGGTATCGATGCACGTCTGTTGAATAATCGGTTAGGTATTACCTTCGACTATTACATTAAGACAACCAAAGACTGGTTAGTACAAGCTCCTATACTCGATAGTTACGGTGCAGCCGCTCCCTTTATCAATGGTGGCGATGTACGTAATAAAGGTTTCGAGATTGCACTAAACTGGAACGACAACATAGGCGATTTCCGTTATGGACTTAATGTAAATCTCTCTCACAATGAAAATGAGGTAACTCGTATTGCCAATACCGAAGGCATCATTCACGGAGCACCTAACATTTTAAGTAATGCTACCGACGAAATGTACCGTGCACAAGTAGGTTACCCCATCGGCTACTTCTGGGGATACGAAACCGCCGGTGTTTTTCAAAATGATGATCAGATTAAAAATTATAAAGGTGCAATGCTTTCGGGTACCCGCCCGGGAGATCTCATCTTTGTTGATGCTGATGGCAATGGAACAATCGACGAAGCAGACAAAGGCATGATTGGTAATCCACATCCCGATTTCAACCTTGGCTTAGGTATCAACCTTTCTTACAAAGGATTTGATCTAAGTGCTACGGCATCCGGAGCATTCGGTAACCAAATAGCGAAGTCATATCGCTCATTTGCCGATCTTCCCAAACAAAATTACACGTCCGACATCTTTGCCCGTTGGCATGGCGATGGCACATCGAATAAACTTCCTCGATTGAGCTCAGTTACCAGCACTAACTGGCAATACATCTCGGATATCTACATCGAAGATGGCGATTACCTCAAATTACAGAACCTAACTATCGGATACGACTTCAAGACACTCTTCAAAGGTATGCCACTACAACAGGCTCGTCTATATGTAGCCGCACAGAACCTCTTCACCATTCCCGAATATTCGGGAATGGACCCCGAAATCGGATACGGATCGGGACAAGGATGGGTGTCGGGTATTGACCTAGGGTTCTATCCCAGCCCACGTACACTTCTTATCGGTGTAAACTTAAAATTCTAATAGACAATAAGTATGAAAAAGATCATAACAAGCATGCTTATGGCATGTATCCTGTCTGGTTGCGAAAACTTTCTAGACACAGAAAACCTCACAAAGAAGGATAACTCAAACTTCCCACTCACAGCAGAAGATGCACAAATGGGATTAACAGGCGCATATACCATGCTCCGGCAAACCACCGATGGGGCAGAAGGGCAGTGTTTCTTTATTACTTCCGAGATCTTATCTGATGATCGCTTAGGTGGTGGCGGACCGGATGACCGTGCAGCACAGGCACTGAATCAACTCAAAAAGTCGGCCGATAATATGTTTGCCGATCCATGGCGAAATGCGTATAAAGGTATATTCAGATGCAATATGCTACTCGAGAGTATCACAAACATCACCACATGGGAAAGTGAAGCAGTACGCAAACAAATTCTTGCCGAGACCCACTTTCTACGGGCATATTTCTATTTCGACCTCTGCCGGTTATTTGGCACAGTGCCGTTAATTACAGCCACCGCACCTGTCAACAATCCGCGTGCCACTCCAGATGAGTTATACGCACTGATTGCTTCGGATTTACAAACAGCTATCGACAATTTTCCTTCAACGAAAATACAAGAGATTCCTGCCTCACAGCTCGGACATGCCACGAAGTGGGCAGCACAAGGATTACTCGCTCGCGTTTATCTATTCTATACCGGTTATTATAAAAAAGAAGCATTGCCCTCAGCAAACGGAAAGAGCATTAGCAAACAAGAAGTTATTGCACAGTTAGATGATTGTATAACCAATAGTGGACATGCTTTACTGCCCGACTTCCGTAATTTGTGGCCTTATAGTAACAAACTAACTCAACCAGGTTACAAATACTCTATAGATAACAATTTATCATGGGCAGGCGAAGCAGGAGCCAATACTGAAACGATGTTTGCCATTCGTTTTGGTGCAACTGCCGACTGGGGACTAACATCAGATTACAACAACAGTCCCAATCTATTCTTCTCCATTCGCGAGCAGCCAACCGACGGCATTTATCCCTTTGGCTTAGGTTGGGGATATGCCCCTACCAACTCTCGCCTATGGGAGGAATGGAGTATAGCTGAACCTAATGACATACGCCGCGAAGCTTCTATTCTGAATGTAGAAAACCCAAATGAAGGGTTGGCCGGATATAAATTTGGTGGCGACAAACAATGGGAGGAAACCGGATATTGGCAAAAGAAATACATTGCAGTAAACGCACGCAAAGAAGATGGAAGCATTATCGGATATAGTCATTTAATGTATGGTGCACCAGCCGACTATATGCTAAACAATACACAAGACCTCGTTATGCTTCGCTTTGCCGATGTATTGCTAATGGCAGCCGAACTCGAAGAAGACGCTACACCCATGAACATGGTTCGGGCTCGTGCCGGACTTCCAGCTGTTGCTTACAGCACTCAGGCACTACGCAATGAGCGCCATTGGGAACTTGCCTTTGAGGCCATTCGCTACTATGATATACTTCGTTGGGGCATTGCAGGCGAAGAACTCTCTAAACAGAATGGAATCAGCATTAAAAATAATCTGGTAGAAGGGAAAATGAATGTAGGCAACATTGCCAAACGCATTGAAGAGACGGGTGGATTCTTACAAATTCCACAAACGCAAATCGATCTATCCAACGGTGTGCTAACGCAAACCCCGGGATGGATAGGTAGCGGCATTATTTATTAATCGTAACGTAATAAAGAATAATATGAAAAAGCAGATATTCGGTTTACTTGCCATCCTCGCGCTAAGCGCTTGCGAACCTGTAGTCGACAACAAAGAATTGGGAGGTATCGTGCCCGAAAGTGAATTGAAACTTGAAGTATTCTCTACCACCGAAGGTGGAAACGAAATTGTTTTTGTAAACCACACCAAAGGTGTGGGCACCTACTGGGATTATGGATTGGGACAATCTATTCAAGAGCAAGACACAGTCATCTTTCCTTTCTTGGGCGAACTTGAAATTAAGTTCAACGGTTTTTGTAACGGTGGGCAAATAAATGCCAGCCGTAAGATAACAGTGTCTAAGTTAGATCATCCGGTAGCGCCCGAGTGGGCTATCTTTGCCGGTAATGAAATCTCCGGAAAGACCTGGGGCTGGGACTACACATCGCTTACCGATATTATTTTCGGAGCAGGTGGCTACTTAGCCAGTAGCGGACCTGCTTGGTGGGTATTCTCGGCAGAGGCAATGCAAACAGGAGACTTTAAGCAAGACATTACAGAAGTCATGACATTCGATTTGAACGGAGGTCCCAACTTCACTAAGAAAAAGGCGAATGGAACAGTTATCGAAAAAGGTACGTTCAAGTTTGATATGAGTAAAACCAAAAAGAAAGGTGACGGATCGCTTTATTCAATCGGCGAACTGCAATTTCTTGATGCAACCATTCCTTTCGGAGTTAATCCGAGCCAAACGAATGAAAAGGTCTACACATTTGATATCATATCGCTATCAGCAACAAAAATGATTTTAGCCTATGCACCAGCTGGCACAGGAGTTTGGGAAAATGCTTACTTCTGGTGCTTCAAGAGTTTGCAATAACTTAACATATTCAATCATTTGTATGAGTACTCCCATCTGCCCCTACAGATGGGAGTACATACTACATTACGAACAAAAGACAAGAATATACGGTAAAGCATTTTTTTGCTATACGTATATAAGCCTCTCTAATACTTCAAGAGAACTAAAACAGTGGCCAAGCCGGGTCTTCAACATGAGCTGTCTGCATAATAGCCTTCAATTCATTTACTTTTTCCGGATACTTGCCGGATAGATCATGTTTTTCGGAAGGATCGGAAGCTAAATTGTAGAGTTCGTAAGACGGGCTCTTGCCCCGAATATCCAGGTGAACAAGTTTCCACACACCTTGGCGTACTGCCTGCCGTCCATTCATTTCCATGAATTCAAAATAGAGATGGTCATGTTCTTTTTGTCCTTTACGATTCTCCAACAATGGCAGAATACTGATTCCATCTTGTTTTTTGCTTACGCCCTTGGGGTTCAATAACTCTTCAAAAGTAGGCATCATGTCCCAAAAGGAGCACATCAGATTCGTTTCAACACCCTCAGGTATACGCTTTGGCCACGAAACAATCATAGGCACACGAATACCTCCTTCGTATAAATCGCGTTTGTATCCGCGCCATATCCCATTGCTGTTAAAGAAATCGGGATCAGCTCCTCCTTCTCGGTGTGGACCATTGTCGCTGGTAAAAATGATCATTGTATTATCGTATAGCCCACGCTCTTTTAACTTTTGCACAAGCTGCCCTACGTATACATCCAACCGATAGATCATCGCAGCAAAAGTAGCTCGCGGATATACTTGCGAACAATAGCCTCCTTTACGAAAAGCAGGTCCATCATCTACTCCCTTATAAGGAGTTTCGGGATATTTTCCACGAAACTTACGAATGATGCTGTCTTCGGGAACAATCAGCTCGGCATGCGGCAGAATAGTAGGATAAAACATAAAAAAAGGTTCATCCGAAGTTGTATGATCCAAAAAGTCTAAGGCTTTGGAGTGAATGAGATCTTGCGAATAGGTTCCTTGTCCGTAAGGAACTTCAGCCACATTATCAGTCAGCTCGACCCGTTGGTCATTGTCCCACAAATGATCGGGATAGTAGCTATGTGCCAGCAACTGGCAGTTATATCCGTAAAAACGATCGACACCCTGCTTCAGCGGATCGCCTGTAGATCCGACAAAGCCCAATCCCCATTTTCCAAACGTAGCGGTTTTATAACCGGCTTCTTTAAATGAACGAAAAATGGTGCGTGTATCTTCCGGGAGCGGAAACTGTCCCTCAGGCTCCAACTCTACATTTCCACGGATAGGGGTATGTCCACTGTGGGTACCAGTCAGCAAACACGAACGGGAAGGAGCACTGACGGTAGTGCCCGAATAGCATTGGGTAAACCGCATTCCTGCCTGTGCCAGTTTATCGATATTGGGAGTCTCAAACTTTTCTTGTCCATAGCAACCCAGGTCGCCATATCCCAAATCATCGGCCAATATAAAAACAACATTCGGTTTTACATTCTTTTCTGCTTTTTTCTTTTGCGCGGCTACTTGCCCAGACACAGATAGCCCCAACAGTAACGTTCCGCTAATTAATAAAGGTTTATTCTTCATACTTTTCTTCGTTTTTTGATGGATCATAGTTTAATTAATTACAATAATAAATCTTCTCCGTATTTTCACTTTGTGCCGCCATAATGGGGATTCAGTTGAGTGGGAATATCCGCCTGAGTTTCTTTAAGCCACTGAGATAGTTTGTCGTATAACTCTTTCGCCTTTTCCGGTTGTGAAACGGCTTGATTGTTTTTCTCCATCGGATCCTCTTTGAGGCAAAAAAGCTCCATCGATTGATCCTCATAATAATAAATCAGCTTCCAATCGCCGAGCCGGATGATGGAATGGGGAGTGGCTCGAAAAGCGCCGTTCATCCCTTGATAACCCTCCAAATAGGCTGGAAAGTGCCAATAAAGTGCCCGCTGTTTTGATGTTTCACTGTACGACTGATTAAAGATATTCTCTCCATCGAGCCCGGCAGCCGGAATCCCTCCTGCCAATGTGAGCAACGTAGGATAAAAATCAACTCCGGTAACCAAATCATCCACAACAGTGCCAGGCTTTATCTTACCGGGATACTTCAGAATAAGCGGAACCTTGATACCACCCTCATAAGGCATTCCCTTTCCACCTCTGAGCAAAAAATTATCCGTAACGGGTTCCGAACCACCATTATCAGAATAAAAGACAAATAGTGTATTTTCAGAAAGGCCAAGTGAATAGAGCGCATGGCACAATCGACCGACATTCCAATCCAGGTTCTCTACCATTGCAGCATAAACCGGATTGGTATGATGCACCCCTTTTGCTTTCTTTTGATACTTATCAATCAAAGCCTGCGGAGCTTTCAAGGGAGTATGCACCGCATGATGTGCCATATAAAGGAAAAAGGGTTTCTCTTTTTGCAAACTGACAAATTTAATGGCCTCATCCGTCAATCGATCCGTCAGGTATTCGCCCTCCGTACCTTTGTCCAACCCTAAATGGCATTTTCCCTTCTCACAATAAGGGTAAAAATAAGAATAGGGCGAGCCGGCCCTGTCGCCGGCTATGTTGTAATCAAAGCCTTGCGACAGGGGACCGGTCTTGCTGCCATCGAGATCACTGCCCAGATGCCATTTCCCGATATGGGCACAAACATATCCTTGCTGGTGGAGTGCCTCGCCCAAAGTAACGAAGTCTGTCCGTACCTCTTCCTTATTCTCAATAGGGATTAGTTTTCGTTTGCTCTTATCGCCACGCGCCGACGGGCTTACTGTGTATACTCCATGCCGTGGGGTATAAAGTCCGGTCATCAAGCAAGCACGGCTCGGTGCCGAGTTGGCTGCCGCCGCATAGGCATTATCGAAAAAAGCACCTTCCGAAGCCAGTCTATCGATGTGAGGAGTTTCGTAATAATCGCTACCTGTCATGCCAAGATCATTCCACCCCAAATCATCGGCCATAACAAACACGATGTTGGGTTGTCTATTTTGTGCGTATAAGGGTGAGCATACCACCACTCCTCCGGTTAGTACATGCAAGAATAAATGTTTCATCTCTTTTTCTAATTAGATTATTCCCATCCGGGGTTGTTGGGTGCCAATCCGGGGTTCAATACGATTTCGGTAGTAGGTACCTCGAATAGGTAATACTTTTCCATCCATCCTTTACCTTCCCTCACCGGATCATTGAATAAAAACAGGTATCCTTCTGTCATGCTTCCGTTTACACCATCGGAGAGTCCGGTCGATTCGTTCAGCAACGTATAGCCGGCTTTTGTAGCTACCGTCTTGGACACCCACAAACCTTTTTGTGTTTTATTGACGAACCATGGAGCCATTCTCCAACGACGAATGTCATAGAATCCAAAGCCCTCGCCCATCAGTTCGATAATACGTTCGCGGCGAATTTCCCACAACAACGGATCTACCAAAACACCTGTTGTGTTGCCTTTCGGGTAGTATTTACCGCGTTCGGGGTCAAAATTAGCATCAATGTCTGCCAACACCATATCCGCAATGCCGGCACGCTTGCGCAATTTATTGATCGTACTATTCGCCACTGACTGGTCAAACTGGCCTGTCTCGAACATTGCTTCAGCATAATTCAACAGTACCTCTTCTATCTTGAAAATGGGTTTGTCTGCCACATTCAAAGAGCCGTTGTTGAAGTTTGTTTCCCAATTATTCCAGTTCTTCCAAACATAATAGCCCGAACGGCAAGTCACAAAGGCTCCTGTACCTAATCTTGGAATTTCCGGAACCAACGAGGCCGACCAGTTCTGACCGGGCAGACGCTTCATTCCGATACCCGGATTACTACAACTGGTATTAGCACCCATAATGTCGATGTACTCTCTATCGGCAGGATTGGTCGTATACGACCAGGTTGGATAGTCGCCCTTTCCCGCTTTTACTTTGTAAGGTGGAATAACCGTATGATACAAACGAGGATCTCTGTTCCGGAACGTAGCGTACATATCTTTATCGCCATAATACTGAGAAGCACTGTTCTTAATTGGCTTTCCATTTTTCATCAGATAAAGATCTACCGTTGCCTGATTCATCTCGATATTGTGAGACGAGGTATGCTCCATATAGCAGTAACCGGCCGGATTGATATCTTTCACATACTGCTTATAGAGAATAATACCCGGTACTTTGCTCAGATCATCGGATGTCCACATCTCCCCGTATCCGGCAGCCGGCTGACCATCGGTTCCTAAGTATAGTGTCGGATAACTTGCCATCAATAATCGGGAAACACGAATACATTCTTCAAAGTAAGTATTGTAGTCATTGAGTTCATGGTATTTCCGCCAAGTAGCTTCGCGCAAAGTAAAGCGTGACAATGCTGCACGCACAACATTCTGACTGATTGTATTGGCGCCGTCAATCGAGGTAAAATTACCGATATTCTCTTCTGCCCATTTCAATCGTTCAAGCACTTTATCTGCTACTTCTTTACGAGGCATACGCTTGGCATAAGCCTCTTCCGACGATTCGTTCAACACCTTATCCACCCAAGGTACATCGCCAAAACGGTCGATCAGCTCCATGTACCAATACGAATGAAAGAAATAGCCTACCGCTCTCCAATGACTCTTTTCAGCTTCATTCATATTCGACGCGTCGATATGCGATAACATAATATTCACACGGCGTAAATAGTCAAACTCCCAGCCATTGCCCGAAGCAACACTGCTCACCGTTTGGAAAGCATATTTATTGAACCCGCTTTCTTGTTTATGTTCCAGGTATCCGGCCCATCTGTCTCCCTGATAGTGTGAATCCTGTCCTATACCACTTAATGATGTAGCAATGGTTTTGTTGGCAAACACTTCATAGCAAGGCCACGTAAATGTTTTGAAATTATCATAGGATTGAAAAGCATTTCCTTCGGTAAGATCCGTTACCGGATATTTCTCCAGAAAGCTATCGTTACAGCCGGTTAGGGCTAAACAGCCTAAAAGGGCTACGCTTATAATTATCTTTTTCATATTTGATAGCTGTATTAGTCGTTTATAATGTAAGGTTAATACCAAATGATACCGTGCGATAAGATGGATAGTTCCACTCTAATGTTTCGGGATCAATACCTGAGGGAAGTGAAGAGAACGTAGCCAGGTTTTCGATGCTGACAAATGTTTTCACTTGACGTAAAGATAGTTTAGATGCCCACTGTTTAGGTACATTATAAGAAACGGTTATGTTTTTGATGCGGAAGTAAGAGGCATCAGATAAAAACTTGTCCGAACGGCGATAATTCGATCCCTGATTTCCATAGTTACCATACAGACGAGGGTATTTAGCATTCGGATTTACGGCCGTATAGTCGCCATTGGCAGCATCGACCGGTTTCCAATAATCACTCAACCCCTCATACAGTGGGATGAACTTAAAGTCCGAATAAAGGGGAAAAGTCAATGTGTTGGCAAGCCATGCATCGCGTTTTCCGGTACCCTGCATAAAGATATTGAGGTCGAAGCCACCGTAGCTTCCTCCCAATGTAATACCATACATATAGCGCGGGGTCGTATTACCGAGTATTTTGCGGTCGCCCGGGTTATCAACCGTATTATCTCCCGATGAAATCAGGTTCGCACCCTTCTGGTCGTCGCGTAAATTATTGAATTTCAAATCGCCGGGACGTGGGTTATAGCCATCCAACTTAACAACGCCTTCTTTCAGTACCCAGCTGGCTGTGTTCTCAAAATCATCTACCGTGTAGAAGTCACCGGCTTCGTATCCCCAGATTTCGCCTACATTCTTTCCTTCGTAGAAGTTCCAAAACTCATACGTACCTCCGGTCTGCGGATTTCTCAGCGTGCTGGTCAGAATCTTCGACTGATTGTCATTGTATTTGATAATCTTCGACTGGTAATCGGATAAGTTAAAACCTACCCGATAATTGACTTTTCCAATTTGATCTCTCCAATTAAGACTCAACTCCCAGCCCCTTGTCCGCATATCGGCTGTATTTTGATAAGGGGCACCTGCACCTACCAGAGCCGGAAGTTGCATACCCGGAGCAAGCATTCCTTTGGTGTCACGCTGATACCAGTCGAAGGTAGCATTCAGTCGGTTGTTAAGCAAGGTCAAGTCGACACCAAAATCGGTTGTCCCCACCTTCTCCCAGGTAAAGCTGCTGCTAACCAATGCAGGGATGCTTGAAATAGCAGTTACGTATGTATTGTTCGATAACCAGCCATTGTACTTATTGTCAATATTCATGGTAGGTATAAACGAATATGCCGGAACATTCTGGTTACCAATCATACCGTAAGATCCGCGAAGTTTGAACCCATCCAACCAACTGCGGGTTGCCTTCATGAATTTCTCCTCGGCTACCTGCCAACCTACAGAAACGGAAGGGAAGAACCCGAAACGAGAATCTTTTGGAAATTTAGAAGAGCCGTCATAGCGTCCGTTTACCTCTAACAGGTATTTATCCTGATAGCTGTAATTGGTACGAAAGAAGCCACCACGCACAGCATACTCGGTATAGCTGTCGGCTACTTTGATAGTAGATGTTCCGGCTCCCATACTCGGCACCTCGACAAAGGCCTGTCCGTACGAATAGGCATCCAGATACTCCTCATAGTTGGATTCTTGATTGAAACCTGCCATCAATTTTATTTTATGGCTACCCAACGTAAGATCATACGTACCATAGATATTGAATGCATTGTAGTCGGTATATTGTTTTTTCTTTCTCAGGTAGTCATTGGTAGGAGTTGTATCCTTTCCACCCTGAACGGTGGTGTATGCTGTTTTTCCGGTATACCAATGATAATCGTATGCATTTTTATCAAAAGTATACTCAAAAGCAGCTTCGAATCCTTTAAACGGCTTCAGAATTGATTTCAAGAAGATACGCGGATTATCGTTTAACTCCTTAGATGCATTAGACCAAAGAATCTGGTTGCGGGGAGTAAAGAATGGAAGTCCAGCAGCCCCTTCCGATATCTCGGCAGGCATGGTACCTTCGGGATAAAATGACGCCAAGCGGGTAGAGTACACTGCTCCGAGTGCCGATGATGGGAGTGTTTTCTGGCTATGGGCATAGCTTAACGTAGCTTCCTGAGTAAACCAGGTAGTCACATCGGCCGATATAAATGCACTGACGTTTAGTCTTTCATATTTATCTTTGTCAGTAATCAACACACCGTCATTAGACACAAATCCGCCGGACAAGCGATAACGCAATTTCTCCGTACCGCCCGTAGCCGAAAGGTTGTGTGTCATCTGAAAACTATTGGTGAGCATATTATCGACCACATCCTTTTCATTCAGATAGTACACCGCTCCGTCTGTATCTTTAAAGATTCCATCTCCATACGTTTGCAGAGACGACGGATCTTTTTTGTACTGATCCAGGTATTGCAACCACTTACCAACACTTGGCGATCCCATGGTCCAGAACTGATCACCGGCAGCATCAGAATATGCCTGAAGGTATTCCTTTAACGGTGCTTGCTTGGGCTGATTGACAGTGCGTCCGAAACCAAAATTATTATTGTAGTTCAGTTGAAACTGAGTAGCTCCCTTGGGGCGCTTGGTCGTAATAAGAATAACACCACCGGCAGCACGCGAACCATAAATGGCTGCCGAAGCAGCATCTTTCATCACGGTTACGGTTTCAATGTCTTCAGGGTTAAGCATATCAATATCCCCTTCCACATTATCGATCAACACCAACGGCTTGATGGTGTTACCATAAGAACCATCGCTATTCTTTATTCCGACCGAATAAGAACCGCGAATCTGGAATGACTTACTTTTTCCGGGATCGTTGCCCCCATTAGAAACCAGCAAGCCCGGTACCGTTCCTTGCAGTGCGTCGGCAGCATTCAGAATGGGGCGATTACCAATCACCTCGTCCATCTTTACAGACGATACCGAACCGGTTAAGTTGGCTTTCTTTTGCGAGCCGTATCCAACCACCACCACTTCATCCAATATCTTCAGGTCTTCTTTTAGCGTAATTGCAAAGTCCTGCTTTTGTGCTATGGGTACCTGACTGGGCAGATATCCGATGAACGATACCAGCAGCGTACCTTTATCGGCAGGCACAACGAGCGAAAAACGCCCATCTAGATCGGTCACCGTTCCTACCCCTTCGTATCCCTGCAAAATAACATTGGCGCCAATCACCGTTTCGCCGTTCTGGTCTTTTACTATACCTTGAATTTTCTTTCCGCCTTTTGTCGTTTGCTTTGTATCCTTTTGCTTTCCGGCAGTTGTACTTGTAAGTACAATACGCTTATTCGCATCAATGGAATAAGTAACCTGCCCATTTTTAAATAGCTCGCCAAGAACAGACTCTATCGATTTATCTTTTACATGAACCGACACCTTGCGGTCTATGTCAATCTGTTTGCTATTGTAAATAAACGAATAGCCCGATTGCTTTTCAATAGCGATCAATGCATTTTCGACCGTTACGTTATCGGCATTCAACGTGATTTTAGGAGATTGGGCGTACAGCCCCATTGTACCCAATTGGAAGAGAGTCACAAACAACAATGTACGTAGTAGAAACGTCATCGAGAGTTGTCGGCACCAACCTTGCATAGGCTTTAAACCATGTGTTTTCATTTCTTTTTTCATAAATTACTCTATTAAAGTTAACGAATTTATTTCTGATAAATTCATTAACTTGACGAATAATGAGAATAATACCCTATCCAAAAATATAAGTTTTTCTAAAAAAGGCTAAAAAAAGCAGTTAATAACCAATAGATAAGATAACCTTGCGTCGGGGATAAGAGTGGTCGTTCTGTTTTTGCGGTTCAATAATCTGCACATTCATAGGCGATGCTTTTCCCAATAAAGAAAGGATTTCGGCCAACGACTCGGTAGTGAATGTAGCCGAATATTCATAAGCACGCAAACGGTCTCCACGCAATTCAAACTCAACACCGAAATGCCGTGCCAGCCGTTTGGCTATCTCTTCTATACCGGCCCGGCGGAAAATAAGTTTCCCGTCCTTCCAACCCACTTTTTCGTCCATATTGACTATGGAGATAAGCGGTTTCAAATCGCCCGAACGCTCCAACACGGCTGATTGCCCCACGCACAGATCGGCCAGCACACGGCTTTCTGCCGTAAGTTCCACATGCCCTTGGGTGAGAACAGTCTCTACCACATTGTCGTCATCATAAGCCGACACGTTAAATTCTGTGCCGTAGGCACTTACCGTGAGCAGGTTCGGAACGGCTACATCAAAACGATGTTCGGGATCCGATTTTACTTTAAAATAGGCTTCTCCCGAAAGACTTACCCGGCGAACCTCCCCATCAAAAACACGTGGATACGTTAATGTGGTTCCTGAGTTGAGCCACACTTCGCTACCGTCGGGCAGAGTTACATGCGATACCAATCCATAAGCTGAACTGATGCGTATCTCTTCATGCACCTTCGAGGGCAATCTCCACAGAGACAAATAAACAGTAGCGGCCAGCAACGGAAGAAGCAGGATAGCTGCCGCCGTACGCGATACGTTCCATATCCGCATTCGAAGCCTGTCGCGATGGATTCGTTGCGAGATCTTCTGCCAATTCGCCTGAGTACGGTACTGCTTATGTTGTTTCAGCAATTCCGTTTGCCTCCAGATGAACGAATAGTCGTCCACCTCTTTCCTGAAATCGGTATCTTTGGAATACTTTTCATCAAAAACAGCCTTCTCCTCGGAAGACAATCGACCTTCCAGGTGCTTGATTATATATTGTTTAGTGTCTGAGTTCACAATCGTTGTTTCTTTTGTTATATAGACTGATTATTCAACAAACTCCCTATGCGTATTAACTTATTTTATACTGCTATACAAATATGTAAGAATAAAAGGCAGATAATCTTTCAGTTCCGTGCGCAACAATTTGAGTACTCTACTCACATGTGCCTCTACCGTTTTTACCGACATGCCGCATTCGTCAGCTATTTGAAGATAGGTTTTATCTTCAAACCGGCTCATTTCGAAGGTACGGCGTACATTTTCGGGCAATTTGGCAAGGGCCATATTCAACATCTCTTCGAGTTCGGTAACACCGTAAACACCCTCATCATCAAAATTCTCAGTATCCATCGCAACACCTTGTATATCGCGGTAAACCTCTTCCAGGTCACGACGCCTCATATAATCAATACAGGCATTTTTCACGTTAGTAACCAAATAGTTGCGAGCAGAAGAGGTAATACGAATCTTTTTCCGGTTTTTCCATGTCTGATAAAACACCTCCTGTACAAGGTCTTCGCATACATATCTATCGCTGATATAACGATTGGCAAAGAAACACAAAGGTGCAAAGAAATCGGAGAATAACAGCTGAAAAGCAGATTCGTCATCGTGCAACGATATCTGCCAAAACAGGCGGTCAATAGTATCAGATTTCATTAACAAGTCTCTATTAGTTTGATGCAAATTTACTATAAAATTCGGGGCTGCTGCAAAAAGGGTTACGAATTAACAAATTCCGATGAAGCAACTTATCGTAAGAATAATTTTCTCAACCAATATGGTCGACTCATTCAGTCCACATCGTCCGACTCTTTGCAAGCGACAAACTCACCTACGCTTACACATAATAGTACAATACGGTCAGTTCACCCCTCATTTTGGCTGCTTCACAACTCTTTGGGTACAGTCTGCCGAGTTTCTTTCTACCTTCGCCGTAATTAAAACATTAAACACTCCGAAAAACCATGTTCAAAGCCATTGTCCGTTTTTCTATCCAGAAAAAACTGTTCGTAGGACTGACCACACTCTTCCTGCTTATCGGAGGTATCTATGCCATGCTGACGCTGCCCATCGATGCCGTGCCGGATATTACGAACAATCAGGTGCAAATTGTCACCACATCGCCCACGCTCGCCCCGCAGGAGGTGGAGCAGTTAATTACCTTCCCCATTGAAATTGCGATGAGCAATATCATGAATGTAACCGAGATACGCTCCGTTTCGCGTTTCGGGCTATCGTTGGTTACGGTCGTATTCAAGGAGGGAGTACCCACACTCGATGCCCGGCAGTTGGTCAACGAGCAGATTCAGACCGTAGCAGGCGAGATCCCCCCCGAACTGGGCATGCCGGAGATGATGCCCATCACCACGGGTTTGGGCGAGATTTATCAATATACGCTCGAAGTAGCACCGGGATACGAGAAGAAGTACGATGCCATGGAGCTGCGCACGATACAAGACTGGATTGTCAAAAGGCAGCTATCCGGTATTCCCGGCATTGTCGAGATCAATAGCTTTGGCGGAAACCTCAAACAATACGAAGTAGCGGTGGATCCCGATGCACTCTTCTCGCTCAATATCACCATCGGCGAGGTGTTCGAGGCGTTAAGTAAAAACAACCAGAATACCGGCGGAAGTTATATCGAGAAGAGTAAAAAAGCATACTACATCCGTTCGGAAGGTATGATTACCAATACGCACGACGTAGAGCAGATTGTGATAGCCAACCGCAACGGTATTCCCGTTCACATCAGCGATGTGGGCAAGGTGCGCTTCGGATCGCCCAAACGCTTCGGTGCCATGACCAAAGACGGCAAGGGCGAATGCGTAGGCGGTATTGCCATGATGCTCAAAGGAGCCAATGCCAATGTGGTGACCTCCGAACTCGAAAAGCGGGTGGAGAAGATACAAAAACTACTGCCCGAAGGGGTGAGCATTGAGCCTTACCTCAATCGCTCGGAGTTGGTCAACCGCAACATCTCAACAGTGGTGTTCAACCTCATCGAAGGTGCCATCATCGTTTTCATCGTATTGATCCTGTTTCTGGGCAACCTGCGGGCGGGGCTCATCGTGGCTTCAGTCATTCCACTCGCCATGTTGTTTGCCTTTATTATGATGCGCCTGTTCGGTGTATCGGCCAACCTAATGAGCCTTGGTGCTATCGACTTCGGTATCGTAGTAGATGGATCGATTGTGATCGTCGAAGGTATTCTGGCACATATCTATAGTAAGCGTCTGCGCGGACGCACCTTAACTAAGGAAGAGATGAATACGGAGGTAGAGCGCGGTGCTTCGAGCGTGGTACGTTCGGCTACTTTTGCTGTCTTTATCATCCTGATCGTATTCTTCCCCATATTGACGCTGACGGGTATCGAAGGTAAATATTTCACCCCCATGGCCCAAACACTAGTATTCTGTATCATCGGTGCACTGATCTTATCGCTCACCTACGTACCGATGATGGCTTCGCTCTTTCTCAAACACAAGATAGAAGTCAAAGAGACGCTCGCCGACCGCTTCTTTAACGGTCTCAACCGTATCTACCAACGGGCACTGAGCATGTGCCTGCGCTTTAAATGGACGGCCGTAGGTATCTCGTTCGCCGCTCTGGCAGGTTCGTTACTACTCTTTACCCGACTGGGTGCCGAGTTCATCCCGACCCTCGACGAAGGAGATTTTGCCATGCAAATGACCCTTCCGGCAGGTAGCTCGCTGAGCGAAAGCATTGAAGTCTCGAATCTGGCCGAACAGGCATTGATGGAAACCTTCCCCGAGATCAAGCACGTCGTTGCCAAGATCGGTACGGCCGAAGTTCCTACCGACCCCATGGCGGTAGAAGATGCCGACGTGATGATTGTGATGAAACCGTTCAAGGAGTGGACCTCTGCTGGTACTCGTGCCGAAATGGTAGAGAAGATGAAGGCAGCCCTCGAACCACTTTCCAAACGAGCCGAGTTCAACTTCTCACAACCCATTCAGCTACGTTTCAACGAGTTGATGACGGGCGCCAAAGCCGACATTGCCGTGAAACTATACGGCGAAGATACGCAGGAACTGTACGACAAAGCACGCGAAGCAGCCTTGCTGGTAGAGAAGATACCCGGTGCATCCGATGTTATTGTGGAGCAGACCATGGGACTTCCCCAACTGGTTGTGAAATACAACCGCGACAAGATAGCCCGCTACGGCATCAACATCATGGAGCTGAACACCATGATCCGAACAGCCTATGCCGGCGAAGCCAGCGGAACGGTGTTTGAAAACGAACGTCGCTTCGACCTCGTTGTGCGTCTCGACCAAGAGAAGACGGCCGATCTGAACCTCGACAAGCTCTTCATCCGCACCACCGAGGGGATACAGATTCCGGTCAGCGAGGTAGCTACCATTGGTCTGATCAACGGGCCGTTGCAGATTAACCGCGATGCAACCAAGCGACGCATCGTTATCGGAGTCAATGTGCGCGATGCAGATATTCAGCAAGTCGTAACCGGTATTCAACAAACACTTGAAAAGAACCTCAAACTAAAGCCGGGGTACTACTTCGAGTATGGCGGACAGTTTCAGAACCTGCAAAATGCCATCCAAACGCTGCTTATCGTAGTACCGGTGGCTTTGATGCTCATTCTGCTCATCCTCTTCTTCGCATTCAAGAATGTAACCTATACATTAATGGTTTTCTCGACCGTTCCCCTATCGCTCATTGGCGGTATCCTCGCTCTGTGGCTGCGCGGCTTGCCCTTCAGCATCTCGGCAGGTGTCGGTTTCATCGCCTTGTTCGGTGTGGCGGTACTCAACGGTATCCTCATGATTAATCATTTCAATGACTTACGCAAACAATCTACATACGCCATGACCACCCGACGCATTATCGCACAAGGCACTCCTCATCTGCTACGCCCCGTATTCCTGACCGGATTGGTGGCTTCACTTGGATTCGTACCGATGGCTATCGCCACTTCGGCCGGAGCAGAGGTACAACGTCCGCTGGCAACAGTCGTGATCGGTGGGTTGATTATCTCGACCTTATTGACCCTGCTCATTATTCCGGTATTCTATCGGATTGTCAACTCTTGGAAACCTCTTTTCCGCCCGAAAAGAAAGAAGAGTCTGCTCCTTGTACTGCCGTTGCTGCTCTGCAGCACTGCTCTTTCTGCACAGACACCGGTTACGCTCGATCAGGCTATTGAACTGGCTTGCCGCAATCATCCGCGACTGAAAATAGCAGAAGCGGCCATCCGTCAGACACGTGCCACAAGGGGCGAAATCGTCGAAGCAACTCCCACTACGTTCAACTATTCGTGGGGACAGCTAAACGGCGAGAATAAAAAAGACAAAGAAATGGCGTTCGAACAGAGTTTAGGATCGTTGCTGACCCCCTTCTATAAAAACACGTTGGTAAATCGACAAGTAGCCACCGGCACCTACTACCAACAGTTGGTCAAGAAGGAGGTAACCGCCGAGGTGAAACGGGCTTGGGCTTACTATCAGTACGCCTCCGCCCTGCGAACCATGTACACCGATCAGGACGAGCTCGCCTCTCAGGTGCAACGCATCGCACAACTGCGCTACGATCAGGGCGAGATTACGCTACTTGAGAAAAACATCCTTACCACCTTGGCTGCCGACCTGCACAACCGCCTGTATCAGGCACAGGAGGAAGAGCGAATCGCCCTTACCCGCTTCACTTGGAGCTGCTACGCCGATGAAGCGATTATTCCAAACGATTCGGTACAGGTGCTCTTCGCCGCTCCCCTCTCGGCTGGTGGGGCATCGGCTGCGCACATCGGCTACTTCAACAGTCAGGCAGCAGAGGCCAAAGCGTTGCTCCAGATAGAACGCAGCCGCTTCTTCCCCGAACTGTCGGTTGGGTATTCGCGCCAAGACATCCTCCCGTTGAAAAACCTCAATGCATGGATGGTAGGAGTCTCCTTCCCACTCTACTTCGTTCCGCAGAAGAGTAAGGTGAAGCAAGCCCGCATAGCCGCTTCGGCTGCAGCGATTCAGGCCGATGCCAACATTCGCGAGCTGAACAACAAAGTGACCGAACTGACGGCCACACTGCGACGCTGCAACGAAAGCCTTCGTATGTACACAACCTCTGCACTGCCCGAAGCCGAGGAGCTAATCAAGGTAGCCCGCTTGCACCTGAAACATAGCGAAACGAACATTACCGAATTTGTACAGTCCGTAAGCACTGCTCGCGACATCCGTCGCGGATACATCGAAACGATGTATCAGTTCAACGTGGCCGTACTCGAATATGAATTATATAACTAAGCATAAAAGACAGACTAATATGAGAAAGATATGGATTCCCATCCTGTTGATAAGCCTCGTGGCTTGCAGCAACCACCAAGAAGCTGCCACCCCTGCAGCTCCTGCCGGCACTCAACCCGAAACACTACCCGTAGCTGCCGACAGTGCGAGTGTAGACGCCATGACTTCGGCTACCTCGAAAGTTAACCAAGTATCGTTCAACGGTACCATCGTACTGCCACCGCAACGTTTGGCCACCGTAGCCCTCACGTTGAGTGGTGTGGTGAAAAGCACATCGCTCCTACCGGGACAGTATGTGCAAAAGGGAGCCGTACTGGCCACCCTCGAGAATCCCGAATTCATCGCCCTGCAACAAACCTTTCTGGACAGTTACGCACAAGTAGAATACCTGAAGGCAGAGTACGAACGACAGAAAACCTTGTCGCTCGAGCAGGCTGCTTCGCAAAAGAAATTCCAACAGAGCAAAGCCGATTACCTCTCTATGAAGAGTCGTGTAGAGGCGGCAGCAGCACAGCTTTCACTACTCAACGTACCGACCGAAGAGTTGCGCAGTAACGGTATACAACCCTTATTGCAGATCAAAGCACCCATCAGCGGATACGCCGGTAGTGTGACGATGAACGTGGGCAAATATGTTCATCCGGGCGAGGCACTCTGCGAAATCATAGACAAAAGCGCGCCTCTACTGAAACTCACCACATACGAAAAAGATTTGGTCGACATAGCCGTAGGCAGCCCAGTCGAATTCCGGGTAAACGGCATGGGCGAACAGGTGTTTAACGCCACCATCCTCTCCATCGGGCAGAAAGTAGACGAAGTAAGCCGCTCACTCGAGGTCTATGCACGGGTCAATGACACGCATCAACAGTTTCGTCCGGGGATGTATGTAATGGCGCGTATCAAAAAATAGTTATCTTTGCCGTATGAAACGACGAACACCTGCTTTACTGACCGACCGATATGTGCTTTCTACCATCGTTATTTCGTTGGCAGTGGCACTGCTCATACACTTTCCCGAATCGGTGTCGCTCTTCGATCATTGCGAAGAAGACACCTTATTCCCGGGTATGCGGCTGGTAGATGTATTGAGCGAGGTATTCTTCACCTATCTTTCGTTATTGGTAATGTTTGCAATCAATACGCAGGTGTTTCACTTCAACCGCTCTAACCGGATCGGATGGGTGAAAGTAATGCTCTCTTTCGTACTGATGTGGATATTAAGTAATCTACTGGGGCAAACGTTTGTTTTCTTGCACAAAACGTTCAACATACCGGCCATTGATGCGATGGTACACCATTACCTGCATCCGTTGCGCGACTTCATCATGTCGTGTCTCGTTACGGGCAGTTGCTATATCATCCATTTAGTAAGCAGGCAACAACAGGTGTTGGTCGAAAACCAGCAATTACGAGCGGAGAACATTCTCAATCAATACGAAGTATTAAAGAATCAGCTAAACCCGCATATGCTCTTTAACTCGCTCAACACGTTGCGTTCGCTGGTACGGGAGAATCAGGAACGGGCACAGGAATACATCCAAGAGCTGTCGCGCGTGCTACGCTATACGCTGCAAGGCAACGAATCGCAAAGCGTTACGCTGCGCGAAGAGATGAACTTCACCTCGGCCTATCTCTTCTTACTCAAAATGCGCTTTGAAGAGAACCTACAGGTACAGATCGATATCGACGAGAAACTGGACGGTTACTTCCTGCCGCCCATGTCGATTCAGGTGCTCATTGAGAATGCGGTAAAGCACAATGAGATAAGCAGCCGACACCCACTGACCATTCGCATTGCAACCGACAGCGATCAACACATCGCAGTGAGCAATCCGCTACAACCGAAGCGTACGGTCACTTCGGGCACAGGCATCGGATTGGTGAATCTCGCCAAACGCTACCAACTACTACTGCATCGCGATATACAAATAACTGAGGACACGCACTTTACCGTCCGTATTCCTTTAATTCGTGAACAACTATGAAGGTAATCATTATTGAAGATGAACGAGCGGCTGTACGCAACTTGATTTCGCTGCTGAACGAGATAAGACCGGAAGCAGAAATAGTAACCGTGATCGATAGCGTGGCGGGTACGCTCGAGTGGTTTGCCGAACATCCGCTACCCGATCTCCTATTCATGGATATCCACCTGGCAGACGGATCGGCATTCGAGATATTCGAACACATTCCTCTCTCCTGCCCGATCATCTTTACCACGGCGTATGATGAGTATGCGTTGCGGGCTTTTAAGGTAAACAGTATTGACTATTTATTGAAACCCATCGGACAGGCAGATATTGAACATGCCTTGCAGAAACTGGAGCGTTTGATCGCTTCTCCACCCAGTGGCACGCAGCACGAACAGGAATTGTTGCAGTTGATGCGGTTACTGAACAAGAAAGAGAGTTTTAAATCACACTTCCTGATACCTTTCAAGGGGGATAAGCTGCTGCCGGTTCCGGTAGAGATGATCCGGCTGTTCTACATTCGTGGCTGTCAGGTGAAGGCGGTTTTGAACGATCGGTCGGAGTACGCTTTTACACAAACGCTGGACGAACTGACCGACTGCCTGGATCCAGCACACTTCTTCCGTGTCAACCGTCAATACCTTATTTCGCGCGAGGCAATCAAGGATATTGATTTGTGGTTCAACGGCAGACTCTCGGTCAACCTTCACCACTTTACTCCCCCCGAAAAGATTCTGGTGAGTAAGGCACGGGTGGGCGAATTTAAAGAGTGGTTCTCCTCATCAGTAAGGTAAATA
>POVV01000379.1_pt1 | contig 30489 bp, 33 predicted proteins | sample 1560271 | NCBI WGS metagenome assembly POVV01 (sample SAMN08337232, study PRJNA429181) | Bioreactor metagenome, whole genome shotgun sequencing project. | biome: cows' rumen and soil; feature: anaerobic; isolation source: anaerobic chemostat enrichment culture, galacturonate as sole carbon... | reverse complement strand
TCATATGGACCACCTCACGGTTCTTTCCGGCTTCGGCCATCCACACAATGGAATCCAGCGTGTTGTAGAGAAAATGGGGATTAATCTGAGACAGCAGGGCCTTCATTTCATTCCTGCGTTTTTCCTCCTGTTCCCGGATGTTTTCCGCCATCAGCTTCTGAATCTCATCTGCCATCATGTTGAAGGCATTTCCCAAAGTCCTGATTTCATGGTCAGGAATTCGGGTTAGATCCACCTGTTCAAATTTTCCTTTTTCCACCCTTTTCATGGAATCCTGCAGAAGAATCATGGGCTTTGTTATCCTGCGGGAAAGAATTGTCACGGCTGCGGTCAGAACCAGACACAACAGCAGGGTAACCAGAGTATAGATCAGCTGGGTCTGGGAACGGTTCTTTAAAAGCTCTGAAGTATAGGCCACTCCCACTACCGTCCAGCCTGTTTTTTGGGATTCATTTATGGTATAGAGCTTCTGCCCCATACCCTTGCCGCTTAAGAAATATTCCTCCCTGCAGTCAAGCACTTCTTTAATCTGTTCTTCCTTTAAACCACTGTAGATCAACTGCTGCTTGGGGTGGTAGAGAATGTTTCCCTTCTTGTCCAGAAGAAATACATATCCTCTGGCTCCCAGATCGATTCGTTCGCACTGCTCCTCAATGGCCTTGTAATTTAAATCAATAAAGAAAACTCCCTGATTTTTCGTTCTGTCCGGGTACTTTAAGGGACTGCTCAAGGTCACTACCCAGGGGTATTCGTTCATGATGATGTTCTGCACCCGGGAGGATGAAAGAACCGTCATCCCTTTGCCGGCCTCCAAAGCGTCCCGGTACCAGGCCTCGTGAAGAATATCCGCATAAGGATTTAAAGTCTGGGTTCCGTCATTTATCAGGATATTATTCGGACCGGCCACAGCGCCGATATTGTAAATATCATCCCGTGTTTCCCTTACCAGCCGGAACCGTTCCAGCACGCTGCTTCTTAACTCTTCCCTGCGGATCGGATCCCTTTCCGAAAATAAATACCGCAGCAGGTCCTTATCGCCTGACATCAGATAGGAAATATTCTCCATATAATCAAGATAGGAATCTATGTTATGGTTAGCCTGCTCGATCAGCTGCATGGTGCCGTTTACGGAATTGTTTAGAACATTTCTTTCGGTATACCGGAAGGAAAAGCCGTAGATCAGAAGCAGGGCAGAAAGGATGATGGGAAGGAAGCAGATCAGCATGCCGGAGCGGATGCTTTTAAATTGAAAACGGAACCTCATTTATCTCCTCTTTTCCTTTGCATATTCTGTAGGCGTCTTTCCGGTTGCCTTTTTAAAGGCAAGACTGAAATAATGGGGATCTCCGTACCCGGCCTTCTCGGCTACCTGATAAGTTTTTAGGCTGGTAGTTTCCAGAAGTTCTCTGGCCTTTTCCATGCGGATATCACTTAAAACCTCTACGAAGCTTTTACCGATACATTCCCGGAACATGGCACTGAAACGGCTGGGGCTCATAGCCAAATAGCTGCATATGGACTGAAGATTTAAAGAGCTTTCACCATAGTGGCTTCTAATATAATCTACAGCTAGTACAGCCCGCTCATTACCCTTCCTGTCCTTTACCTCTGCCACTGCATCTACAAGTCCTCCAAAAATCATCTCCAAAGCCGCCCGTTCTTCCTCCAGAGACTTTTTTCCGTCTATTTGCGAGATAAATTTATTTACCTGCTCATACACCTCAAAGCCTTCCATACCCATTATCTCCAGCATGGATCTGGCCTCAGAGAGCGTATGAATGATGATGCTTTTAGCACGGTCCTTTTTTAAAAAGGATTCCTGTATCCCCAGGCAGAGACTGAAAAGAGCCTTTCCGGCTTTCTTTTTTTCTCCTTCCCTGACCGCGTTTAGTAAATCCTCCTGCAGTTTTTCCCATTCTTTAAAAACAGCCGCTTTCTCAGCCCTTTCCCTGTACAGAATGGCTCCCGCCTCCTGGCTGTATCGGTATTCCAGCATATCCTCTGCCTCCTCATAGGACAGATAAAGCTGTGCCGTACTGTTTACAGGGCTTCCGATTCCAATGGTAAGCCTAATATTCATACAATTTTTAACGCTGTCTGAGATCACCTGAAACAGTTTTTCTGCCTTTTCCCCCCAGCGTTCATGAAAGTCCCCGAACAGCAGAAAAACCAGCTGATGGTCCAGCTTCTGAATCACATACCCTATACCTGATCTTCCAATAATCTCAGCTGCAATATTATAAACAGCAAAGCACAGAAGTTCTGCTGACTCCTTATCCTCTCCCCTGATTTCCGCATCCCCGACAGCAACCATACACTTAGAACCACTAAGGGCAATGCCATAGGATTTAAGCTCTGCCTCCAGTTCAGCAGCAGACTTGTTCCCGCAGATAAGACTCATCAGAAGCTTTGACTTTAAAACCTCTCTATTCCTCAGCAATCTTCTTCTTTCCCGGCTTTCCTGATCCAGCTTTTCGCGGATGCCGTCAAGGGCCTGTCCCAGCTCTTCAAGAGAAAAAGGCTTCAGAATATACTCTCTTACCCGGTATTTTAAGGCCTGTTTGGCATATTCGAAATTATCATAGCCGCTTAATATGACCACACAAATATGCGGGTATTCCCTGGAAATCAGGCGGCTTAACTCCAGGCCATCCATATAAGGCATACAGATATCCGTCAGAACTACCTCTACCGGATTGTCACGGATGTAATCCATGGCATCCTCCCCGTGCTGAAAACACCCCTTCAGTTCAAATCCCCTGCTGCCCCAGTCCATGGTTTCCTTTACTGCCTCACGGACTAAAAATTCATCATCAACAAGAATCACACGATACATAAACCTTCCCCATTTCTGACTCTCATTATAATACACAGTGCTTCTTTTGCCTAGAAAAAAACAAGGCTTAAGCAGACGAATCCTCCTAAGCCTTTGGTTTTATGCTATTCTGTTATTTTTTGATCCACTTGCCGCAATATTGATTCTTCCTAAACAGTTTTTTGATAAGTCTATTATACTATTGCCGTCATTTTGTTTCTTGTGATATAGTAGCAAAAATTATAATAATATTCATGTTTTTGCCAAATATTACCGGATAATGGAGAGAGGGACCTGCTCTATACTAATCACAACAAACACAACTCCGCATGAATTCTTGGTTTTTTATTGTTTATATGTATTATTTATAAAATATCTTCGTATTCAAAAAAATCAAAATCTGCAAAATGTTGGTGAAGCATTCGATCTGCACAGGTCATACCTACAAACGTTCCTGTAAACTCTCCATATTTACAATATTCATCTGAAAACTTCGTAGTATCAAACTCTTTGCCAATGCGAAAATACTGTTCCCCATTGTAACTCCATTCAAAAAAGGTTTTCCTATTCTCGATCCGAAGCCGGAGATAAACAGGCACATCCTTTACCGGAGTTCTGGTATCCAGATACTCTGTTCTTGTTCCGTTTTCCAACTGTATCACGGAAATAGCACTTTGTCCCAATGTCTGACTATAATATTTTCTTAAATTGATATAATTCATATTATCATAATACATGATCAATCCTGCACTATGCTGATATATCTCCGGCTTAAATTCCATTTTAGTGGTTATGACTGCATTTACTGAGGTTAACTTTCTGGCAAGGATGCTCACTTTGTTTAATGATGTTCTGGATTCCTGACCTCGAATACGCACATATCCTGGCCTTGCTTTGACATCTGTAAAGCTTTCCGGTGAAATTCTTGGTGCATAATACTGGATACCTAATGTATCACTGTTAAAATCATCAAAGTCCGGGATCTGCGCCATCGGATATTCCGGAAGCTTGCTTTCTTCAAAATTTTCTTTTGCTAAATTGCTTTTATCTGCCATGCGCAGCCACCCATCATCTGTCCACGTCATTTTCTGCATGGCTGTTTCTCTTCCCAGCGTACACCGCAGCTCTGGTACAAACGGTCTGGCTGTTAAGTGTACCAGATAAACTTCTCCTAATTCATTTTCCACATAGCTTCCATGCCCTGATTTTTGCAGCATTGACTCTGGATTGTAATATTTCGGTTTTAAATGATCCGGATCTTTTCTTTCGTTAAACTCTCCGGGAATAGAAGTCACGATTGGATTCATGGGATCTTTTTCATAAGGACCCCAGACATTTTCTGAACGTCCCATAGTTACGCTGTGACCATACCCTGTACCGCCTTCCGCACACATGATGTAATAAAATCCTTTGCGCTTATACAAATGCGGTGCTTCAATGCATCCCCTGTCTGTCCCCCCCTGCCAGAAACGTTTGGGATAACTGATAATCTTCTTTTCAACTGGGGAATATTCTGCAATACAGACTGCACCCGGCTTTTCATATCCTTCCCTCGTCTCCCATTCTAATGAAACAATATATTTCTTACCGTCATCATCATGAAGGATAGACGCATCAAAGCCTGCCGAATGAAGATAGACAGGTTCACTCCATGGACCCTTTATATCACTGGCTGTAATCAGATAATTATCTACATCGAAATATCTTGCGTTCATAGAATTCATAACACCATAGATCACATAAAACAACTTCTCTTCTTCGCAATATGTTAAGCATGGTGCCCAGATTCCTTTCGCAGACGGTAATTTTCTAATATCCGCCTGTTTTTCACTGCGAATGACATGAGTATATAATTCCCAGTTTTTTAAATCTTTTGAATGATAAATGGGAAGCGCCGGCATCCACTCAAAAGAAGATACTATGACGTAATAATCATCTCCTGCCTTACATATACAGGGGTCGGGATTAAACCCTGGAAATATTGGATTTTTCATCATATGATTCGCCTTCTCCTTCTTTATGCATGTTCGACGGGAAACCACCCCTGAGCTACTGATTTGTCAAAATCCCAGGAATCCCAGCCAATCCATACCGGTTCATTGACCGTATCCAGCAACAGCTTATAATTCCAGTAAAAATATCCATTTCCGCCATTCCATGCATCCAGCTGTACTTTTGCAAGTTCCTCATAGATTTCCTTTTTTTGCTTAGGCGTATAAAATTCCTTTTCCACACCTTCGATGCCATTGAGTACCGATTGTCCGCCTTTGGTGTCATGTCCGCATACAAGCGAATTAAACAAACACCATTCTCCGCAAATCACAGGGCAATACTGCGCCATCTCTTTGATGGGAGCCTCATATTTTTCTTTCACATAAGTGACATATCCTTCCACACTTTGCGGACAACCGTCTATTTCTGCCATCATCAGATATTGGTGGGTATCCAGAATAATATTTTCAAACTCTTCTTTCAGCATGAAATCCTTCCAGGCAGAAAAATTAAATCCATCATGAAAAACGACTGACTTTTCTGCCGTCATATGTTTCCGAATCCGCCCGTACGCTTCTATATAAAATTGTTTGAGAAACTCCATGGGAACCGGGGCGTTATACTTTGCCATCTCCTTATCTGCCGGTTTGTACCTTTCCTCTATATTAAAGGAATCCCATGCCGCTTCCGTTAATGGTTCATTGACAGGCTCTATGCCAAGAAGACCTTTTCTATCTCCATATCTTTCCGCTAATTTTTCCAAAAGGTCTAAAGTGAATTCCACATTTTCTCTGCTGCCTGCCCAAGTACACACCCCGGATAATCCACCATTATCAAATCCGTTCTGACTGCCTGGCACTGTATGCAGGTCAATCAAAATCTGCAATTCATACTTTTCTGCCCAGCCAAACGCCTTATCCAGTTCTTCAATACAACCAATAAACGGCGGACAATCACCAAATATAAAATAAGGAACCGGTATTCTGACTGCATTCATATGATGAGATTTAATAATCGCAAAATCCCTTTCCGTGATATACTCACTGCGGTGCACCTTAATTCTTGCCTCATATACTTCTTTTGACAGCTGTCTGGGAAGATAGTATTCATCTTCAGCTGTTGTTCCGGCAAATAATGCCGGACTCATCCATTTCTCCAGCACCAGCCAATTTCCAAGATTTACGCCTTTTATCTGCATTGTTCTCCTCTCCTCCTTCTCTTTACTATACAAGAAAATCTCTGAATTTTTCTGTCACTTCTATATCATCATCACTATCCACCAGTAATGTCAGCGGCTGTTCCAAATCCAAACTGAAAATTCCCATAATAGATTTTGCATCTACATAATATTTTCCCGTCTGTAAATCTACATCACAGCTGTATTTTGAACATATATGATTAAACTTCTCTACTTCTTTCATGCCGTTTAATTTCACACTTTTTTTAATCACAATTTGAACCTCCAGTGATTTTTCTATTTTTATTTGACTGCACGTTCTTTTAAGTCTGCAATAATTCCATCAAATTCTTTATCCAGCTTCCAGAACTTCATAATAACCAATCCGATTGCATATACCCCTATTGGTATCAATACAAAGCAGATACGAATAGAGAACAGTGCGGAAGCTGACTGTACTGCCGCTCCTCCTATGTATCCTCCCACTGCCAGAATCCAGCCAAGCATTGCAGAGCCAAGACCGCTTCCAACCTTATACCCGAAACTGCAAGCGCTGTTCACTAATCCAGCCGTCCGATATCCTGTCTTCCACTCACCATAATCAATGGTATCCGATACCATTGCCCACATGGTAGCTCCGCCACAGGCTCCACCGATCCCACGAACGATACTGGAAATTATAATTAACGTCGTCGAACCACCTGAACAGGTAAGAACCAGCATTCCCGCAATATTTACAACTAACCCTGCCACAAATACATTTCTTTTTCCAAATCTCTTTACAAAGTTTGCTATAAGAAACATACATAAAATCTGAGCTACATTCATTGTACTGTTAATGGTTGCTACCAAATTAGAATCGCCAAGAATATCTCTTGCAAAATAAACAGTTGCACCTCCACTGATCGAAAGATTCAGAAAGAAAATGGCAAGCACTACCGTAATCATAATCCAATACTTATTTTTTGACAGTGCTCTCATTCCTTCTTTAAATGAAACGACAGCTACTTCCCCTGTTTTCTCTTCCTCAACCGTTTTTACTCTTTCCTTCGTGCCAAAGAAATTAATTAAAAATGCAATCACTGACAATAGCCCTAACACACAAAATGTCTTTGTCCAGGCACTGGCATTATTTCCAAAGAATTCCACTAACGGCAGGGTAAACGTGTTAATGATCAATGTTCCTGCTGTTGCCATCAGATTCCGGAAAATACTAAGTACGGAACGTTCATAAGGATCCTGTGTCATTAACGCATTCAATGTAGAATATGGAACATTAATTGCAGTATAGATAATGGTAGAAGCCAGATTGTAAGTAATGAATACATATACTAATTTAGGTGTCTGTGCCCATCCCGTGGGTACTGAAAACAATAAAATTCCCGACACTGCAAAAGGGATACACATTCTTAACAGCCAAGGTCTTGCTTTCCCAAAACGAGATTTTGTTCTATCTACAATCACCCCCATAATAATATCACTGATTCCGTCAAAAACTCTGGATACAAGCATAATCGTTCCTACTGCCGCTGCACTTACCCCAGCGTAATCTGTGTAATAAAATAACAGAAAAGCTGTCATTGCAGTGTAAATAATATTACACCCGAAATCTCCACACCCATAGGAAAAACGCTCCACAAATCTTCGCAAAGTTAATTTTGTCTTTATTTCCATAGTTTTCTCCTTATTTTTCACAAAAAACGTTTGCCATAAAAGTTTATATCAAGTTCAGCGCGCTTTATATTGTGCTTAAAATATATCATAAATACATTTTTCAGCATAGATTTTATCTTGACGATAAGGTAGGTTAATATTGACTTTTTTTCTCCATGCATTATACTTAATTTGAATTTATTCAGAACCGGACTGAAATCATTGATAATAAACTATCATAACTTGGTTTAGGAGAGGCGCCTATATGAAAGAACCAGCAGAACAGCTTCGCATGCATGAATATGTGGAAATACCATCTACAAAAGATATATATTTTAAACATTATTTTGATCAGGGGCGTCTGGTATCTAACCACTGGCACAATGAAGTGGAGATTATTTATTTGTTAAAAGGAAATCTGGATGTTTCCATTGGCAGCAAGACCTTGCATTATCAGAAAAACGACCTTGTTCTTATTAATTCCAAAGTAGTTCATTCTACTGTATGTACAGCACCTAATGAATCTATATTGGTACAAATCCCTTATACCTTTTTAAAACGGTATATTCCGGACGTCGATAGATATATGTTTTATATAGACTGTTTTTCTACAAATCCGATTGTCCAGACAAAAATTACCCAGCTAAAAGAAACGCTTCAAAAAATGCTCATTGTCACAGAATATCACCCTGAAGGAGAATGGTTACACTTTGGTTCTCTTCTATTTGAGTTGCTATATCTTCTATACCACGATTTTAAAATTACAGATCCTCAAGCCGGGTTTCAACAACAAGCAAAAAATCTAAATAAATTGGATTCTGTATTAGATTACACACAAAAGCATTACAACAAATCGATTTCGCTAGATGAAATTGCCGATATTGCAGGATTCCAGTCCCAATATTTTTGCCGTTTGTTTAAAAAAAATATGGGGGTGACTTACCTTCAATATCTAAACGAAATCCGCTTATCACACATTTATCAAGATTTAATTACAACTGAACTTCCTATCCAGGAAATATTGGAGCTTCATGGATTTACCAATTATAAATTATTCCGGAAAGTTTTTTCTCAGAAATTCCAAATGACACCTTCGGAGGTCAGAAATTCACAAAACAAAAATCAATAATAAAACCCCCAGCGTACTGGAGGCTGCTATATGGAATTTCAGGTTTACCAGCTATTTGAGACAACCGTTAAATTTCACACGCTCCGCGTGTTCAATAGGGTCACGACCCATATAAAAAATGGCATTGGTTTTTATCTCTCCAATGCCATTTTACTCTCTCCACAAACAATCTACATTGTCACTTGTTTTATAGAGGAGATTATTAATATACTGAATTTTTGCAGCCATTTTCAGTAACAATGGCACTGAGTGTTGCACCACCGATAACAGGACTGACATTAAACGTAGCTACAGCCAGATAGGTGCAGCAGTCATTCATACAGGAATCACAATCACATACATTAAAACTAAAAGTATCAGATACTGTTGTAGCAACTGTTCTGGAATATTCATATATTCCGCTAACCGGAATGAGGGCCATCTGATCTGTACACTCTTTAAAGATTTGAAATCTATAGCTGCCTATTACACCTATAACAATATTCGCAGTAAATGAAAGCAGGATACAGGGATGCTCAAATCCTGAAGTATTAATCTGTAATGTAGCAATAGTACTCGTTATTTCTACTCCAGTTAAATTAGCAAATGAAACATATCCTGGACTTCCGCATCTTAATACAGCTGCGTTTAATTCTTCTTGTTTCTTCTCACAGAAACAGTCATCGCAGTAGTATTCACATTCACAGTCATGATTCATATAAAAGTCTCCTTTGTTTAGGATAATTTTAATTAATTTTTACCTGCATCATATACATTATTATAGTACGATAATTTTAGAACTGTGAATGGCCCAGGATAATTGGACTTTCAAATGACATTCTTATGAATATATCAGAGCTTAAAGTCCTGCTTGTCCGCAAAGCTGATACTGTCCCATTTGCTCAAAAAACGAAAACCAGGGCGATTTTGCCTAGGCTAATAGCCTTGACATTCAGAATTGTTATTTTAATAATGAAATAAAAAAAGGCCATAGGCTATCAATATATGGAAAGTCTATGGCCTTAATTTCTAAATTGGCACTGGTGCTTTTTTTAACTTTCGAAAATCCTGATTCCAACTATCTTTTGTACTATCCCATATCTCTTGCTGGCCAATCTTTGCTTTCATATCTGAATGCTCCAGTACATTTGCTACAATCGTTGCCATTAGCACCCCCCTCTTCCTCGATCAATCAATCCGATTGATGCATGGAATCTCTTATCTTCTTTTGATGAAAACCTTCGGATGCTTCATTTCGCATCTATAAAGGTATACCTGATAAGAAAACAGCCTGATGGCGTTTCACCATGAGCAGTATGTGCGTTTCCTTAATTGTTTTTACGTTCTTCAACCATTTTCACAAACCATTCTACCATAGCAGGATCATAATGAGAAAAGAAGGAACTCTCATTTTTATCAAATGCAGAAATTATTTCCATATCGCTATCACTCAATTCAAAATCGAATACGTTAAAATTTTCTTTCATTCTCTCATAATGTGTTGATTTTGGAATAACAACAACACCGCGCTGAATATGCCAGCGAAGCATAACCTGTGCCGTTGTCTTTCCGTATTTATCTCCGATTTCTTTAAGCGCCTTGTCTTCAAATAAACCGCCTCGTCCCTCGCCGAACGGTGCCCACGCTTCAATCTGAACACCATATTTATCCATATACTGCTTGGCTGCAGTCTGCTGATTGTATGGGTGCGTTTCAACTTGATTTACCATAGGTCTGATTCTGGCAAAAGAAGCGATATCTACCATGCGGTCAGGATAGAAATTTGAAATGCCGATTGCACGAAGCTTTCCCTCCTCGTACAGATCCTCCAAAGCTCTCCACGCACCATAGTAATCCGAGAAAGGCTGATGCAAAAGCATAAGATCAAGATAGTCCGTTTGTAGTTTTCTCAATGATTCTTCCACAGATTTTTTACAGTTTTCATACCCATAATGCTCAATCCAAACCTTTGACGTCAGAAAAATATCTTCCCTTGGAATACCCGATTTTTTAATTGCACTACCTACCTCCTCCTCGTTAAAATAGGATTGTGCTGTATCAATGGAACGGTATCCTGCTTTCAGCGCATCCAATACACAGCGTTGGCATTCGTCCTTTGTCACCTGATAAACTCCGTAACCAAGTATTGGCATTTTTACTCCGTTATTAAGCGTTGCATATTCCATAATAAACCTCCTCGTATTATTTCAAATTTGTCTTAAAGAATTCTTCCATTTTATTAAACGGAATCACATCCCTGCTGCCGCCATCGTCTGTGCATACAAGCCTGAGAACTGCTCCTTTACTGCACCGAAGGGGCCGCATACGGCGATTGCAGATAATTTATTATCCTTTGCATCTTTTGGTTCATAAAGGTCTGCTGCAAGTGTAATTCCATAGCGATTATGGAATGTTACCTTACAATGATTAACCTTATCACTTTTAGGGAACACCTTATCCCATACTTCTGTCATATTCAATTTTACCATCATACACTACCATCCTTACTCAATATTGTCTAATTTCTTCTGTTTCAATTCTCCATAGTAAAAAGAAGCGGTCGCACAGCATATCTGAATTGCCGTTTTTTCTCGGACTTGCCGAGAGGATCAGTACATTCTTCATTTTGCCTCCTCCTCCCATACCTCTTTTGCCATGCGAAAAGCAGCCCATGCCTTAGGCCAGCCTGCATAAAAAGCAGCATGGGTCAGTATTTCCACAATTTCTTCCTGTGTAACTCCGTGATTTTTTGCATTCTGCAAATGAAATTTTAAGGAATTATCCAAAATCCCACTTGCCATAAGTGCTGTAACCGTTACAATACTTCTATCCCTTGCTGATAATTGATCTTCTCTTGACCATACCTGCCCAAACAGGACATCATCATTCAGCTCTGCAAACTTCGGAGCAAATACCCCAAGCTCATCCCTTCCTGCTGTTACCTTTGCCAATTTTACACCTCTATCTCCAAATTTTCGTATTCGTTGTCCGAAACCGGCTCGCACCATTCTGTTTTACAGTTCTCTCCGGGTACTTCCATGGCCAAATGCTGAAACCATGAATCAGCCGAAGCTCCATGCCAATGCTTAACACCCGCCGGAATATGGACCACATCTCCTGGTTTTAGTTTTCTCGGCTTCTGTTCCCACTCCTGATACCAGCCCTCGCCAGCAGTAACAAGCAGCATCTGACCGCCGCCATGATCAGCGTGATGAACATGCCAGTTGTTACGGCACTTCGGCTCAAAGGTTACGTTGCCGATTACCACCTGTTCGGTGGAAAGCATATTCAAATAGCTCTGTCCGATAAAATACTTTGCAAACATATCATTTGTATTACCAATGGGGAACACACTCATTTCTGTTGGTTTCATTCTTTTGTCCACCTTTCAATCGCTTTTCTCGATTTTTCTACATTACTTCCGTAAATCGCAAGACCTTTATCAACTTTAGCAGTTGGACACAGCCGTTTTATGTCCTTTTCGCTTACTCCCATACCGCTGCCCTCATGAGTACAAAACGGCTTAATCGTTTTGCCGCTGAAATCAAAATGCTCCAGAAACGCAAATACTGCCATGGGCATAGTACTCCAGTAATTCGGAAAGCCAAGATAAATGGTGTCATACTCATTGAGGCTGTCGGGATATGTCTTTAGTTCAGGGCGGGCATCTCGTTTTTGATCGGACTGCGCCTCGGCGATGCACTCGTTATAACCTTTTGAATAGGGCCTTACCTGTTCGATTTTTAATATATCTGCATCCGTAAACTCTTTGATGATAGACGCAGCAGCTTCCGTATTTCCAACAGTAAGATATTTCAGTATGCCGCTCACATAGTTTTCATCCGCTCTTGAATAAAATGCTATCAATTTATTGGACATTTCTGCACCTCTTTCTTTGTTCCTGCCTTTATTATAGAGCGGAATCCCTTGACCGAGAATCTCCGATGTGTTAATGTAGTATAAACCATAAGTTTATACTTTTGTTGGAGGTATGGCATGTATAATCCACTTTTAAATACATTTATTACTGTTGTCGATTGTGGCAGCTTTGCAAAAGCAGCCGGAGTTCTCTATATTTCCTCGACTGCTGTTATGAAGCAGATGAACTCTTTGGAAAGTCATCTTGATTTGAAGTTAATCGAACGCACTCCTGCAGGAATACATTTAACAGAAGCCGGAGCGGTCATATATCGTGATGCGAAATTTTTGATTGACTATTCCAAAAAATCTGTTTCAGCCGCAAAGGCTGCTTTACACGCAAATGACACAACCTTTTGCGTTGGTACATCCTTACTGAACCCTGCGAAACCCTTTATGGATTTATGGTACCGTGTAAACAAAGAATTTCCCGAATACAAGCTGCACCTTGTCCCCTTTGAGGACAACCACGAGGGCATACTCTCGGAAATTGAAAAGTTAGGAGAAAAATTTGATTTTCTTATTGGCGTATGTGACTCACAGAAATGGCTTTCACGCAGTAATTTTCTGCCGCTTGGGCGATACAAAAAGATGATTGCGGTATCGAGAGAACACCGTCTTGCAGAAAAAAACTGCATAGATATAGAAGATTTGTACGGAGAAACACTGATGATGGTACAGCGTGGGGATTCCGGCGTAAACGATTTCATCCGCAACGATTTGGAAAATCATCACTCTGAAATCCATATTGAGGACACACCGCATTTTTACGATCTATCTGTCTTTAACCGTTGTGCAGAAACAGGAAATGTCCTGCTTACTATTGAATGCTGGCAGGATGTTCACCCCGGACTGATATCCATTCCAGTCAATTGGGATTACAGTATTCCCTATGGACTACTGTACAGCATGGATGCACCGGAGGATGTACTGAGATTTGTTCAGGCAGCAAAGAATATCACTGAGAATACTTGATTGAGGATAGCAATAGCAATTATACAATTAAAAAACCACAGAGTTTGACTCTGTGGCTTATATTATATGGCCGAATAATCAAAGGTAGTGTAAGAAATGGCATAACCAAAAGAACACCTTGGTTCAAAGGACTGATTACCGGGATGGCTTCACTTTTTCACCGTGATAACATGATAATACTTATCCTTTACAGCCAGCTCAAGTTCATACTCTTCTCCTCTCCGCTCAAACAGAACAAACGCCTCTTTCCCTTCACAGTAAACTTCATAGGCATCTAGCTTTTTCTTTAATTCTTTCTCCAATTCATGGGTATCCACGTACACGTCTCCGATTACGCCTTCCAGTTTTTCTCTCTCTGTCATAACATATTCCTCCTGTAATTATTTTACTGACAACTATTTTTACGGCATGGTCCTAACCTTTGTTACAAATAGAACAGCTTGCGCAGTCCGCCGGAGTGCAATGCATACCGGGCCTGGCAAAGGGCGCGGCTGTGAAGCCGCATACTGACAGGCTGAATACATGGCCATCAATGGTAACCGTATCGTTCTGATGATCAAACCCCACGCTCATCCCTGCCACAGTAACGGTGTCGTCATATAATGGATGAGCTTTTACCTTGGGCGTAAACGTTTCCATGACCCCCTCCTCCGTCTGCACATAAATCAGATTGTCACAGGTCATCAGACCTCTGATTTTTCCATCTTCTGTAAATACCAGGGAGTTGCTGTCCGCATTCAGTCCGTTCTGGTCCGCATCATAAGCGGTCAGCTGTCCGATGGGCGTCTCAACCAGCACGGCCTCTGCAGGTTCCACCGAACAGAGTGCCCCCGATTCATATAACGACAGTCCCACACCGGTCTCCACCTCACCAAGAGGCGTGGTAACCGTGATGCGTTCGCCTGGAAACAAGGTGATGCTGCGGATTCCTCCATCCCGGTAAAAGCAGATTCCATTTAACATCGCATGGAAAGAAGTAAAGCCTAAATGAAAGCTTAAGGGAATATTCAGTTCCCTTTCATTAGTCTCTGACCAGAATCCGCTGATCTGTCCGTCCAGGATAAACAGGCGGTAAAGCTCTCCCGTGGAATAAAACTTGACCCGCTCTGCAGGAAGTTCTCCGATCGGCGTCTTCACCTCCTGCATTTCTTCCAGCAGCACTCCTGACACCAGTCCCTGGCGGTCAAATTCTACTGATGCCTTGTTTTTCCGGCGGCTGTTCTCTGTATAAGCAGGAATCAGCTCTCCGATTTCCGTCATAACTACATTGCGTTCCGACAGGCGCAGACTTTCCACTTCTCCGCCCGTGTATGTACTGATTCCATCCACACCGGCAAAAATTCCGTAGGATGTTTGCAGATATCCATGCTCAAGCCACATATAATTTTGCATATTTCCACCTCCGTGTCAGCATTGTTTTTTAGTCAGGACCACATGTACAGCTCCATCTCCGGACTGGGCTTTCAGTTTAAAACGTTCCTCCCGTTCCAGCCAGGTTGGGATATGGGAACAGTCTATACGAAGTTCCAGAAAAGGAACCGTATCTAAAAATTCCCGCAGCGCTTTCTTTGACGATATCTCAGGGCATTCTTTCTGAAGCATGATTAAATCCAGGACGTATATTCCCGGTTCTTCCGTCTCTGCCGGTCTGGCATTTTTTATGATTTCATCCCGGATTCGTTTCTTTTCATCACTTGCTTCAATATCCTCCAGAATTCCATTAAACGTCTGGTCATTCACCGTATCAACAGAAAAGATGCAGTAACCGGCCCGGTCAAATTCAGCAAACGGTATCCCGGTGATTTCCCTGCTGCAAATCGCATCTGCTCCCTCTGCAAGAGGCAGAATCTCTTTCATTCCCCTCCGTGTCTCTCTGATGGTTTTCGCCGGTACCGGAGGAAATGATGCCGTATCCAAAAGGCTCCAGCCATTCTGCCCTTTTTCATAGATACACACCTTGTTACACTCCATGAACGGAGCCAGATTTCCGTCTTTTAAAAATACTGCAACTTTTGCCATAGAATCACCTCTCTACTTCCACTACATTTCCATTTATCAGCTTTGCAAGAAATTCCTCCAGCTCTAGCCAGGCCTCATCCTCGTCTATCCCATTTTTTTCTTCCAAAAGCTTAACCAAATCGGAAAGGGCCGCTCCCCGCTCTAAATTGTTCCAGAGAAAGATGCAGGTCTCATTGACCGAGGGCAGCCCGTCAAGAGAGCCGCTCTGGCTGTCCCTTTCATCAAAAATACAAAATTCTCCCCCCAGCTCTTTTAATATATAACCAGGCTTTAATTTTACGTTTTTAATATCCATCGCTTCCCTTAAGCCTTTCTACATCCACTCCGCTCCTCATCAGTTCTAAGTCTTCCCTGTCATAGCCGGTGCTCACCATGACAGCTCCCGTTGTCAGCCACATGGCTGTCAGGCTGGTGATTTTCCTCAAAAGAAGAATGAAAAGCCCGGCGCTCATTTCTTTGTCAGCCATACTTTTTCTGATTCCTGCAAGAATGATTTTTTCCGCCGCCGTCTTAGCAGAAATTCCGTTTGCAAAGCTTTCCGGAATCACCCCATATTTCTTCACTGACTGAGCATAGGCAGCTGCATATTCCAGCCGCAGCTTTTCTTCTTTGATTTCCATGGTTGTCTCACCGCCTGCATAAATCACCGGTACACATCCGGACAACCAGGCAATCCGCTCCCTTAAAACCTGCTGGTCATAAAAATTTGTCTTCGGATCATCAATCAGCTTCCGTATTTGAGCGATCCGCCGGGCTGCTGCTTCACCGGTTCTGCCCTCCACCACGGAATATGCTGCCGTCACCTCTATGGTATCTGCCCTTCCCAACATGTCTTGGGAAAGTTCTTCCCATGATAAGAAGTCGTATTCTCCATACACCTTAGTTCCGGTAAGTACTGCCAAATCTGCCAGCATATCTTCCTTCCGTCTTCCGATGCCGGGCGCTTTTACGGCCCAGACAGCGATTCTGCGTTTTTCGATATTGGTCTTTAACAGGGTCAGGACCTCCCCCTCAATCTCATCTGCCACCAGAAAAAGAGGACAGTTTCCCAGCTTCTCCAGCAGAGGAAGCAAATCGGAAAAAGAGGACAGTTTACGGCTGGTGACCAGCACCTGTACCTCTTTTAATGTTGCCGCCTTTCCCGCAAGAAGCTGTCCGCCGACCTTCATCCCCTTTATTATTTCCATTCTGGTCTTTACCTGCATAGAATCCTTGATAACCGCCTCGCCTGCTTCCAATGCCTGTAGAACCATCTCAGCCAGTTCTGCCTCGACCGTGATCTCAAGCAGCTTCTCCTCCAGATGTACGCCCTCATGAACCGCCGCCTGTTCTGCCGCATCCGCCATCCAATCCGCCGCTTCTCTGATTTTTTGCGATAGATATACGGGATTGATGCCAGAAGCCGCGGCCTGTTCACAGGCCGCCAGCTGGACCAGCAGCATGGAGGCAGCCTCTTTCGTGCCGCAGCCGGTTCTGGAATTGATTTCTGCTATGGTTCCAGCTGCCAGCCGAATGCCCTGATTGATGTACAGATCTTCGCCTTCCATATGCCTGGCTGCCGCTGCCGCCGACATAGTATAAGAGCCATTCACCAGGATGCCCCCGTCACAGGCCAGCAGACGGCAGAGTTTCCTGATCCCCTCTGCCAGTTTTTTTCTTCCGGTTTCCTCATATGCTATCTGCCGTATCATGATTCTTCCCTCCTGCCATCATCTCTTTTAACAGGATCTCCGCCCGCCTGATCTCTGCTTTCTTCATATCCAGCTCAAACTTTCTGCCTGCCGCATGTACAAACTGGTACAAATCGCAGTTGCCTGCCCGTTCTCCTATTCCGAACAAGGTAGCATCAACCATATCCGCACCTGCTGCTGCCATGACAACGGAATTGGCTACTGCCATTCCGAAATCATTGTGTTCATGTATCTCTATTTTAAGCGTAACCACTTCTTTCAGTTCCCGTACCATCTGTCTGGCCCTTTGGGGGGATAGGATTCCAACCGTGTCCGCCAGCCGGACAGCCTCCACGCCCTGCCGTTCCATCATCCGGAGCAGATGATTCATAAATGCCACATCAGCTCTGGTAGCGTCCTCCAGTCCTACTGTTACGCCCACGCCATAATCCTTCGCCACCTGAATACAATCCTGGAGCATCTTTTCCACCCATTTTTTATTTTTTCTGAGCTTGTGGTAAATTTGGGCATATGACACTGGGGTCCCAATATGAACCAGATCCGGCTTCTGCCGTGCAGCCTGCTCAACACATTCAGGATTTAACAAAGACCATACGGAAACCAGCGCGCTCTTCCGGTTTTCCATGATTCTTCGGATATAGTCACGCCCCTCCAGCCCTGCATCGTAAAATCCAGCCTCAATTTCATAGACTCCTGCCTTGTCAAGAAGCCCTGCCAACCGGATTTTATCCTCGATGGAAAAGGTGATTCCCGGACGCTGCTCCCCGTCCCGGAGCGTGGTATCCACGATACTGACCGTCTTACGCATGGTTCCTGCACCTCCCTGCGATCTCTAAAAATTCCTGGTCGGTTACATCCTTCCCCTTCTTTATACTAAGGCGTTTTACCTGACCAAGAATCCTGGCCTTGTCATATTCTGCCTCATCAAGCCCCAGCGTTTTCAGCTTATACCGGACAGAGGCTTTGCCGGAATGTTTGCCCAAAACGATTTCCCGGTGGGCTCCCACTAACTCCGGCGGATAGGATTCATAATTGGAAGGCTTTTTTAAGACTCCGTCCACATGAATACCGGACTCCACGTAAAAAATCCTTTCTCCTATCACAGGAGCATGGGCATCAACCGCTGTGCCGGTCATCTCCTCGAACAACTGCCGAAGCCTCTTAAGCCCGGTAAGGTCCTGGTTCGGTTTATGGCGCTGCAACACCCGCATGGCGGCAATTACCTGCTCCGTGGCGGCTTTGCTGCCGATTCCGGTAAAGGTCGTCATTACCGTCCCGCTGTTAAAACGCTGCAGATAACTGACCGCAATAGCCGTTGCACAGTAATACGCATTCTCCGGATACAGGATCGGGGCAATCTTTACCAGTTCCTCCATGGCCCTGTCATAAATCCGCTCGCTTTCGTAGGTCAGTAAATCATCCAGGCCTGTCAGCCGGAATCTCCTCTCCTGGTCATCTGTGGGAATTCCCCTTAATTCTGCCAGTTCATTAATCTGGTAATTCCGAATATAGATCCCTCTGCCGTTACAGTATGTGGAGATGATATTTTGAACGCCAGGGTACTCCTTATATTCTGCAGGCATTCCCATCTGCTCTATGTAACTTATCATTCTTTCCGGCATCTTTCCTCCCAGAAGTTTATATATTTCAGGAGAAACCGCCGCCGCATCAATTCCGATTTCCAGCAACAGCTCCAGGAAACGCTGCGCCTGAGCAGCCGTGACCATATAGCCATTAAGCATCGTCAGCGTCGCATCGATAATCCTAACCATACGGTTTCCCTCCTTTCGGGAAATTAGATCATGAAATCTTTCACCGGATTCCCACCTTCAAAATGCTCATCGAAAATCCGCTCCACATCATCTGTGGTCACATTGCCATACCAGACTCCCTCCGGATAAACCACAACCACCGGTCCTTTGTCACAGATTCCAAAGCATCCGGTATTGTTAAGAACCACGTCACCGGATAGTTCTCTGTCCTCAATTTCCTGCATAAAGGCCTGCACCAGATCAACGCTTCCTTTCTGGAAACAGAACCCTTTCTGAGTTCCGTTGATTCTGCAGCTTGTGCAGATAAACACATGATATTTCGGCTGTATCATCCTGCTCCTCCTTTTTCACATGCTGGATGCTGCTTTTCTTACCGCATCCTCAATCACATCATAGGTATTGATCGCTATGATTCCTTTCTGATTCAGCTTCTGCTTCGGCTCCGCACCGATTCGCATGGCGATGACGCCATTGCAGCCATCTAAGGCCGTAATAATCTTCTGAATATGATCTTCTTTCTCACCGCATTCTTCCACACCTTTGCAGTACTGCTCCACGCTGCGCCTTCCAATGAAACGGACATCGCCATCCACATAATCATAGATATAGAATTCCTTTGCATGGCCAAAATGAGTATCCACAATCATACCGCTTTTGGAGGCCACCGCGAAACGAACCGGGGCTTCTGCCTGCTTCTTCATTTCTGATAAATCCCTGGCGGTCTCCTGCACCTGATTCACTGAACCGTGTAAATCAATGGACCTATCATGATCCAGGGTACCCACGGCATCTGCCCTGCAGTGCTGGCAGTGATACATCTGGGGCATAATCGCTTCGCACTCCTTGCGGATCTCCTGAATCTGTTTTAATGGAATCGGCTCCAGATGCTCAAAGGCACTTCCTTCTACCGGAATCAGCTGCATGATATTGGTGATATAACATCCCATATCCTTTACGGTCCTTACGATTTCCGGAATATGTGTTTCATTGATCCCCCGGACTGTTACAATATTGATCTTAACTATCATATGATTTTCCGCCAGCATACGGATTCCTGCCAGCTGGTTGGACACCATGACAGCCCCAGCCGCATCTCCTTCATAATTCTGCCCCATGAACCGGATATACTTGTAAATCTGGCCGCTGATATGAGGATCTACCGCATTCAATGTCACCGTCACATGGGATACGCCAAGTTGTGCCAGTTCCTTCGCATATATGGGGAGGAGCAGACCGTTTGTAGAAAGGCAGAAAGTTACCTCAGGATCATATTCCCGGATCAGACGGAAGGTTTCACTCACTTCTTCCCAGTTGGCCAGGGCATCACCAGGCCCTGCGATACCTGCCACAGTTAAGTTTGGCATCTTTTCCTTTACCTGCCGGTACCGCCAAAGCGCCTCTGCAGGAGTCAGGATTTTGGAAGTAACTCCCGGACGGCTCTCATTTGGACAGTCGAATTTTCTCACGCAATAATTGCACTGCACGTTACAAGCCGGTGCTACGGGGAGATGAATTCTGGCATATTTATGAGCACCGCAGTTGTAGCATGGGTGTTCCATTGTCTTTTTCTCCATGATATCCTGATCGGATTCTGTCCCGGCAGAAGGGGCCGGACCTTTCTTATCAATCAAAGAGCCTTTGTAATAAGTATCATAAAGCTGCTCACGGAATGTTGTCTCTGTCGTATCAATCAGCGCATTGGTGATTTCATCTAAATATTCCATGCTGCCCTCATATCCCAGCATCCGGAGCCGCTGTCCGCCTATATGGTCATGGATGGGAAATCCACGGCGGATGAGCGGCAGTTTTTTCTCTTCGGCAACCCTTCTGCCATCGGAGTTTCCTGCCATTAAATTGGCGTGGAACTTTTCAGCCATCTGTTCGATATCCTTAAAGTCTGCCCGGTCCACAACGGTATATTCTTCCACAAAGTACATATCCGCCAGCTTTTTCATTTCCGGTAACAGCAGCGCCGGAAGCTCCGGACAGACGGAGCCGGCAGCGCATACAACCGGCATGACACCGCTTTCGCACATCATACGGACCGTGGAAAGCACCAGATCAGGCTCTCCGAATACCACGGCGCGTCCAGCAGAATTATATTTGTGGGAATCAATCATGGCATCTAAGTATCTTCCCCTCTCCGCCTTGATTTCATCCGGAACCGGTATGGCTGCAAGCTCTGACAATGCGTGAAAAAATGCATCCGTATCCCGCAGGCCCGCTGGCAGATTCAGCTTTTTGCAGGGTACACCATATTTTTCCAGTATCAGATCACCAACAGAATGTTTGTGTGTCAGCCCACTCAGTTCCAGTGTCATCCTGGCACCGCCCATTTTCCGGATTTCCCTGATATCGGTACCGCCCCGGGGAAGACGGTTATACTCTTTTGCATGGCTTCCATCCAGATTGTCTGAGATGTCCGGCAGGAGAACCGGCTTCAGTCCGAACATCCGGAACACCTGTTTTAAGTACCTGGTATCCGCCGGACTTAAAGGAGCCGTTACCACATTGATTCTGTCATTCTTCTCTGTCTCCATCTCCACAGATAAAACAATGGCATACAGCGCTTCAAAATATCCTTCATACTGACTTCCTCCATATCCCGGTGACGGGCAGGGGATAATATGAATGTCCCGGTATTCCGGATTTTCTTCATAAAAATTATCGATGATCCCCGGAACATCCTCTCCGATCGTCTCTGCCAGACAGGTGGTCATCACACCAATGACATCCGGATGATACAGTTCAATCAGGTTTTTCAGTCCTTTTTTCAAATTTGCGCTTCCTCCGTAAACCGTTCCCTGCTCCGTCAGGGAAGAAGAAGCGATATCCACCGGCTCATTGTAATGGGTCGCCATATGGCGTCTTATGTATGTTGCACACCCCTGTGAACCATGGAGGATTGTCATGCATTTTTTTACTCCGTAAAATGCAGTTGCACTCCCCATGGGCATGCACATCTTACATGGGTTAATATTCATATTAACAAGCGGTTTTACTTCACTTTTCATAACCATTCCACCTTTCCGCTGCCAGCTTTTCAAAGGGCTTTCACATATTCCCAAACCGGATTATTCATACTGCGGTTAATCTCCCGCGTAAAATTATAAACCCCTTCGAATCCTGCCAGAGGATGTTTTCTCTCATGGTTGTGATCGCAGAATGCCACGCCCAGCTTGTAGGCCAGCGGGCGTTCCTTGACGCCTCCCACCAGGATATCCGCTCCCTTTTCCTTCATAAATGTTTCAAGTTCTGCCGGATTGGCATCATCCAGGATAACCGTATCCTGATCCACCAGGCTTTCAATGACCTCATATTCCTCTTTTTTCCCCGTCTGGGTACCCACCAATACCGTCTGGATTCCCACAACGGCGAACTGACGGATCAGAGAAATGGCCTTAAATCCACCGCCTACATAGATTGCTGCTTTCTTCCCTTTTAAGCTCTTTGTGTATTTGTCTAAAAAGCCTTGCAGCTTCTCAGTTTCTTCCCTGCAAAACTTAACTGCTTTCTCTCTGGCTGCCTCATCTCCAAGGGCTTCTGCCACCCGGATCAGAGAGGCCGTTGTATCTTCCACGCCAAAGAAGCTGACTTTCATATAAGGAATTCCAAACTCCTCTTCCATCTGCTGGGCCAGGTAGGTACTGGAACCGGCACACTGGACAATATTTAAGGACGCCTCAGGCGCTTTCACCATATCATCATAACCGGCATCCCCGGTAAATCCGCAGATCACTTCGATTCCCATCTTCTTGAAGTAGTTTTTGATGATCCACATCTCTCCTGCAAGATTAAAATCTCCCAGAATGTTAATGGCTTTCTGTTTTGCCTCTGTCTTGTGGGGACGCAGGACTTCCATGATTGCATCACATGCCATCCGGTATCCGGTGGATTTATTGCCTGAAAAGCCCGGAGATTTGACCGAAATCACCGGTATCTGATACTGTGCGGACTTCATCCTGCATACTGCATCCACATCATCCCCGATTACGCCGACGATGCAGGTTGCATAGATAAAAATCAGCTTTGCTGACCGATGGGATTTCATCAGTTCATCCACCGCGGCTTCCAGCTTTCTCACCCCGCCGAAGATGATATCCGTCTCCTGTAAATCCGTGGAAAAACTGTTTCGGTAGATATCCTCCCCGCTGGTCAGAGAGCCGCGGATATCCCATGTATAGCTGGAACAGCCGATGGGACCATGTATGATATGGTAAGCATCCGTGATCGGATTCAATACCACACGGGCGCCGCAGTAGACACAGGCTCTCTGGGATACTGCTCCTGATACACTGTCACTGTCACAGCTGATTCCGCTTTTCTGCCCGCTGCAGTCATCTTTAAACAAAATAGAACTTTTCCTGGCTTCCAGTATATTTCCCATTCAACCGCTCCTCTCTGATACAGCAATAGGGAGGGATCTTCCCTCCCAGGTGCTATGTAGTTGTATCTGCCGCTGTAAACCTACATGACAACATCAAAATCCTCATCCAGTGCATCCCGGTCCTGCCGGTCCATCATGGCATCCACAATTTTCTCCACATACCGTATTCCGCCTGCATAACCGACGGAGGCCTGGATTGGATTACCATACCGGTCAAGCACCGGAAATCCCATTCTGACCAACGGGATATCTTCTGCCTTGGCGATCTGCTTGCCGTAGCTGGATCCCAGAAGCAGATCTACTCCTTCGTTTTTAATCAGCTGGTGCAGATAAAATAAGTCCGTATCGGCTTTTACCACATACTCTGACTCATCCACTCCGTACTGGCTCATCAGCGCTTTGATCTCTTTTACCCAACTCTCCTTTGGCGTGCCGGTGATAATGTATTTCGGGCACATACTAAGTTCCAGGCAAAGAGACGTAAATGCGTAGACGATATCCGGGTCTCCATAAATAGCAGCTTTCTTTTTATAGGTATACTGATGGGAATCCAGCATCAGATCGACTAAGCGTCCTCTCTCATCCTCCAGTGCCTTTGGCACCTCCTGCTTTGTTACCTTTTGAAGCTCTGTCACATAGCGGTCTGTCAGCGCCACTCCTAAAGGAAGAGGAATATTGGCATAAGGCGTACCAAACTGCCGTTTCATATAATCCGACGGTTCCTGGCTGCAGTAGGTTCCCATGGAAATCAGCTTTACACAGTCGCCCAGAGCCTCCATATCCGCAAGGGTTGTTCCTGCATGAGCATGAAAATATTCATTTTTTCCATCCATGGGATGATCCAGCGTCCCGTCATGATCCGGGAAATAGATGTAATCAGCTCCCATCAGGCCTGCGATTCTTTTTAATTCCCGGTCATCCCCCGGATTGACCCAGCCTGGAAAAATCGCTGTTTTTCCGTTGGGCGTGCCCGCCTTTTTCGTTAAGTACTTTAAGAAACCGATTACCATGTTGGAGAAGCCCTGAATGTGGGAGCCTTCATAGGATGGAGTACTGGCAAACAGTACTTTCTTATCATCCGGAATTTCCATATCCAGAATATAGGATCCTACGTCATCACCGATGGTCTCCGATAGGCAGGTGGTATGTATGGCGATGATATCCGGATCATAGAGGTCAAAAATATTTTTCACAGCCGTATTGATGTTGCTTCTTCCTCCAAATACGGAAGCACCCTCTGTAAAGGAACTGGAAGATGCCAGAGCCGGCTCTTTGAAATGACGGCTCAGCACTGTTCTGTGGTAGGAACAGCAGCCCTGGGAACCATGGGAGTGGGGCATACAGTTCTCCACACCCAGGGCACAGAACATGGCTCCCACCGGCTCGCAGGTCTTACATGGATTTATGGTTATATGGCGTTTCTCCATAATCTCTTTTGGAGTTAAATCAAGCATTATCTTCCACCTCCTAAACTTCCTTCCAGCATGGGTGCTGTTTTCCAGGGCGGACTTACCAGCGCCCATGCATTGGTATACAGGCTCATGGTCACATCTCTGCCGAAATTAACAGCTCCGCGGAATCCTGCATAAGGACCAGAATAATCGTAAGAATGCATCTGTCTGGAAACTACGCCGCTATGCTGGATTGCATATTTGTCCTTGATACCGGAAAAGAAGATATCAGGCTTATATTCCTCAATCAGCTGGTCGGTTTCAAACATGTTGTAATCATCCACTACCATATGGCCTTTCTTCATATCTTTGATCATGCCGTCATAGGTATCCAGTTCCACGCCGGATGACCGCAACTCAACCAGTTCCTCCTCCGTGTAGCGATCCGTATATCCCTCTTCCCGCTCAACGGTGATTTCCTCGATGTTCTTGGAATCAGCATCCGCTTTAATCTGCGGAATAATATCCCGGCCTTCGTAGTCATCCCTATGTGCAAACTCATATCCTGCGATGGTAGTTTCTATCCCAAAATCCTTTAATAAAAGCTGATAATGGTGGGATCTGGAGCCTCCTACAAAGATACCGGCTGTCTTACCCTTCAGTTTGGATTTATAATACTCCATATCCTCCTGGATCTCTGCCAGTTCCTCCGCAATCACTTCCTCTGTCCGCTTTGTCAGTTCCGGGTCATTAAAATACTCGGCCATCATACGAAGGGACTTGCAGGTGGCCCCCACACCGATGAAGTTCACTTTCAGCCAGTCAATTCCGTATTTTGTCTTCATCATCTCCGCAATATAGTTGATGGAACGGTGGCACATGACCAGATTCAAGTCTGCCAGATGGGCATTTTTCATGGTTTCATAGGAACCGTCTCCGGTAAACACCGATACCACCTCATACCCTATTTTTTTCAAAATCCGCTCCTGCTCCCAGCCATCACCGCCGATATTGTATTCCCCTAATATGTTAATGCTGTACTTTGTTTTCGGAGCTTTTTCGCCTTTTCCGATGACATAGCGCATAAGTCCATTGTTTGCGATATGATGTCCGGCAGACTGGGAAACGCCCTTATAACCTTCACAGGAATATCCGACTGCCGTAATTCCATATTTTTCCTGCGCCCACCGTGCTACTGCCTGCACATCATCACCGATCAGGCCAATGGGACAGGTGGAGCAGATAAAGATACATTTGGGGTTAAACAGCTCCATAATCTCATCAATTCCTGCCTCCAGCTTTTTCTCTCCGCCGAATACAATGTCCGGTGCCTTCATGTCGGTACAGAAAGAATACGGTACAAAGTTCGGTTCGCCCTCATAGGAAGACTTCGCTTTATTCCTTCTGGTACCCCATGAATAAAATGCACATCCGATGGGCCCATGGGTAATCACGACGGCATCCTTCATCGGCCCGACGACAACGCCCTTGCAGCCTGCATAGCAGCAGCCTCTGGCGGTTACGATGCCCGGAATTGCACGGGTGTTAGCCATAATCTCATCCGAGTTATCACCGAATTCCAGCTGGGTGATATGATTTTTTCTATTTTTAAATACCCGCGCCGAGTATTTATCCAATAATTCATCTCTTTCTTTTGCCATGATTTCGCCTCCTAATAAGCCTCTACCGTCTTCTCACCGCTTCTGACCGTATATGCTTCATTAATCGGAAGAACAAATATTTTACCGTCTCCCGGATTACCCGTTTGATTGGCCTTAATCAGAATTTCCACCGCTTTTGGTACTTCACTGTCTTCCATAATCAATGTAAAAAACCTCTTTGGAATCAACCGGAATGCCTCTGTCAAATGTTCGCCTGACATATTGAGAGGCAGCTCTCCGTTCTGTATCACAATGGATAAAAGCTCGGGATCGATACTTTTTTTACCTCTGCCCAACACCGGCCTGCAGGTGAATGCCGGAAAACCTCCTTCCGCTAAAGCCTTTTTCGTAACATTTACCTTGTTGGTTCGGATAAACGCCATTACTTCCTTCATCACTTTTCTCCTCTCCTGAAAGACTCCATCAAAGTCCCTGTTTTCCGCTGCTGATGGTATAAGCATCCTCTACCGGAGAGATGAAGATACGTCCGTCACCAAAATTGCCTTCACCGGTTTTTGCCGTTCTTAAAATTACCTTGACCAGATCATCCTTATCTTCATCATTGCAGAAGAACAGCAGCATTTCTTTTGGGATCTCATCATAATAGATATCACCAACCTGGATCCCTTTCTGCTTGCCCCGTCCATATACATCCATCTTTGTCACCGACTGAAATCCAGCCTCTGCCGCTTCCTTCATCACGTATCCTGACTTTTCAGGCCTTACGATCGCTCTCACTAATAACATAGCCGTTCTCCTCTCTGTCGGATCATCAGTCCATTACGCCATATTGCATCAGAATCTCTTCCAGTTCCTCGATCTTCATGGGGTTTGGAATCACAAACATCTCATTGCTGTCGACCTTCTGGGCCAGCTGGCGGTACTCATCTGCCTGCGGCTCCTCTGGTGAGAAATCAATAACCGTACGTTTCCGGATCTCTGCTCTTTGTACTGCATTATCACGGGGTACGAAATGAATCATCTGTGTTCCTATCTTTGCAGCTACTGCCTGAACCAGATCCTCCTCCCTGTCTACCTTTCTGGAATTACAGATCAGTCCGCCCATACGGACGCCTCCGGTCTTTGCATATTTTGCAATACCTTTGGAGATGTTATTGGCTGCATAAAGAGCCATCATCTCGCCGGAGCATACGATGTAGATCTCCTGAGCCTTGCCTTCCCGAATGGGCATTGCGAAACCGCCGCACACGACGTCTCCAAGAACATCGTAAAACACATAATCCAGGTCATCGGTATAAGCCCCCAGCTGTTCAAGTAAGTTGATGGAAGTGATGATGCCGCGTCCTGCACAGCCGACACCGGGTTCCGGACCGCCTGATTCCACGCCCTTGATTCCGCCGTAACCTTCCTTCATGACCGAATCCAGTTCGATGTCATCTCCTTCATCACGAAGGGTATCAAGAACCGTTTTCTGTGCCAGACCGCCCAGTACCAGTCTGGTTGAGTCCGCCTTCGGGTCACATCCTACAATCATGATGTGTTTTCCCATCTCTGCAAGCCCTGCCGTCAGGTTCTGTGTTGTTGTTGACTTTCCAATTCCGCCTTTTCCATAGATAGCAACCTGTCTCATAGCACATCCTCCTTTAGAATAAAAAAAGGGTAGCCAGCAGATAAATATCTGTGCTACCACATCGTAACAGTGTGTTTCCCTGAAGTTTCGTCGACTACTTAGGTTGTATTAACTATATTTGTTTTCTGCCTTGATTTCAATATTGCATAATAAACAAAAAAAATTCTCATTAAAGTCTTGTTTCCACTATTTTTTAACAATAACGAATTGTTTTCTGACGATTACGGCATAAATAGAACCATATCTAAAAAAGAGGGGCCTCCCTAAAGATGATTTTTAATTTGAAGCAGATGGCTCAGACTATCAACTTCTTAACAGAAACAGTCTGCTCCAATACGAGGATCTGGAGAAAAAAGCTCAAGCGGCAACCAATACTTTTAATCAGCTTTCTACTGAAGTATTTCATTTAATTCTGCCAACAAATTTATAATTACACAATTGCTTTCGCTGGTATAACATGCCATACTGTTGTCAAGTTATATATTTTATAATGTATTTGAGGTGATTACTATGCAAATGAACAGGCTTTTTGAAATTGTATATATTCTGTTAAATAAAAAAACGACTACAGCCAAAGAACTGGCCGAGAGATTTGAAGTGTCTGTAAGAACAATTTATCGGGATATAGATATATTATCTTCGGCAGGTATACCCGTTTATGCAAGTCAGGGAAAAGGCGGCGGCATATCGTTGCTTGATGATTATGTCCTAAATAAATCCGTGCTTACGGAAGATGAGCAAAATGAAATTTTGTTTGCGTTGCAGAGCCTAACCGTAACACAAAGCCCTGAAACTGACAAAGTGCTTTCAAAATTAAGCAGTCTGTTTAATAAAAGCAAGACCAATTGGATTGAAGTAGATTTATCGCCCTGGGGAAGCGATAAAAATAAAACATGCGAATTTACTATCCTTAAAAACGCCATTCTTAGCCACCAGATTATTGAATTTACTTATTTTAATACATCTGGTGAAAAAAGCAGTCGAAAGGTCGAACCTATAAAGCTCATCTTCAAGGTTCACGCATGGTATCTCCAAGGGTTCTGTCTAGCCAAAAATGAATATAGAACTTTCAAAATCTCACGTATGTCCAATATAGAGATAACACAGGAATTTTTTACGGATAGAATGCCGGAAGGACTTTCAGTAGATGAAAATGAGCAGAACTCCCAAAAGTGGATTAAGGTACAAGTAAAGATTGCCCCTCAAGGAGCTTATCGAGTGTTTGATGAATTTGACGAAAATGAAATAACAAGAAATCAAGACGGCTCTTTTACGGTCGCGACCTCTTTACCGGAAAACGAATGGCTGTTTCACTATATCCTCTCCTTTGGAACAGATATTGAAGTATTATCTCCACAAAATATTCGTGAAATGATTCAAAGCAAATTGAATGAAATTATTTGGAAATACAAAAAATAAAAATGATAACTTGACCCAATGTCGTCAGGTTATAGTCAGTATAATTGAAATATGGTAATGAAAAACCATAAAATCATAAAGAGGAGGAAACTATGGCAGTTTTAACGGATAAATCATTTTACGAGAATGAACTTGATGGAAAGCGCGTTCTTGTAACAGGCGGAACAAAAGGAGGAATTGGCGAAGCGATTGTGAAACGCCTCACCCATGCAGGTGCAACAGTTATCACTACTGCACGAAAAACTCCAGATGAGATGAAAACATCAGATTTATTTATTCAGGCAGACATTAGCACACCCGATGGAACGAGTAAAATTGTAACCGAGATACTTGAACGTTTTGGCGGTGTTGATATTCTGGTCAATAATGTTGGAGGTTCTTCTGCGCCAACCGGAGGCGTACTCGCGCAAAGCGATTTTGATTGGCAGTCAGCCTTTGAAACAAATTTGTTTTCGGCAGTTCGGCTTGATCGGGGATTACTTCCCCCAATGCTCGAACAGGGACATGGAGTTATCGTTCATATTTCATCTATCCAGAGGCGATTCCCCGGTGAAAATACAATGGCATATTCGGCTGCTAAGGCAGCTCTCACAAACTACAGTAAAGGGCTGGCAACAGAGCTTGCGCCCAAAGGAATACGCGTAAATACTGTCGCACCCGGATTCACTGAAACGAAAGCCGCAGAAGAACTTATGAAGCGAATGGCAGAAAATTTAGGTACAGATTATGATGGCGCACGGCAAAATTTGATGGATTCACTTGGCGGTATCCCATTAGGACGTACTGCACGACCATGATGTTGTATAAATAAAGTTGACACCCTATTCTCAAGGATTTTGATATATAATCAAAAGAGAATAGGAGTGAAAATATTATGGCGACAAATCGTAATCAAAAATCTTATGACAACGAGTATAAAG
>POVV01000378.1_pt1 | contig 30499 bp, 25 predicted proteins | sample 1560271 | NCBI WGS metagenome assembly POVV01 (sample SAMN08337232, study PRJNA429181) | Bioreactor metagenome, whole genome shotgun sequencing project. | biome: cows' rumen and soil; feature: anaerobic; isolation source: anaerobic chemostat enrichment culture, galacturonate as sole carbon... | reverse complement strand
GTCAATGATAATCCAGTCATTGCACCTTAGGGGTTATCCTCTTCTGATAGAAATTCAAAAACAATTCTCTAAAAACAAAAGATGGGTGGTGAATCTGTTCACACTCCCACTTATATGTCTGTTTTTTAAACTCTACAGAGGGTGTGTCAAAACCGACACATCCTCTTTTTTTATGCGCAAAGCCCCGACTTTCTCAAGCCAGGGCTTTGTTATTTCCTAAAGTTTTTGTAACTTTAGGCATAAGTTATTTCGTTATGGCAAAGATACATTTTCGTCCTTACACTCCCAACCAAACAGTCCTTTTTCCCGAGCGGATTGATGAAAATATAGCAGATGATGCTCCTGTTCGTGTCATCAATGCTATTGTAGATCATCTGAATTTGGAGAGTTTCAAAAAGCTGTACAAGTCAACCGGTCGTTGTGCTTATCATCCCAAGATGATGCTTAAGGTTATCATTTATGCCTACATGAACAATATCTACTCCTGTCGTAAGATAGAACAATTATTGCTTCGTGATATCCATTATATCTGGCTTTCCGGTTATGAGAAGCCGGACTTTATCACTATCAACCGGTTTCGCAACCGTGTAAAAGAGGAGATTAATAATGTCTTTACCCAGTTGGTCCTCATATTGGCACACAAAGGATTTGTCAGTCTTGATGTAGAATATATTGATGGCACAAAGATTGAGTCAAAGGCCAACAAATATACTTTTGTTTGGCGTAAGAGTGTTGAAAGGAACCGTACAAGGTTGATGGAGAGGATTCGTGTACTTCTGGAGCAGGTAGACGAAGCCATTGCACAGGATAATTCCATGCAGGATGAGTCTGTCGAATTTACTCCCGCCATGCTCTCTGATATAGTGGATGAACTCAGGGATGCTTTGGAACATGAACCGGAAGTAAGCAACAAGGATCAGAAGAAAGTCCGTCGTGCAAAGAAAAAACAGATAAAAGAGCTTGAAGAACATCGGGATAAACTCGTGGCATACAACAAGCATCTTGAAGTCCTTGGAGATCGTAATTCTTATTCCAAAACAGACCCTGATGCCACCTTCATGCGCATGAAAGAAGATGCTATGAAAAATGGACAAACCAAACCCGGATACAACTTACAGATAGGTACCGAAAACCAATTCATCACAGATTTTGCCTTATTCCCCAACCCTACCGATACACTTACGCTCATACCTTTCTTTCACTCTTTTGAGGATCGTTACAACCGGCTTCCAGGTATCGGTGTGGCAGACTCGGGTTATGGTTCGGAAGAGAATTACCGGTTCATGGAAGAGCACGGGATAGAGGCTTTTGTTAAATATAACTTCTTCCATAAAGAGCAACGTCCCCGTTATACTACTAATCCGTTTCAGGCTGACAGCCTTTACTACAATGCCGATGAAGATTATTACGTTTGCCCCATGGGACAGCATATGAACCGCATAGGAACCAAACGGGGGAAAACTCAAAGTGGATATGCTACCCAAAGTGCTCGCTATAAAGCCCTAAATTGCCAAGGATGCCCTCTACGTTGTCGTTGCTTTAAAGCTGGCGGCAATCGTATTATAGAAGTCAATCACCGACTAAACCAGTACAAACAGCAGGCGCGTGAAAGACTAACCTCGCAAGAGGGAATCAGACATAGGGGTAGACGGTGTATAGAACCTGAAGCTGTTTTCGGCCAAATGAAATACAACATGGTATATCGTCGTTTCAGGCATATAGGAAAAGACAAGATTACCATGGATTTTACTTTCTTTGCCATTGCTTTCAATCTAAAGAAAATGTGTTCAAAACTTGCAAAAGCACAAAATAGAGATGAGATATACTCAATGATTATCCAAATCAAGATGTTGGGGGGACAACAGACCTCAAACAGAGAGAAATTTAGATTGATAAACGATAGAATCGCAGCGTAGAGATACAAGGAACATCGGATGCTAGAAAAAACAGAAAGAGGATGTGTCGGTTTTGACACACCCTCCTCCAAACAAAATGATTATGGGACTGTACGAAGGAATTAAAAATATCGCCAAAGCTGTTCTGCACACCGAGAACGTCGATTTGTATACACAACTGATTGAGTTAAGCGCACAAGCCTTAGATATAGAAAACGAGCTTACCCATCTTAGATCAGAAAATGCAAAACTAATAAAAGAGAAAGAAAATTGCATCGAAAGGCATAATGAGCTATACATTACCTTAAAAGGCGATGCAGATAAAACCTTGTACTGCTCACACTGCTGGGATCACGAACACCATTTGGTTCAAGTCAAATGCTATGACAGCGGTTCATTCAAGTGCATTCATTGTGCTAATAACGGAGTATACGATTATACTAGGTGGAATAGCTAGCCACAACAATCGACAATACGAAGAAGCGAGAAGGTAAAAAAGAATAGCTATTATGACGCGGCTCACATACCACACCATAATAGCTATGCATAATAATTCGTTTTATCTCAGAAGCTGTTTAAAACAATTTGGCGGGATATTCCCCAGCATCGACCAAGGCTTGAATCTTATCGACTACTCCCTGGCGGTCGGCCGCATAAGTTACGCCAAACCATTTACTGGTCGTATCCAATACCTTCACACGAGCAGTGCCTTCATTTACCAGTTTGTTCACCATCAACGGAATAAAGTATTCCGACTTCAAGTTGCCTTCATTCTCTTTCAAGAATTCCTTGAAGTACTCTTCCGAGTAGGCAAAGTAATCGGGGGTAAAGCCCCACATATTCATAGACACAGGTGTATTGTCTTCGATAGACACCATTTGTCCAGTTGCATCGTCTTTGAAAGAGACCTTGCCGTTGATACGTTCAATGGCTGTACGCTCTACAACAGTAGTTAAGTAGTCATTGGCATCCTTACCACATACACCACGTGCCACACTTCCGCTTTCGCTCAACGTGTTTCCAACGCGATAACCTACCATGCAGTAATCATTCGTTTTTCCCTCCATTTTGCTTAGTTCGGCACCCAATACGGCGAAGCTATCGCGGCCATAAAAGTCGTCGGCGTTGATCACAGCAAAAGGTTCGTTAATAACACTCTTACCCATCAACACCGCATGATTCGTTCCCCACGGCTTCACACGATCGGCTGGGCAAGTAAAACCTTCAGGCAGATTATCTAATGCTTGAAAAGTTAATTCTACGGGAATATGATTCACATATTTACTTAGGATTTTGTCGCGGAAATCTTGTTCAAAGTCTTTGCGAATAACAAATACAACTTTTCCAAATCCACCGCGTATAGCGTCATAGATAGAATAATCCATAATTGTTTCGCCGTTGGGACCCAGTCCGTCTAATTGTTTCAATCCTCCGTAACGGCTACCCATACCAGCCGCAAGTACAAATAAAGTAGGTTTCATAATTGTGTATATTATTATAGGTTAGTAAAACATCTGCTCAATATCGGTACAAAAGTACAAAAATATACTGATGCCAGCTCTCTTTTCCGTTCATTCTTTTCGTTTAATAATCCCAATTTCGACTTCTGTAATCCGCTTTAATCCAAGAAAAAGGCCACCTCGCATAAATAAAAGTATGTGAGACGACCTTCTTTATATAATAACCCATAGGAATCAGAAAGGATAGCCGATGGCAAAATGGATACCTAACTGTTTCCATAAATTGCCTACGATGTTGTAATAGCCTTTTCGACCAGTATCATAAGGTGCGTGCAGCGGCACACCACAGTCGAGACGAAAAATAAGAAACTGAAGATCGTAGCGCAAGCCCGCTCCGGTACCTAAGGCTACTTGGTTGAGGAACGTAGATGCCTTCAGCTTGCCACCGGGACGCTCGGGGTCGTCTCGTAGAAGCCACACATTACCGGCATCCAGAAAAACAGCACCGTGCAAGTCGCGGTAAATACGAAAGCGGTATTCCAGATTGGCTTCCATACGCACATCACCCGTTTGAGTGATAAACGAATAATCGGTATGAGGCGGTTTATAGCTTCCCGGCCCAATGCTGCGCACTGTAAAAGCACGAATACTATTGGCACCACCGGCATAGAATTGTTCGCTGTAAGGTGCTACCGTCATATTGCCATACGACCACAAAATACCACCGGCCACACGGCCTGCTATGGCTTGGTTCTTGTCAATATTCCAAAGGTAGCGGAAGTCGCTGTTCACCTTCAGGAATTGGGCAAAGGGAGCACCGAGCAGCTTCTTGTCTTGCTTATTCAGCGGCTGACCGAAGGCTCGATAGATAAGCGAGGTCACATTACCGGCGGAGGTTACCGTACTCTGCCAGTAGATCGGATTCCTGACTCCCTTGAGTGTACTATTATCATACGTATAAGTATATTCCATAGCTGGAATAAACTGATCATGCAAACTGATATAGAGCACAGGATTTTTTTCGGCAATAGAGTCAAACGCTGCCGTATGGCTTTGGAGTACGTTAAAGGTCAACCTAAACGGAGTCAAACTATGGCGACTCACCCGTGTGGGTTGGAAGTCGTACTTAGCATTGCCTCCAAACGAAAGCAATTGGTAGTACTTGGCCCGGTTGAGTTGATCGATATAGAGGCGAAAAGTCGTAGTAGCAGGGAAGTCATACTCCCGGTTACGAAACCGAGGGAATACTACCCGAGGGAAAACAAGCGATGAAGACACACCCATCTCCCAGCTGTTCATCAACGAACTGCTTTTAGCTCCTCCCGTCTGCCATTCGTAAGAACCTTTCAGTTCGACACTCCATGTCTCGCCACCCCCGAATACATTGTTGCGCGTAACGGCAAACAAAGCTCCGGGACCCATTTGATCGTTGCTCTTCGTGGTTAAGTTAAAGTTAAACTCCGCATCGAGAGGCTTGTCGAAGGTGCCCTGCAACTGAAAATCGAGCAGGTTGCAAGTAGCACTGGTATCGCGGGGTGTATATTGCAGTTCGAGGTAGCGGAAAATGCCCAGTTGGCTCAACTTCTCCTGAATACGCTGCTGCCGATACTGGCTGTACAAGCGGCTCCGCTGAGACTGACGTAAACTGTCGTTGCGAACAAACGCTTGATAGTTCAACCACCGATAAAGCATATTGGGACGTATCTGAAGCTTGTTATAGTAGTGAATACGGAGCGTTTTATAGTGCATGCTGTCATTGGGCAGCTCGCCACCCTTGCCCAAAAGGGTTACCTTGACAACAGAATCGACATAATAAGGACGCTGGGCAGCAGCAGGTAGTCCGGCTACGGGCAGCAATTTCAGACTGACGTGACCGCCCGGAACCAGTGTCGTATCGGCTTGATAGGTCATGTAGTCGGGACGGAAGTAGAAGTAGCCGCGGTTGCGTAGCAATGTACTGATGCGGCTGCGCTCGCCGTCCAGATCGGCTACATTGAACTGTTCGCCCGGTGTGATGAGCGAACTCCGCCGCCCACGATCCATAATGGCAAGTGTTTGTGGCGTAAAGCGCTGATAATAGACCGTGTCGATAAAGTAAGGATTGCACATATCGACCGTATAGGTAATACCTGCCTTTAAACTATCTTTGGGGTTGACGATCGTTTGCGAGCGAACCGTACCGTTGAAGTAGCCGTAGTCGTGCAGGATATTAGTACCCACTTTGACACGTACATCGGGATTGACCGTCGAGATAAAGACCGGATTAGCAGCAAAGCGATTGAATATCCAGCGGCCAAATCCTTTCTCGTATTTTACAAAATCATTGTATACCCACATACCGAACGGAATGGGAAGCACACTAAAGAGTTTCGTACTCGGTGTTTTATTCAATGCCGCATTAACCTCCGTGATAGCATCCTGCCCGACACGGGTGGTTGAACGGCTCGCATAATTTATCTTATTGCCCGTAAAAAGCACTTCGCCTTCGGGCAGATTCTTCGTGGTAGAACAGCTCGCATACAGTATTCCGGCCAATAATAGTAGTTCAAGCTTCTTCATTTCTTCTTTCTTTTAAATATAAACAGCTCACTGAGCCGATCGAGCTTCTTACGCAGCACTAAACCCACACCGGTCTCTGTAATCTCTCCTTCGAGCACACTCTCATAGTTCTTGTTATGAAACAAACGAATGTATCGAGTACCCGAGGTATCGAGCCGGTATTCGAGCGAAATATTATCAATGAACGACTCGGCATCATTCGTAGCATTCGCACCGGTCGATACCTTGCCACCCAGTACGACTTGAAAACGATCGTTAAAGAAGCGTTGTGAGTAGCGGAAACTATAGTCGGTTTGACTGCTGCCCGTTTCTTTGTTATTACTGTCTTCGACACCAACCGATAAACTGGCATTTTTCAGGTTTCCTGCCAATGCATTAATCTGGCTGGTAAGTACGCTGTTCAGTGCCGATCCCATATTCAATCCGCCCGTACTGCCCGCATCGGCAAGGTAAATACCCGTTACCAACATGGCGATAGCCTGCTTGTTGCGCTCTTCGGCTCCCATGGCGGTGAGCTGGTTCTGCACCGTGGCGTCTTCGGGTGCCGTGATATCGAAGGCAAGCGAGAGGTCATCGAGGCGATTCTTCACCACAATCGACACATCGAAGTTCACCATACGCGAAGCACCGTTGTTGCCTCCGCCCACAGAGGAGCGCACGCGCTCGGTAGCTGTAAAGTTAAGCAAGGGATCCATCGGGTTGCCGGTCCACTCTACGTAGCTGCCGTTATTGATCGTGAAGTCTTTGAGTGGAATAACCGGAAGCGAATACTTCAGCAAGCCACCACTCAGGGTATAGCGTCCGGCAAGCGTGAGGTCGCCTTGGGGTGTGTAGCGAAGCGACAGATCGCCGCCGCCCTCCAACTCCACACGGTTGCTGCGGTCGGCATTCAAGTCGACCTTGAGGCGTACCGTAGGATCAATCTGTACCGTCATAAGCATATCGAGCCCGCCCAGCGATACCGCAGGGGTTTCCTGCTTAGTCGCCGTAATGGTGTCGTTGAAGCTGGTAAAGGTGACCAATCCACTGAGGCGGTCTTGCACACTCAGGGGCGAGTCGGTCATCACATAGGTAACATCGGTGCTGCTCAGCAGATTCATATTGCCTCGCATCACCAGCTCGCTGAACGGACCACGCACGGTCGACTTGAAATCGACCAGCACCTTACCATACACCAAGCTCTCCTTGGTGCGCTTGGCATTAATGAGTGTATAATTCTTTGCCTGCATGGTTAGGTTGGCAATCGGTCGTTCCAGATGCCGGAGGTCAACATATCCATCGATGGTAAACGGATTCTGGCTTGTGGTAAATATGGCGAACTTATCGAACTCCACCCGGCTGTCTTTGACCGGAACAGGACGATTATCGAAAGTGAAGCGCGCTCCTGCCTGACGGGCAAAGACCGAAACACTATCCAACACCAACTGTCCGTTGAGCAACGGATGTTCCGTATCGCCCGTTACGTGCAGTTCACCGTCCATATCGCCCGACAAGGTAACCAACTGATCGGGCACAAAGGCATTGGCTATGCTGAACGGGAAGTGCTCCAGCGTAGCGTTTACCTCGATGCTGTCTTTGCCCGAAGCCGTAGGATAAAGTGCCCCGTCGGCTACCAGAATCTCAGTCTTGTCGTGGGTGAGGTAACTGTTTACATACTGTTTACCCTGCTCGCCGGGCAGCCACGTAGCCCCCAGTGTGATGTCGCCGATGCGTTGCCGTTCGTAAAAAAGCTCGTCAATAGTTGCCTCGGTCGATACCGAAAGCGATTTCTCCTTCTGAATGTAATGCGCCTCAGCCGAGAGCAACCCCGACACCTCGGGGAAGTAAGGGAGCACACTACCCAGTTCGTCGAGCCGGATACGACGTATCTCGACGTCGAGATTCTGCAACGACACCGTATCTTCTTTAATAGACTGCACCCGGAAACCCATATCATTGGGGCCAATCATATTGACATTGGCATACACGCGCATATTCTTGTGCAGATAGACCCAGTTCTGATGGTCTTCGAAGCGGAACTTCTGGAAGGCAATGATCGGTTCACTAGGCACCAATCTGAAGATCAACCCGTTCGATTCACCCTTCTCGTTCACATTCGGGCGGGCATTGACACCGAGCAGCATACCAGTTTCTCCCTTTCCGTTTTCGTACTTCATCGTCAACTCGGCATCATTGGTGCGTATCTCGCCCGTCAATCCCGCCTTGAATACCCGCTGCGGATTCTTCGGCCCGTTGATCACGCCGCCTTTGAGTGCCATCATAGAAGAATCTTGCCGGATGTTGAAGTAAACCGTATCGAGTTGCAACGTATCCATGCGCAGCTCGTGAATAGAGGCTTTGCCGTTGATGCCTTCGCGGTCGTTCGCATCAACCTTGATCGAGAGATCATGGAAGCCCACCTTCTGCGTTCCGAGATACCAAGCCAACGGATTTTCCTGTCCTGCCTCGAAAGCAAACGTCGCATCGGGCAGCTCGCGCCTGAGCTCTTTGTGGTCGAGCAGTTTCTCCTGAATCTGCCTCATCAACACTTCGACAAAACGGGTGCTTTGCCTCATCAGCGGGTTGACTCCCAAAGACGAAGAGAGCTCGGCTCGTAAGTCGCCTGCCGAAAGTGCTACCGCTACCCGCTCCTTGCGTGCTTCGGCCTCGAGATGAAAGGCCAGCGGGCGTTTCAGCGGTTGGGGCAGCAAGCGGAGTTCATACAAACTCACGTGCGACACATCCATTGAGAGTTTGCCGTCGGGATAGTTGCGAGCCAGATTATATTCGCCGGTGGCAGTCATGCCCAGCAGTGCGTTATTGCTTACCAAGTGCGCCCGGGCGAGTGCCCCTTTAAGTTCGGCGGTAAGTTCCACACCCGACAGGTGATAATGCGTATAGTTCAGCTGATCGATCGTAGCTTTGAGCGAAGCGATGGCTTTGTGCGAAGTAAAGTCGATCCCGCGCCCCCGTGCTGCCACGGATACCGACAGTTCGTAGATAGAATCTTTGGGCAGGAAGTGCTGCAACTGCAAGGAGTCTACCGTAAAGTCGGCCCGGTAGGCTTGGGTGGTCGAATTGTAATCGGCATCGAGACTGAGTGCACCTTTGTCTTCGGTCAGGTGCAGATCGGCATTATACTGCGCACCCGCCATGCGGAAGTGTGCATCCATGTTCATCTCGCCGGGGATGGTGAGTCTGCCCTGTGGAAATGCTTCGGCAAGGGTGGCAAGGAAGTCCAGATCCATCGTCCGGAGGTTGAAATCGAGCTGTGCCGAACGGTGCAGCGAGTCCGTGAGGTTGAGCAGTTCGCCACCGCCGGTCAGACTGAATGCACCGGGCAGTTCGGCCGTAAAGCGTGATATTTGCATCTGTTTCAGGTTACCATCCGTGCCCGCACGAATCACCAACGGGCGGAAAGGATATGCCTCCTTAAAGGCATCGGGCAGCGAACCGGCCAGCAACAACACATCCTGCTTGCCGATCATGGCTGTGAGCTGAGCCCCCAGACGGCCGGTGGTGGGTATTTTGATTAACTCCCAATAGGTCTGCCCACTCAGCGAGATTTCGGAGTTAGGGGTTTGCAGTTTAAACTCGGGCACACGGATCAACGTATCGTTGGACAGTACCCGCCCGGTAAGCGACGTGATGGCAAGTCCCGAACGCTCGTTCATCGAGCACTCGCGAAGCACCATGTTCATCGAGCGACCGCTGTAAAGCACCGAATCCAGCCCAAGACGAATGTCTCGCACCGCCACATGAGAGGGATCGAAACCCGAGGCCGGAGCTGCGCCACCCGTATCATAGCTTGCCGAAGCCCCTGCGAGCAAAAACTGCTTCAGCCCATACTGTTCTTTATTCAGATCAATCAGTGCCTCTTTAAGCTCTGCCGTACCGATATGGGCAGCCATCCGCATGGAGTCGGCAGGCATTTGCATGGCAAAGGATACATTGTTCAACTTCAACGCCTTCACGTTGACCCTCCAGCGCAACGGAGCCGAAGCACTATCGGGAGGCGTTTCGGTGGTATCGCGCAAAGTGAGGTGGAGGTGCGTATCGGAGAGTTCGGCACGGTTCACTATGGCCGATTCATTGGACAGGTCGATGCCGTGGCTTCTGAAAACAAACCGCCCCAGAACACCTCGCACCTGCATGCCTTTGATGAGGTTCGACGAATTTACCTTAACCTTGCTCAGGGTAATATCATCGACCTCGACCCTTCCCCTGAAGAGCGGCAAGGCTTGTACACTTACATTGAGGCTTCCGAGCGAGAGCAACGTGTCGGGGGCTTGTATCACCTCGACGCCCCGCACCAGCAGATTGAGCGGAAAGCGCAGATCGATACGCTCCACACGGATGTCCATGCCCGTTGCCTGCGAGGCATAAGCTGCAGCCTCCTTCCTCAACAGGTTCTGTATGGGAGGAATGTAGAGCAATAGGATGAGTATTGCAAAAAGTATGATGGGGGCAAGTAAAATACGGATTGCCCATTTAATCCAGTTTCTTTTCATGCAGCAAGAGATCGATCTAATATGGAACTAAAAAGAACAACAAAGCAGCCCTGAAATAGTTGAATAATAAGAGGGACAATTAAGCGTTCGTGAGGCAAAGGTAAGAAATAAATTGTAAAAGAACCGATAAGCATCGGCGTAAATATAAGGTAGTGAAGCACAAAGACGTTGACAGTATCCGACAATGAGGCAGGCTCTTTCTGGCTATCGAGACGGTTTACAACGATTTGCAACACGATGTTTTTGCTTTCTCACAGTAGTGAGACGATATTCTCACCATAGTGAGACGATGTTCTCACTCGGGTGAGTAGATATTCTCACCTAGGTGAGAAAGCAAATGATTGGGCAGAAAGTAGCAAAAAGAAGCGGTTCTATCCCTTATCGCGAAGCGGTGTTTCAGTTATTGTACAAAGCCTCTTGCCGGGCAGCAGCTACAACTGTGCGCAGAAGATCGATGGCCTTGGCAGCGGCAACAGCCGTTTCGATATCCAAAGAGGTGTGGTCGCGACACTGCTCCATCAAGGTGAGCAGTGTGACAAGCTCGCCTGCCTGCACCAGCGTCAGTAGCGGCAATAGTTTGTGTGCTGCCGCAGCGAGTGTGGCAGTGTCCTTTTGCGCCAGTGCCGCCTCAAGGCGGGCAATCTCTTGCTCGGTTTGCTCGACAAAGCTGTTAAGGATCTCTGCAGCGGCCTCCTTATCATCCCCCGAGAAGGCTGTGAGGTTGCCGATGCAAAGCGAAGCACCCGGTGCGGCAGTGTCGATATTGGCATCCGGTAGCGGTATATCGGCAACGGGTGCCCAGCCGGCAACAGCCAAGTGAAGCTCTGCTACGGTAAAGGGTTTGCGCAGTACACCGACAAAGCCGTGGGCACGAAACGCTGCAACGGACATATCACTACGTGCCGTCACCGCCATAATGGGGATGGTGCGGGCTTGCTCTATGTTCGAGGCACGAAGCAGGCGCAAGAGGTCGAAGCCATTAATGGCAGGCATCTGCACATCGGATAGCAGGAGATCGAACGTTTGGGTGCGCAGCGCCTCGGTCAACTCGTCGAGCTGTTCGCAGCACACGGCCGTGATACCGGCTTGCGTAAGCATGGCCGCCGTAAGGGTGAGTTGAATGCGGTCGTCATCGATAAGCACCACCCGCAAAGAGGTGGCGGGACGGGAAAGAACGTCTGCCGCGGGAGCTTCGTCGTCTGCTTTATCGCTCATTGCGCCCCCTTGCGCATGAACGGGATAGAGCGGCAGCAGTACGGTAAAGGTGCTTCCTTTCTGCAATACGCTGTCGACCTTTATTTCGCCTTCGAGCAGGGTCACAAGCTTGTGTACGATCGAGAGTCCGAGTCCGAAACCCTCTTCGCCTTGTGCACCGGGCAGGCGGGTAAATTCTTGGAAGATGCGCTCGCGGTCGCTCGCTGCCATGCCCTGACCGGTATCGGCTACGGTAAGCGTCAATTGCGAAGCAGCATAGCGAGCAGTAAGCGTAACCGACCCCTGCGTGGTAAACTTGATGGCGTTCGACAACAGGTTCGTCAGAATCTGACGGATGCGCAACGGATCGCTGATAAACGTACCATCGAGCGACTCATCGACCTCCAGACGCAAGGCAAGCCCCTTTTGCGCTGCCAACGGAGTGAAAGCGGTGTGAATCTCCTCCAGCAAGGGCAGGGGATGAAAGGTAACGCGGTTCATCGTCTCTTTGCGCAGGTCGAGCCGGTGAAAGTCGAGCAGATCGGTCACCAACCGCAACAGGTGGCGCGAGGAGGTACGCATATTATCGAGGTAGAAACGCTGGCGGTCATCGGCAGTGAGGCGGGTCAGCAGGTCTGCATACCCCAGGATAGAGCCCAGCGGTGCTTTGAAGTCGTGCGTAATGGCAAGCATCATCTTTTCGCGTGCCAGCAGCAAATCGTTGGCACGGCGGTTGGCTGCTTCGAGTTCCCGGCGTTGGCGGTTGCTCCGACCTATGTCGCGCAACACTAAGGTAAGGAACAAGGCAGCAAGCAGCACCGCTCCCACAGCGATACCTGCAATGGCTTGTGCGGAGCGGCGACGCAAGTCGCTTCCCGCCTGCTCGTCCTGATGAGCGCGCTGGGCGATGGCCTGTTCGTAAGCATTCACCAAGGAGTCGATGCGGGCGGTAAGTTGGGTGTCGCGCTGCCGGTACCTCACATTGACCCGGCGGGTAGCCGGACGGTGCACCTGCTTCTGCTGGGTAACCGTTCGCAAACGCTGGTGCAGAGAGTCGACGGTAGATGAGGGTTCAATAATCGTATCGACGCGCAATTCGAGCGACGAGTTGACCAGCAGTGCCGAGTCGTGCTTGGAGGGCACGAAGGCTTCAGCCAATCGTTTAAAGAAGCCTTTCTTAGGCGGCGTGGTAATGAGCGAATCGCGGCGGGTAATGACCCGGTGTTGCACGCGTTGCTGGGTTGAGATTGAATCTTGCGTAGCGATAATCTCTTCGATCTCACCCGGCGTAATGGCAGCTTCATTGGCTTCACTCAATACACGAAGCATTTGAATGGTATTGCTGTCTTTCTGTCGAAGCAGCATCAAGAGGCTGTCTGCCTCGAGATCGCGACGGGTATCGGCGGCCGAGAGCACTTCTACTTCGCGGTGAACGAATAGTAGCGAAAGCATCAATATGGCTAAAAGCAGGGTATAGCCAAGAGCGATTTTCAATTTCGTCGGATTCATGATTCTCTCTTTATCGGGTTCTTCGCGGTAGTTACCGCCTCAGCAGGCAACTACCGCGACTCTACTCTTATTTCGTCTGCTGACGGAAGCGCAGCCAAAGCATCACTCCCGCACTCGTAAGTCCAAACGGAAAAGCCATCCATACGCCCACCACGCCCCAATCGAGCACAAATCCGCAAAAGTAACCTACGGGAAGCGAGATAACGAAGTACGATATGAAGGCAATAACCATCATCGGTTTTACATCCGAGATGCCGCGCAGGGCGTTGGCGAAGTTAATCTGCAACCCGTCGCCAAACTGATAGACCAGCATCGGAATAATCAGGGTAACAACCATTGCCGAAACCTCGGGGCTATCGGTAAACCATCCGCCCAGGTGGTTGCGGAACAGGAACACAATGCCCGAAAGCACAATGACCATCACCATCATCAGGTGGAAACCGGCGTAGGCCGAACGGCGCACGTTGACAATATCAGACTGCCCCTTGAAGTTACTCACACGTACCGCCACAGCTGCCCCCATGCCGTAAAACATCATGAAGGTGAACTGCGAGATAGCAGACATAATCTGGTGAGAGGCCAACGCAATGGTGCCCAACCAGCCCACCATGATGGCACTGAGGCTGAAAGAGGCAGTTTCCATACCCATCTGCAAGGCAACGGGCCAGCCCAATGCATTGAGACGTACCAATAGCGCACGCGACCATCCGAAACGGACAAAGCCGACCTTATAGCGCACAAAGCGACGGCTGCGCAGGAAGATGAATACGAAAACAAACACCATCACGACACGCGAAAAGAGCGTACTGATGCCCGCTCCCAGCAAGCCAAGCTCGGGAAAGCCCAGATGACCGTTGATCAGGATGTAGTTACCTATGATATTGAGCAGGTTTCCGCTCAGTAATATCCACATGGAGGTACGTGTATCGGTGATGCCGTCGGTAAACTGTTTGAAGCCGTTGAACAGCAACACAAAGACCAGCGAACTGAGCAACACCAGATAGTAGGGTTTAATCAGCGGCATGAGTTCGACAGGCTGTCCAAGGCGATCGATATTCAAAAACAGAATACCCATCAGAGCGGTAAGCAGAAGGCTTACCAAGAAATTGGCGAGCAGGCTGCACCGCAAGGCTTGTCCGGCGGGTGCAAACTCCCGGTTACCATAAAAGCTGCCTACAATGGGGGTTAATCCGTACGAGAAACCCGTACTAAAGATAATGGCAAGGTTAAAGACATTGTTCACAAACGAAGCTGCTGCCAGCTCGTTTGTGCTGTGATGTCCGATCATCAGTGTATCGGCAAAGCCCAGAACGATGACTCCGATCTGGCCGATAACGATGGGAAGGCCTAAGTAAAGGAGCGCGCGGTAGTGACTCTTATAGGTCTTGAAAAAGGATTCGGTCATAGGTTATTATTGTTTCTTGTAATAGAGTACCACGCCATTTTCGCGGCAAAAGGCCTTCTGCGCTACGGTGCGAAGCTGCTCGGCAGACACGGCACGGTAGTTTTCGACCTCTTTCAACAGATCCTCGGCCTGCCCGTTGAGTTCGAACCAAGCCAGGTTGGTAGCTACGTTCAGGTAGTTTATATTGCCGAATATCTGGGTAGACTCAAATTTATTCTTCACTTTCTCCAACTCGGTGTCGGCTATCAGTTCGGTTTGCAGTATGTTCAACTCTTCGCGGATAGCCGCTTCGGCTGCTTCGAGCGATACACCGGGGGCGGGCTTTCCCTGAATGTGGAACAATCCGGCATCGGTGCTTCCCGAAATGGAAGCGTCGATACTCGAAAACACCTGCTTCTGCTGTACCAACCGTTGGTTCAGGCGACTGGAGCGTCCGTTACTGAGAATGTCCGACAAGAGGTCGAAGGCATAGTAATCGGGGCTGTGGCGATTGCACATATGAAACGACATAAAGAGGGCATCGAGCGGCACATTGCGCTCTACCGTCAACCGTCTTTCTTCGGTTTGCACAGGCTCCTGGGGCAGGCAACGCACCGGCACTTCGCGACGAGGGATGGGGCCAAACCACTTCTCGGTAAGCTGTACCGCTTCCTCGAACGAAAGGTTGCCGGTAACGGCAAGCACTGCATTGTTGGGAGCATAGAAGCGGAAAAAGAACTCCTTCACCTCTTCGAGCGTAGCATTGGCTATGTGATCGAGCTGCTTGCCGATGGTAGGCCATTGATACGGATGTACGCGATAGGCCAACGGACGAAGCAGGTGCCCCACATCGCCGTAAGGCTGATTCAGGCAACGTTGCTTGAACTCCTCCATCACCACACCACGCTGCACTTCGAGGCTGCGCTCGTTGAAGTCGAGGCTTAGCATGCGATCGGACTCCAACCAGAATCCGGTCTCTACGTTCTGGCGCGGAACGGTGAGGTAGTAATTGGTACTATCGTTATTGGTCCATGCATTGTTCTCGCCACCGGCCAACTGCAACGGGGCATCGTAATCGGGAATATGTACCGACCCGCCGAACATCAGGTGCTCGAACAAGTGGGCAAAGCCGGTATGATCGGGATGCTCATCACGAGCGCCCACATCATAAAGCAGGTTGAGAGCCACCATCTGTGTACTCTCGTCCTGCGTATGTACCAGCCGCAAGCCATTGGCAAGCGTGTATTTGCTGATGTTCATGAATTATTCTACCTCCACTTTGATGATCTTCACATCCTCTTCGGGACGGTCGCTGCGGTCGGTCTTTACTCCTTGAATCTTATCGACGATATCCATTCCCTCTACCACTTCGCCAAATACGGTGTACTCGTTGTCAAGGTGCGGTGTACCGCCTACCGTAGTATAAGCCTTGATTTGCTCGGGGGTAAAGTGAAAGTCGGGTTGCTTGGCTGCTTCTGCCTCGGCCTCAGCCAAGAGAGTGTCTTGCAGGGCATAGAGTCCCTCTTCGTCGTTGGCTTTGCGCATCTTATAAATCTCCTTCATGTGCTTTTGAGCCAAAGCGTTGAAGATGGTCGTAAGCTTGTTCTGGTTCTTCTGTTGCTCCATGCTCAACAACGTAGAGTCGTTGTACACCTTTCCGGTAACGATGTAGAACTGACAACCCGAAGAGGCCTTCTTCGGATTCGTTTCATCACCCTGACGGGCAGCCGAAAGTGCTCCTTTCTTATGAAAATACTGCGGATAAACGAATTCGGCAGGGATCGTATAGCCTACATCGCCCGAACCCAACATCTTGCCCTTGGGTGCGTTCTTTGAATCGGGATCGCCGGCTTGCACCATGAAATCCTTAATCACCCGATGAAAAAGTGTACCCTTGTAGGTATCGTTCTTAGCCAACTTAATAAAGTTGTCTCTGTGCTGCGGCGTCTCGTTGTAAAGCTTCACGCGGATAGTGCCCAGCGTTGTTTCAATTTTCAGCATTGTTTCTTTATCCATCTTTTCATCCTTCTTTTGTCCCGATATGCAGGCCGTTGCACCGCACACCAGTATGATTAATACTATTAATAAGTTCTTTTTCATGGTAGTTTCAATTAATTTAAGTCTGCAAATATACGACTTTCATCTAAAACCTCTTACCTTTGTAAGATACAAAAAAGAGTAAAACAACTACAGAATGAAATCAATACTGATAGTAGAAGACGATCTTACCTTCGGGATGATGCTAAAAACGTGGCTGAGCAAGAAGGGCTTCGACGTTTCGTCGGAGAGCAACATCACTCGTGCGCAAAAACATCTGGAAGAGCAAAGAGCCGATCTGATTCTGTCTGATCTACGTTTGCCCGACCATGACGGCATTCATTTACTCAAATGGATGAACCAAAAGGGGCTTTCGATTCCACTGATCATCATGACCGGATATGCCGATATACAATCGGCCGTACAAGCCATCAAGTTGGGTGCGCGCGACTATATAGCCAAACCCGTAAACCCCGAAGAGTTATTGAAGAAAATAACCGAAGCCTTGCAAACTCCATCGGCTCCCGCTGTACCTGCTCCCACTCCGGGCAGCGACATACGCAAGGGAGATACAGCTGCTGCCGCCAATAAAGATCATGCTTATCTTGAAGGCGAAAGCGATGCAGCCCGGCAGTTGTACAACTATGTCGATTTAGTGGCACCGACCAATATGTCGGTACTCATCAACGGTGCAAGCGGCACGGGCAAGGAGTACGTGGCACACCGTATTCATCAACTGAGCAAGCGCAGCAATAAGCCCTTTATTGCCATTGACTGCGGTTCGATTCCCAAAGAGTTGGCAGCCTCGGAGTTTTTCGGCCATGTAAAAGGTTCGTTCACCGGTGCACTGACCGACAAGACAGGTGCTTTTGTAGCAGCTGCCGGAGGCACACTCTTTCTCGACGAAATAGGAAACTTAAGCTATGAGGTACAGATTCAGTTACTGCGGGCCTTGCAGGAAAGAAAAATAAGACCGGTGGGCTCGAACCAAGAGATTACGGTCGATGTACGGCTCGTATCGGCCACGAACGAGAACCTGGAACAGGCCATCGAACGGGGTGTGTTTCGCGAAGACCTCTACCACCGCATCAACGAATTTACGTTGCGTATGCCCGATTTGAAGGAACGACAGGAGGACATACTGCTCTTTGCCAACTTCTTTCTCGACCAAGCCAACCGGGAACTGGACAAACAGTTAATCGGATTCGACGATAAGGCATCGCGAATGATGCTCGACTACCACTGGCCGGGCAACCTACGCCAGATGAAAAACATCGTTAAGCGAGCCACCCTATTGGCACAAGGCCGGTTTATCACCACTGCCGAACTGGGAGAAGAGCTGAACGAGAGCATGCCGGCACCCTCGAGCATCGCTCTGAGAAACGAAGAGACAGAGAAGGAGCGCATACTCGAAGCACTTCGACTGACGGGACATAATAAAAGCAAAGCGGCACAGCTCTTGAACATAGACCGGAAAACTCTCTACAATAAACTAAAGCTATACAGCATCGAACTATAAGGCTGTGGCTATACACAGGAAGTTATCGTGGCGGGGAGTGTGGAATAATTCCACACTCCCCGCCACAGCTTCCACACCTTTCCACAGTATGCGCAACACGGTTGCATTTACCTCCGCGCAATAATTCGCTGATCTTACCACACTTACCATTTGACCCTGCATTTTGGCACGTCGTTTGCGCGCATACCTAATGTAAACGTTTTATTTCGCATTCATATATTACCTAAACCCTAATATATATAGTACGAACCCATAAAAGCAGATGTGTATGAAGAATTAAGCAAGTGTTCTAACTAAGAAGAAGCCATCCCCTACTTTTTGTCTATTCAGGGGGATGGCTTCTTTCTTTATATATAAGAGGATGGATCAAAACATTTCAAATCCATTCCATAAATTACCGTCGGGTACGGGAGCATCGAGCTCAATACACTCTTTGGACACCGGATGTATAAACCGGACATGCCGCGAATGCAAACAGATACTGGCATCGGGGTTGGAACGCGGGAAGCCGTACTTCAAATCGCCTTTAATGGGGCAACCCATCTTTGCCAACTGACACCGAATCTGATGATGACGACCTGTTTGAAGGTCTATCTCCAGCAGAAAATAATTGTCCGAACGACCAATCAGCCGATAATTCAGAATCGCCTTCTTGCTATTGGGCACCTCCTTATCGTAGGCATAGCTTTTGTTCTGCTTCTCGTTGCGCACCAGGTAATGCACCAGTTCGCCTTCGGGCTCTTTGGGTGCATTCTTCACAATGGCCCAATAGGTTTTCTTCACCTCGCTGTTCTTGAACATATCGTTCAGACGAGGCAGGGCTTTGCTGGTTTTGGCAAAAATAACAAGCCCGCTTACGGGCCGATCCAGGCGGTGGGTAACACCTACAAAGACATTGCCGGGCTTATTGTACTTCTCTTTCAGATACTGTTTAACGGTTTCGGAAAGCGGTGTATCTCCGGTTTTATCTCCCTGAACAATCTCGGAAGCGGACTTATTAACGACAATCAGATGATTGTCTTCGTATATGACAGTCATGCGTATGAATTACATATTCATACCGCCATCGACTTGAATCACCTGACCGGTTACATACGAAGCAAGATCGGAAGCCAGGAAGGTAGCTACGTTTGCCACATCCTCGGGTGTACCTCCACGACGCAATGGAATCTTCTTAGCCCATTCGGTTCTTACTTCTTCAGACAGGGCAGCCGTCATATCGGTAATGATGAATCCGGGAGCAATGGCATTGGCACGTACGCCACGAGAACCCAGTTCTTGTGCAATAGACTTGGCCAGCGCAATCATACCTGCTTTAGAAGCTGAGTAGTTGGCTTGTCCGGCGTTGCCATGAACACCTACCACAGAAGCCATGTTGATGATATTACCTGACTTTTGACGCATCATGATCGGTGTACAAGCATGTACGAAGTTGAAAGCCGACTTGAGGTTTACATTGATAACCATGTCCCACTGTTGCTCGCTCATACGCATCATCAAACCATCGCGGGTGATACCGGCGTTGTTTACCAGAATATCGATGCTACCGAAATCCTTGTGAATCTCTGCAACAACCTTGGCTGTATCTTCAAAGTTGGCTGCATTCGAAGCATATCCCTTGGCTTTTACACCCATTGCCTCAATTTCTTTGGCTGTATTCTCTGCATTATCGTCAATTACGAGGTCGGTAAACGCAATATTAGCTCCTTCAGAAGCAAACTTCAAAGCGATAGCTTTACCAATACCACGAGCAGCACCGGTTACGATAGCTGTTTTTCCATCTAATAATCCCATACTAAAATTTATTTATTAATGATCAATTCTATGAAGTGCGCCAAACACAATGTTGGCAACGTATTTCTTTCGGGTTTCCATATCGAGGTTGCTGCCTATGTGGCCGCGTATATAAGGAACTTCGATCCCTTTTACACAATAATGCACCAAGGCGGCCGTCATGTCTACATCGTCAATGCGAAACACTCCTTTTTCTTTGCCCTCCTGCAATACCCCTTTGAAGAGTATCATCTCTTTGGTGTCAAACTTCTTTCGTACCTTCTCTACTCTCCAAATATCGCGAAAGAAAACAGCACGAAGCGTACCATTGCGATAAACAACTTCTTTTACCGCATCGAGACGGGTGTAAATCATCTCCATTATCTTTATATCGGGAGACATATCTTTTTCGGCCACACGCTTCATCATATCCGAAAGGATATCCAACTCAGACTCTACCACAGCCGAATAAATCTCATCCTTACTTTTGAAATAAGTATATAGCGTTCTTCTACCCTTTTTGGAAGCAAGCGCGATGTCATTCATCGTGGTATTCTCCACTCCCATCTTGGCAAAAAGCTGACGGGCAACGTCAACCAGCTTTGCTTTCGTTTTTGATATAGCCATAGGTTACAATTGCACATTACTGAATAATCTGAGCAAAAGTAACGTTTTTCTTGCGATCACACAAGAAAAGAGGAATATTATTAACATTTGTATGTAAATATAGAACGCAAAAATAAATACACATACAACATGCTTATGTACAGCAGGTTACAGCAGATACGCATTTTTTATTGAAAAATAAGCTGGGAATAATTTGCATGCTAACAAAAAAGCAGTACCTTTGCACTCACAATGATCGCGGAGTGGAGCAGTTGGTAGCTCGTTGGGCTCATAACCCAAAGGTCGTCTGTTCGAGTCAGGCCTCCGCAACTAAGAAAAGAGAGAAGTATAACGCTTCTCTCTTTTTCTATTTTACCCCGGCAGAGTTCCGGATTATATGGAAGTGCCGAACTCCTTTCCCCCTCATTTTAACACTGTTAATTGATTTCCATCGCGTAGTTCTACTCTGGAACAAGAGTATATATTCTTGGTATCAAAGAGTACGTACTCCTTGATATCAAAAGTACGTAGTTAACACTCCCTTAAAATAGTACTCTTACAAACAAAGAAACGGTGTCTCGAACAAGGTGCAAGAGGAAGATCATACATCACTAATATACAGATATTTGCAGAAACTAATATCTTATTCGGATTGATAAGGGCTATATAAAAAGAGGGATTGAACAACTTCAATCCCTCTCAATAACTACAACCGGATTTGTTGGGTTAGTTAACAGACGATATACTTGCCGAATCCTTCAATACCACCTGCAATTTGGCCTTCGAGCTTTTGGGCGTCCAGTACACGTGCCGACATTCGCTCTTCTGCCATTCATTGTAATGTGTGTCACTTCCGGTGAGATACTCATTCTCTATCCGACAGTTGTTGACACTCCAGTCGCCCATCCCATCCAAATCAAGGTGAACATCTGTTACCTGACTTTTCAATAACTTGAACCGATAGGTATCTTGCACCGAAAGCGCACGAAGCGAACAAGAGTCGACCTTCAGGGCATGGGCAGCCAATGAGAGAGAATCGGCCGTAATACCCGATAGGTTGACTGTAAGGTCTCTGATATCGCTACGAACGGCCAGCAGAGAGGGATCGGCCGTCAATGTCATAGGAGAACAGCTCATCGCTATCCAATCACGTTTTTTGTAAGAATCGGATAGATTATCTTTCGATACGTTCACCGTAATACGCAACGTATCCTGCTTCGACACCACCGAAAGGTAGGGAGCTAAATCTTCCGGATACGTAAACACTTGCTTGTCCCCTTGCATGGGCAACACGTTTAAATCGCCATACAGAGACACCTCTCTGTACTCAAAACCTTTCTCCATTTGCATATGCAAATCGACTACACGAAAAGCAGATACATCGATGCTCACGGGTTTAGCATTAAAAACAAGCGAATCGAGCTTGACCCCGAAAGAGAATGTAAAAATGGTTATAGCGGCCACCAATAAAGCTCCCGACACGAGAGCTCCGATTAATATTTTTGTTGTACACTTCATAATTAGTCAATTCTACGGTTACTATTCTTGTGAATATATTCTTGATACATAGCCGACAATTCCTCTGTCGAGATATTCAATGTAGCAAGCTGATGAAAGAAGTAATTTATCTCTTCTTTCAAAAAAACATCCCGACGAAGAGAACGGATCAGCTCCTTGGCACCGGCCGAAACGAAATAGCCAATACCGCGCTTATTATAAATAATGTTCTGCGACTGAAGATAATCAAACGAGCGCATGGTCGTATTGGCGTTTACCTCTACAATAGCGGCATATTCTCGCACAGAGGGAATACGCTCCTCTTCGGAATAATGACCCAATAGTATTTCGTCCGAAATACGATCGGCTATTTGCAGATAAATGGCTTTACTTTCTTTAAAGTTCATAGGTTAATGTATTACATTCGATTGATAATCTCCGATTCCTTAAACCGGAAGTAAGCAAGCACCCAGTTAAACAAGGCAAGACACCAACAGCCGATACATACGATAGACAACATTCTATCTTGCGACAATACGGAGTCGAGCCAATAGTAGGTATTGTCATTTTTCATCAGATTGGTTAGGATAACAACGAGGAGTATATATATCACCACAATCACAACTCCGGCAGCAAATGTTTTGATAAATGCATTCTTAGGCCAAATGGAACTGCCGAGTACAAAGCTGGATTGAAAGAAGAAATAGAGCGCGATGAAAGCATTCAGCTCTTTGACCGAATGAAACAGGGTATAATATCCGTTTCCGGTACTCACCAGATGAGCAAAGGGAAAAGGAGAAATGGCATTCATCTCGGGATAGACAAGCGAATAGACCAATACACGAGTATAATCGGCCAAACGGAAAGCAATCAAAAAGACAACCAGAAAGACGACAGTAGAAATAACCCAATGCGAGAAGTATTTCTCAAACGAGGTAGCCGGAGTCATCAGTTCGGAAAGCCGGCTTATTTTTGTCTTCATCCTTTCCATCGTAAACGATGCACTCAGACAGCCAAACCCGATCAATGTCCAAACAAAAAAGATCATGGCAAACTGCCATACACTATTATCATTGGCCAGTTGTGTGTTATTCACATACGTAAGATGTGCATTCCAAATTAGAATAATAACTATTACGCCATACATCATTACGAAACGAAGCACATTCGTTTTCCAGCTTTCGACCATATTTTTGCGACACAAATTCACAAAACGGGGCATGTAGAAAAAAGTATCTTTGATCATCATTCATTCATTTTGGGGTGAAACAATTGAGCCATCTGTTCGGGTAAGGCCAAAGTAGCGTTGAAAAGCAATTCGAGGTTCACTTCAGACTCTTCGCCATGCGTGTTGGGTAGAATCATCATATGCCCCTGTACGGTAGGCGATGAGAAGAGAGACTCCTCGGAAGACTCACGGCTATCGCTCTCGACAAACAGCAGCTTCTCGCTCACTTCGGCTATCGACTGATCGAGAAGCACACGGCTGTTATCCATAATGAGTACATGATCGAGCACATGATCAATATCCCGCACCTGATGGGTAGAGATCAGGATGGTTTTGTCATCGCTCATACCCGAAGCAATAAACTTGCGGAATTGGCTTTTTCCGGGAATATCAAGACCATTGGTCGGCTCGTCCATCAATAATAGTGAGGTATTGGTTGCCAAAGCAAAGCTCATAAAGATCTTTTTCTTTTGCCCCATTGACAACTCGCCCAAGTTCACCTCAAGATCCATCTCAAAATAGTGAAGGTATTTCATCATATCCTCTTTACTAAAACGAGGGTAAAAGGGACTGTTCAGCTCAATATAACTAACGAGCGAAACAGCCGGCAATTCAAACTCCTCGGGAACCAGAAAGATATCCTGCAAAGTAACCGGCAGCCGACGACGCACGTCGGTTTGGTTGAATAACACCTTCCCACTCTTGGGAGTTAGCAAACCCGACATGAGGTAAAGCAGCGTGGATTTTCCCGCACCATTCTTACCAAGCAATCCGTAAACACGCCCTTGCTGTAGCGAGAGCGAGAAATCGTGCAGCACAGCGCGCTTCGATTTACGGTAAACAAACGAAAGATTTTCTACTGAAATCATAGTAATAATGATCTATAATTAGCAAATACGGTGTATTAGCACAATAGTACACTGCAAATATAGATATTATTTTAAATGAAACAAGCATGAAGAAAGAAAAAAATAAAAAAAAGAGGAGGAGCTAAGATCACTCTCCACTCCTCCTTACACGACAAACAACTAAAATTATTACTATTTGAGGCCGTCCAATGCTTTTTTAGCAGTAGCATTAGCGGGGTCTATAGCCAGAATTTTATTCCAGTATTCCTTGGATTCGGGTAGCTTGTTGGCTACCAGATAGTAATATCCCAGGTAACTGTAGCACTCAATGAGTGCCGGATTATATCGCGGGTCGTTTTTGCCGGTAAGCAAAGTAACTATACCTTCATAATAAGGTTTAGCCAACCCCTGCGATGTTTCGGGATCTAATGCCGAATTGGTACGTGCACGCCAGAAATTACCCAAATAACTATCGGGAGCTGCTTGGGCAATCACAGCAAAAACAGAATCGGCCGATGCAAGAGCAGCCTTTCGGCCTACGGCATTAATAACCAGTGAGTCGGTCTGTGTGCCTTGTCCGTAGTAAAGTTTTCCCAACTGAAACTGCATATCGGGTGTTTGCTTATCCGCAGGCAAAGTGGCGTAATACTGTTTGTAGGCAGCAATGGCCTCGGGGTAATGATTGCCATTTTCATAGGCAGTCGATATCTCGCGCCACAGGTCTGTCTTGGTAGGATCTAACTCCAAAGCCTTTTTGTATTGTGCAACGGCTTCGTCGTACTTCTTCACCGCATTGAGCAGATGACCAAAATACATATAATCCAGGTAGGAGAAATCTGCTTTTTCCGAAGAGTTAAAGAAAGCAGTAGCTGCCTTTTGAGCTTCGTCATAGCGTTTTAGGTCGGTATAGTTATACATAGCCAACCGATTAAAAGCAGCATGACGGCTATTGCGCTGCAAGCCTTTATTGGCAATATCAAGAGATTGCTCAAACTTATGGCTCAAAAAGAGTGCAAAGGCATACTTCATCAAGTCGTCCTCTGTAGCTTCGGGCGAGTTAATGAAACGGGCATAGGCATCGGCAGCCTTGTCAAAGCGGTTATTGAGATAGTAAATCTCAGCCAGTTTCTTATCGGGAACCGTGCTGGTAGGGTTTATGGCCCGTAGTTGCTCCAACTTTTCAATAGCAAGCTGAGGGCTCGCTCCTTTGTATACATCGGCAAACTTGAGATATGCTTCTTCGCATTTAGGATCAAAGAAGATAGCTTGCTCGTATAGCTGACAAGCAGTGCCGGCCTCTTTCTTAGCTACGGCAATGTCGCCCTCAAGAACCGAAGCAATCGCTGATCGAGGGTTTATCTTCTTAGCCAGCGCCAAATAAACTTCTGCTTCCGGAAGCTTACCTGCATCGAGATATGCATTGGCCAAAGCTACGACCAGTTCCGGATTTTTTTTGTTTTTCCCTTTCAGCAACAACTCTGCTTCATCTGTTGCTTGTGTAGGGTTACTTTGTATCAGACCTTTTACTCGATCAACTCCGGCTTTCCAATCGCTATCTGCCGATTGTGCCATAAGTGGACCGATTGCTATTAATACACCAACTAAAAATAATTGAATTCGTTTCATTGTAATAAAATTTTAGTTATCATTCGTCTTTTACGTCTACCACACGCACCGGTTGTGTTGCCGGAACGAGGCCTGACTTTAATATAATTCGTTGTCCTCTGTCGGAAGTTAAAAAAGAAGCAAATCCCCAAGGTAATGCATTGCGAGGATCGTTTAATAAAATATAAATCGGACGTGCCAACGGATAATCGCCGTAAAACAGATAAGCCTGATAGGGTTTATAGCTATTTTCGGGTGTTGCCACATCGTCTGCACTGACAGACATTACACTGATTTCCTTGCGGAAAGACAGATTGGTCGTATCGGCACGATTGCCCAGCCAGTTTACACCAATCACTCCAATAGCATCGCGTGTTTTTGCTACATAATCAATCACCTGTTGATTGGTATTCATCGCTTTCACACCCGAAACGGAAAGAGGTTTTCCACCGCAAACCGAATCAATGGCAAAGCGCACCGTACTGGAGTTCTTATTATCAAACACTACCGTAATATCCATTGCCGGTGAGGTCGGATAAATCGATTTCCAATTACTGACTTCACCGGTAAGTATCCGACGAATATCGCGTACACTGATTAATGTATCCGGATTTTGACGATTCACAATCAACGCCAACCCGTCGGTCGCCAACTTTATCTCCCGCGGAAAGAACTTACGGCTATGAAAAGAGTTCATCTCTTCGGCAGTAAGTCGGCGGGTAGTTATGGCCAGCCGCACGCTGTCTTTGAGCAGCAGATTAATCGCTTCGACTTCGGTTGTGTATCGAGGAACAACTCCGGCTAAAGGGAACAGACCCTCGAATACCTCTATCTCCTCTTGCACGATAGGCCGGAAACTTTCGTCGGCAGCTATTTCTATGACTCCAGACGTATACGTATCTGTCAGACCATCTTTCGGCTTCGAGTTACAGGCGGTAAGCGCGATCAAAAGCCATGCGCCCATTAGCCAGAATTGTTTCTTCATTTTCATTTGTTATTGCAATTTAAATACGATAGGAACTGTATATTTCACCGATACGGATTTACCGTTTTGCTTTCCCGGAATCCAGGGAGGCATGGAGCGAATTACGCGAATCGCCTCTTTATCGCAATACGGATCGAGCGAGCGAACTACACTTACATCACGCACCTGACCATCTTTACCTACTACGAACTGGCAGATAACACGACCTTGTGTACCATTCTCCTGAGCAATAGTGGGATACTTCATGTGTTCGGCGATGTACTTCATCAACTCGGTATTGCCACCGGGAAACTGAGGCATTTGCTCTACCATATCAAAGACCTCTTCGACCGGTTCGGCTTGTGTCACTACTTGTTTCAAGTCGGCAATATCTTTACCGTTTGCTTCATCGTTTCCTTTTACATCGGCAATGGAGATAGCTACCTTCGTCTCGGTCAAATCTTTCTGACTTTTCATTTCATCTTCATCGCGCACTTCTTCATCTTTCTTAATGACAGGAGCGGTAAACTTGATCGAACTTTTCAGTGCAGGAGGGGGAGGCGCCAATGGTTCGGGCTTCTTCATCTCTTCCTGTTTTACTTCGGGTTCGTCCAATTGCGACAAGGTAGTTACCTCGGTCATCACTTCTTTCTGTGCAGGCGTAGCCAGTTTAATCAGGGTAGGTATGCTAAAGCCGATAAAGGCAATAATCACCACCACGATCATAGCTACCGTATGCCGTCTGGGAGAGTTGGCACGCATTCTGTAAGCGCCATACGCCTTATTTTTACCTTCAAAAATAAGATCACACCATTCGGCAGAAGTCAAATCTATTTTAGCCATTTTACTTTTTGTTTTTAGGTGTTACTTATTTTGGGCAGTATCAGGCAAGGGCTCACCGTTCTTCTGCATCAAATTTCCAATCATGACTTTATCACCGTCTTCGATGTCTGTAATTACATACTTGCCGATGTTGCATATCTGCATTTCATCCAATGCGTCGATCAGGTTGTTGTAAGTTGCGTCATCGGTCGCTTTGATGATAACCGTCGGCGTGTTCTTTCCCCCCTTAATTTCGGCAAGTTGTTTTTCAAACTCATCCTGTGATATTTTCAATTCCAGTTTCTGCTGCTTCAGTTCTTCGACTTTGCGCACTGCAGCTGCATTTTTCTTCAAGAGCATTGCCCGTAATCCATCCGGCTTATACGAAATCTCGGTCAAGTTACTATAATCCGCGTTTGGCAATCCTTCATAATAATACACTCTGTCACCGTGTCCCAACAGTAAGGTGATTGCTTGTGAGGCTTTCACTTTACTCTGCTGCTCTTCGGTAATGTTCTTATCGTTGCTTGGCATGCTTATCTCCATCGTCTGAGGCTTGCTCAGCGAGGTACAAAGCATGAAGAAAGTAATCAGCAACATGTTCATGTCGACCATTGGCGTAAAGTCTACGCGAACCGACATCTTCTTCTGTTTACTGCCTTTTCCTTTCTTTTTAGCACTTTCTTGTACTTCAGCACTCATAGTATATTCTTTTTATTTTTCATCAGAAGTTGTCTTCAAAGAAGTAATCAGGTTGTACCGATTCTCTCTGAGGTCCTGAAGCGAGTTCATAACTTGTTTAATTACAACGTATGGAGTGGCTGCATCGGCTTTGATGGCAATACGGAAATCGGGGTTTACAGCTCGGGCATTGCGTACCCAAGATTTAAACTGATTATCCAAACTATCGCAAGGAATACCGGCAGTTTTCAGTACTTCATCCTGTTTCTCTTGAGACAGTTCCAAATACTTCTTCATGCTTTTCATTGGCACACCAAACGTTGAAGAAAGCATAAACTTCTTCGTTTCGTCCGGTGTAAAGGTAACTCCATACTCTTCTCCCATACTCGCAAGCGTGGCTTTTAAATCGGCTTGCTTGTCCATGCTCATAAAAATCTTTCCATTCGGATCGACTAGTATCGACAAGATATTCGTTTCCGGTATTTTTATTTCGGAAACAGAGGCAGGAGTAGCAACTGTTACCGGTTCCTTTTTCACGAACGTTGATGTCAACATGAAAAAGGTAAGCAGCAAAACAGTTACGTCACTCATCGCCGTCATATCGATGAACGTACTTTTCTTTTTGATTTTCGCTCTACCCATGATATTATTAGTTAGTAAGGGTTAGCCCGATTATTTATGAGTTGCTGCAAATGTCTGTACGATAGAGAATCCAACTTCGTCAAGACTGTAAGTCAGCTTATCAATTTTATTAGTAAAGTAGTTATAAGAGATTACAGCCAATGCACCGGTAAGGATACCGAAAGCTGTATTGATCAAAGCCTCAGAGATACCTTGAGAGAGTGCCATTGAGTCGGCCGAACCACCGGCTGCCAGAGCGGCAAATGAACGGATCATACCGATAACCGTACCGAGCAATCCCATCAATGTACCGAGTGTAGTGATTGTACCGATAATAGGCAAGTTTTGCTCCATCATAGGCAACTCAAGCGCAGTAGCTTCTTCCAGTTCTTTTTGAATAGCCAGAATCTTTTGCTCTTTCGTCACAGTGTTATCGTTTTCCATCTCTTGATACTTTCTCAGTGTAGCAGTAACCACATTGGCTACAGAACCACGTTGAGCATCACATACTTCTTGTGCCTTGCGCATGTCACCCGAAGCCAACGCTTCCTTAATGTTCTTCACAAATTTGGTTAATGAGCCTCTACCGAAAGCTGAGCGAATAGCGAAATAACGTTCGATACTCAAAGCCAATACGGTCAACAACAGTGTTTGGATAATAGGTACAATAACACCTCCCTTGTAAATAGTGCCTAAGAAATTGCCTGGTAGCGGATGGTTGTTAGGATCATTGTTCATAAAGTTTGCAGGGTTTCCCAACAAGAAATGATAGATACAAATAGCCAATACAAGACAGCAGACCATTACTAATCCAGCAGATTTAATACCTGTAAATGAGGCAGACTTTTTTTGAATAGTTTCCATAATGAGTTTTGTTAAAAGATAAATTTGTTATTTAATTATTGAGGTAAGTAAGCAGTAAAAGTGCAACACACCACCAACTACACCATTTTGAATTATCAAAATAGCACAGCAATGTGGCAGCGTACCGCAGTAAATAAGAAGGGGTTAAATAAGTATTCGTCTTAATGCAAACACATAGTATTCACAGCTCGGTCGAGCAATATGCGATTCCTTATCCGAATGATAATTTTTACTTTTGTCTAATACCAACAAATTTTCTCTTAAACACAACCCGTAAAGAAGACCCTTAAAAAAGTCTGAGAGTTCAACAACCCGACGGCTTCGCAGGCTATTAGAAGTGGAGTAGCTCTCGGAACATAATTTAAAGCCCAATTCAACGTCTGAAAACGACAATGCAAGCATTTTATTGCAATAAAGCTTATCGCCAATGCTGCCCAATGTCAAGCCACCCGAATGAGAGCATTCGGATATGTCAAATGAAGTACACCCTTGCGAGAAGCACTTATCTGATGTAGATGCAAAATTCCTAATATCACCACTTTTGCTAAACACTAGCATTAGTAGGATAAATGTGAATATGAATTTTACAGAAGTTTTCATCGTATGCTTTACAATAATGGTCTCGTTTTAAATCGGCGGTAAATGTAATAACAAATAATGTATTATATAAACATTTTACATCTTTTAATGTGTGATTTCTAAAACTAAATTTATAACACACTTCCAAGAGATTTTGTTTAAGTAAATACAAAGAGAATGAAAAACTTATATAACGCAAAACGTCCCGTCAGTCTGATCGACTAACGGGACGTTTCTAAAAATGGCGGCTACCTACTCTCCCACTGTTACGCAGTACCATCGGCGTGATCAGGCTTAACTTCTCTGTTCGGAATGGGAAGAGGTGGAACCCTGATGCTATAGCCACCTAAATAAGGTTGACATG
>POVV01000377.1_pt1 | contig 30537 bp, 31 predicted proteins | sample 1560271 | NCBI WGS metagenome assembly POVV01 (sample SAMN08337232, study PRJNA429181) | Bioreactor metagenome, whole genome shotgun sequencing project. | biome: cows' rumen and soil; feature: anaerobic; isolation source: anaerobic chemostat enrichment culture, galacturonate as sole carbon... | reverse complement strand
TAACTAGAAAACGCCCACCTGCTGAGAAGCGGGTATGAACATACGAGAGCACGGTACCGTGGGCCGACATAATTATTTAACAAGTGGTACTCCTTCGTGAGAAGGAGAATTTTTTTATGCCTAAACCTATACTCTCGCCATTCCTGGACAAGCTACCTTTAAGAATGGACAGTATGTTGTTGCTGGTCTTACAAAATTCGAAAAGGGAGGTGAGTATTGTTAATACAATAAAAATAGTCGCCATAGGCGATTCAATTACATACGGCTTTCCCTATTTGCCAGAGCAATCGTGGTTTTTCTTAGCTTCTAAAGAATTTGCTATTGAGCATGTCAATAGTGGTATCAACGGGGATACAACAACCGGTATGCTGAGCCGCTTTGACCGTGATGCACTTGGGCATAAGCCTTCGCATGTTATCATTATGGGCGGGACTAATGATGCTTACGAGGGTGTTGAGGTTAGCCAGGTCATTGATAACATTCGAGTTATGGTAAAGCTGGCAGTGGAAAACGGTATTACTCCAATTATTGGTCTGCCGATACCGTGTAATGACTGGTCTGCCGAAACTTTGCTGGGTGAATACCGGGAAGTTATTCAACAATATGCTGTCAATAATAGTACTGTCTATATTGACTTTTATTCAGCTATGATTGACGAAAGCAATACTGAAATAAAGTCAGGGCTGCACTGTGACGGCGTACATCCCAGTGAGGCCGGTTACAAGGTTATGGCTGGCGTTGCTATTGAGATACTTCGAAAAATGTTCTAACTGCTTCGGCATACGTTTTGTGAAAGGGTATTTTATTTTTTCTGTAAACCTGTTTCCAATTTTGCCAAAGTATACCTAGCTGTGATATAATTGAGATAATTCTATGTAAAAGAGGGATAAACTTTGAAAAAAGCAATTATTGAGATGGATAAAGGCAATGTAATTATCGAGTTATTTGAAAAAGATGCACCCCAGACAGTAGCCAATTTCGAGAAGTTAATCAAAGAAGGATTTTATGATGGCTTAACCTTTCACCGGGTAATTAAAGGTTTCGTTGCCCAGGGCGGTTGCCCCAGCGGCAATGGTACCGGCGGCCCTGGCTATACCATTCCCTGTGAAACTAAAGGCAATCCTAACAAACATGAGCGCGGCTCATTGTCAATGGCACATCGCGGCCCCAATACCGGTGGCAGTCAGTTCTTTATTGTGTACGAGCCCCAGCCTCACTTGGATGGTGTTCATACAGTATTTGGCAAGGTTATTGAAGGCATGGAAACCGTTGACCAAATTGCCCAAGGTGACACAATGAATAAAGTAACTGTTACTGAGGAATGATTTAAGGGTTATTGCCGTAAAATAACGGTAAGGGGGATACTCTATGAGCCATGTTGATGCAATGCTCCAAATGAAAACATGGGCTGTTGTAGGAGCTACTAACAACAAGGATAAGTTTGGTTATAAGATTTTTAAAGCATTAAAAGAAGCGGGATATCGGGTGTACCCGGTAAACCCCGGTGTAAGTGAGATACTTGGTGATACCTGTTATCCGGCGCTTAAGGACCTGCCGGTTGTACCTGAGGTGGTAAATGTTGTTGTGCCACCTAAAATTGGCGAACAAATTATGAACCATTGTGCTGAGTTGGGTATAAAAAATGTTTGGCTGCAGCCAGGTGCCAATGCTGCCAGCGTAGTGACGGCAGCCGCAAATATTGGTCTTAATGTGGTTGATCAGAATTGTGTACTGGTTGAACTTTGCAACCACAAGTAGGATACATACCCGTTTTATCCGATGACTAACCCGCTCTAAGACTCCCATTTCTGCAAGTGGGAGTTAAGAGCGGATAAGTCCCTGGATAAGGGCGACTAACCTTCAGGTGGAGTTTAAAACCCCACCTGAAGCCAAGTCTACTTTATAATAATAAAAAGGGGGACTGTCTAATGGCAAATGTAGTCAATGCGAATGAAAATAATTTCCAAGAGGAAGTTCTTGACACTGCTAAGCCGGTACTTGTAGATTTTTGGGCACCGTGGTGCGGCTACTGCACCAGATTAGCACCGCTCCTGGATGAACTGGCAGAAGAAATGCAAGATCAAATTAAGGTTGCTAAAGTTAATGTTGATGAAAACCGTTCACTGGCGCAAAAATATGGTGTCATGAGTTTGCCGACCATGATTGTTTTTAAAGACGGCGATCAATTGGAAAAAATAACAGGTTATATGCCTAAACCCAATATTGTTGCCAAACTGGAAAAAATAATATAATTTTTTATCCGATGATTAACCTGCTCTCCATTTATCCCGGCCCTTGTGGGCCGGGAATTTTATTTGTCCTGAACGCATATCCACGCCTGTACCGGCATAGGAAATTAGCAGTAGTATTTAACATGGTACTTTTGATAAGCGGGGGATATGGCATGCGAAATACACCGGCAAAAGTTGTACTGGTAGGTTCGCCTAATGTTGGTAAAAGTGCAATATTCAACTATTTGACGGGAAATTATGTTGCCGTATCTAATTATCCGGGTACTACGGTTGATATTTCAACAGGTCATTTTAACTACGGCAGACGACGCTTTGAAGTCATTGATACGCCGGGGATGTATTCGCTAATTCCGCTGACTGATGAGGAGAAGGTTACCAGACTGTTGTTGGGCAATTTGGTGCCAGATATTGTGATTCATGTTATTGATGCAAAAAACATCCGGCGGATGCTGCCGCTGACCCTTCAGCTTATTGATGCCGGCTTGCCTGTAATCCTTAACTTGAATATTATGGATGAAGCCCGGGATTTGGGGATGTTAATTGACAGGCTGTTATTGGAAAAAATACTCGGAATCCCGGTTATCACTACATCGGCTATGGAAAGGACAGGGCTGGAAACACTGAAACAAGGAGTTGGCAATTATCAGCGGACTAAGCCGAAGGTTTTTAGCCTGAACGAAGAGTTTGAACAGGCAATTGCCAGTATTAGCAGCAGATTAACCCGGCAATATGGTTTTAGTAAGCGGATAACTGCGCTCTTGTTACTGCAGGGTGATACTATGATGTCAGATATTGCCCGGTCGGAGGCAGCCTGGCCGGAAATCGCCGATACCATCAAGCAGCTGTCAGGACAAAAAAAAGGCAGCCTTGAGGCTAGCGCGGCGGCATTGCGGCAGGAGGTTACCGATAAGATTATTGGTAAGGTGGTTAAGCAGGCGAGTTTTGAACGCCGGCCGACAGAAAGGCTGGCAGGCTGGTTGGGCAAAATAACCAGACAACCGTTAAGCGGAGTTCCTATCCTTTGCCTGGTACTTTACTTTGGCTTATATCAATTTGTTGGGAAGTTTGGTGCCGGTTATCTTGTCGATTATCTTAACAATAGCGTATTTATACCGCTGATTAACCCGATAGCCGAGCAACTTGTTGGCAGCAGTATTCCGTGGGAGTGGGCACAAGGGCTGCTGGTAGGGGAATACGGCATTTTTACCATGGGATTTCGCTATGCATTGGCAATTATTTTACCAATTGTCGGGACATTTTTTTTGATGTTTGCGGTATTGGAAGATACCGGCTATTTGCCAAGACTGGCAATGTTGGTGGATGCCGTCTTCCGGTATTTTGGCTTAAATGGCAGGGCTGTCATCCCGCTGACTTTGGGATTAGGCTGTGGCACGATGGCGGTAATGGTTACCCGCACTCTTGAAAGTAAACGCGAACGGCTGCTGGCTACCTTCCTGCTGTCGCTGGCCATACCCTGTTCGGCTCAACTAGGGGTAGTACTGGCACTGTTATCGCATAATACTGCTGCCGTTACGATCTGGAGTGTATATATGCTGATTGTTTTTATTGCTGTCGGCTGGTTGAGTGCCAAAATTGTGCCGGGAAGTCGCAGTGCTTTTTATATGGAGCTGCCACCGCTTAGGCTGCCGCTGGTCAGTAATGTTATAAAAAAGGCCTATAGCAGAATGGTATGGTATTTAATGGAGATATTGCCGGTATTTATTGTAACAAGCATGGTGCTGTGGGCTGGTCATCACAGCGGGGTTTTACATACAGTAATTACCTGGGTTGAGCCTGTGATGGTATTTGTCGGCCTGCCGCCGGCAACAGCTCAGGCATTCTTATTGGGATTTTTTCGTCGTGACTATGGTGCCGCCGGGTTGTATGACCTGGCGGCTCAGGGCAAACTGACCGATTCTCAATTGGTAATTGCCGCCATAGCGATAACCCTATTTGTCCCCTGTGTCGCTCAATTTGCCGTTATGGTTAAGGAACGCGGCCTATTCGGGGCTATAGCTATGGTGTTGCTGATCATTATAATTGCCTTTGGTTCGGCTGCGGTGGTGCATCATATTCTTAACCTGTTGCCTATTCCGATATAGTAAAGAGTTTGTGCAAACATGGCAGGGATATATATAATGCGTTAAGGTTTTGCAGGCGGGTGGTATGTTGGCAAAGCGGAATAATAACATGTTGAAACTAAAGGTGAGGGATGCTATGACAGAACAGTCTGTAACTGCACTCAAAGCCGGTGAAAAGGCCAGGATTGTGGCAATAACCGGGCAAGATGTCAGGACTTTGCGCAAACTTACCGTGTTTGGTTTGTTGCCCGGGGTAGAGATTGAGATGGTGCAGACATCACCGGTCTATGTTCTCAGGATTGGCAATACAGAACTGGCGCTGGATTATGAAGCGGCCGTTGGTCTTGCTGTTGTCAGCTGCCGGCAGGATAAAAAGGAGAAATAAAAACAGGGCCATATTGCCCTGTTTTTATAATTATGCATTTACAGCTTTGTTTAAATCGTCAATCAGTGCAGTTACGTCAATGCCGTGGGCAGCAGCGCCCTGTTCGATATTCTCGAAACGGGCAGCAGCGCAACCCAGACAACCCATGCCATAGTTGCGGAATACCTGAACAGTCTGCGGATATTGTTGAACAACATCAACGATGCTCATGTCTTTAGTAATAGTCATTGTAACAGCCTCCTTAAATTACAGTTAAATGGAATATGTTGGTAACATAATTAATTATATCACACTTGACTAATGCTTGTCATGACTTTATTATGAATTTAGTAGCAGCGTGTATGGTGCATGACAACTGATAAGGGCTTGGTATTGCCACTGCCGGTGCTTGGCCGCATTACTGTATTAGTATCGTATTATCGATATTTTTTTATGTGTTTTTTACGCTTTTCCACGAAATTTAATCAGCATTAGGAGCTTCCATGGGAAAAATCGCTTTTTCAATAGGCACCATTCATTTTAGCTGGTTTGGGCTTATTTTAGCCACCGCCATTCTGGCAGCATGTGCCATAAGCTGGTATCAGGTTCGCTTACGCCGTGAAAATGTGGATACTTTACTGGACTTAACCCTGTATAGCATACCTATAGGAATATTTTCCGCCAGATTGTATTATGTTGTTGTAAACTGGCAGTTATACGCCGGCAATCCCCGGGAAATTTTGCAGCTATGGCATGGCGGCTTAGCCATCCACGGTGCGTTAATTGGTATTGCTTTAACGATTTGGCTATATTCGCTAATCAATAGAATTTCTTTTTGGCGCTGGGCCGATATCGTTGTACCAGGGCTCGCTTTTGCCCAGGCTATTGGCCAATGGGGGAATTTTATCAACCAGGATGCCTTCGGTTATCCGACAGACGCAGCCTGGGGTATCTATATTGATTACATATACCGTCCATCAGGGTATGAGCAGTTCGATTTCTTTCATCCTACTTTTTTATATGAATCCGGTTGGGGCTTAGCTATATTTATCTTACTTATTACAGTAAGCCGGCTAACAATTAGAAAACCAAGCACACTGGCATCTGGCAGCCTGTTTTTGCTGTATTTGATTTTATACTCGCTGGGCCGCTTGGTTATTGAGGAGTTCCGGCTTGACAGTGAAATGCTGGGAGAGTGGCGTTTGGCCCAGCTAGTCAGTGCCATTATCCTAATATGGAGCGGAACCTTGCTGGCTTGGCGTAATAAAAAGAGACGGAAAAATGGTGAAGTGGTTTAGCAGAGGGAGGAAATACGGTGGTTCGTTTTAGCCGGCGTCAGGGATGTTTTATTATTATGGGACTTATTTTTTTATTACTGTTGGCATCATCCACAATTAGTACCACGGCTGTGGTAGCCGGACACAATCGTAATCGCGACATAGGTGCGGCGCTTGATGATGTTCCCATCTTGAATTATCATAAAATTGATACGCTGCACCATGCGCTGTCTATTTCGCCCCAGGATTTTGAGGAGCAAATGGACTATCTGTCCCGTAACGGTTTTACCACCATTACGCCGGACGAATTGATGGCTTATCTCAACCATGGCAAGGCATTGCCGGAAAAGCCGGTTCTAATTACCTTTGATGATGGTTATCTGGATAACTATACCAACGCATATCCGATTATGAAAAAATACGGTTTTACGGCAACAATCTTTCTGATTACCAATTTGGTGGGACATGATGAACGCTATCTGACCTGGGAGCAAGTGCGGGAGATGCAGCGCGACGGCTTTGTTTTTGGCTCCCATACCGTATCACATAAGGCGCTTACTGCGCTTTCCCGTGAGCAGGCTCTGGAAGAACTGCTAAGTTCGCGCCAGGAAATTGAGCGGCAATTAGGCAGCAAGGTCAGATATTTTGCCTATCCCACCGGCGCATATAATTCGCAGGTGGAGGAAATGGTGAAACAAGCAGGCTATAAGGCGGCTTTTACTATCCGTTTTGGTCAGGCAGGCGCTGAAAGCAATCCGTATGCGTTGGAGCGCATACCTATCTTTAGAGGACAGCAGACTTTCCGCAGCTTTTTTGTCAGGCTTAATGCCGCGCCGGTATTGGAACGGTTTGGGTTGATACGGAACTAACAAGGTACTAGTATTAAAAACATGGGACTTAGGTCTCCATTTAATGGATTTTTTTAGAATCTTGCAGATTATAAGCAGGATTTTTTTTTTTTGCCCAGAATAGTCTAAAAAAGTGGTGTAAAGTGGTGTAAAGTGGTTAAATTTTTCTTATGGTGGTGATGACAGCCGTGTTTATGGGTGAATACCTGCATACCATTGACAATAAAGGACGGCTGATTTTTCCCGCAAGATTCCGTGAGGAGTTGGGAGAAACCTGTATTGCCACTAAAGGATTAGATAATTGCTTGTTTGTATATACCCGGGATGAGTGGGCTATCCTAGAAGAAAAATTAAAAAAGCTGCCATTGGCTAAGCCGGAGGCCAGAGCTTTTGTGAGATTTTTCTTTTCCGGAGCGGCTGAACTGGAATGCGATAAGCAGGGCAGAGTGCTATTGCCGGCCAATTTACGGGAGCATGCTCAATTGGACAAGGATGTGGTTGTCATTGGCGTATCGACCCGGATTGAGATTTGGGATAAAGCGGCCTGGGATGAATATAACCGGCAGATTAATCCTACGGTTACTGCTATTGCGGAGAATTTAGCTGATTTAGGCATTTAATTATAACTATAACCGAAACGAGTGGGTAAAGAGTGCGAGACTTTGAACATACCAGCGTATTATTAAAAGAAAGTGTTGACGGTATTTTTTCTAATCCCCGGGGAATTTATGTAGACTGTACACTTGGGGGCGGGGGGCATTCGGCCTGTTTGGCTGCACAGTTAGCACCAAACGGCTGGTTAATCGGCATCGACCAGGACCCGTCAGCCGTGGAAGCCGGCAAGCAGCGTTTATCAGGGGCTGCCTGCCGGATAAGTATTGTTCAGGATAATTTCCGCAACTTAGGTTCGGTGTTAGAGCATTTAGAGACCGGTTTGGTGGATGGCATTTTGTTTGATTTGGGAGTCTCATCACATCAACTGGATGTTGCTGAACGGGGCTTTTCCTACATGCAGGATGCGCCGCTTGATATGCGGATGAATCCTAATGCCGATTTTTCCGCTTATGAGGTTGTCAATAACTACAGTGAACAGAATCTGGCAGCTATTATTGCCGATTATGGGGAAGAACGCTGGGCGAAGCGAATTGCTCAATTTATTGTTGAAAATAGAGCCAAAAGCAGTATTGAAACAACCGGGCAGCTGGTGGAGGTTATCAAGAAGGCTATTCCTGCCGGAGCACGCCAGGGCGGCCCGCATCCTGCCAAAAGAACCTTTCAGGCTATTAGAATCGAAGTGAACAACGAACTGGGAATTTTGCGGGATACTTTTATCACCGCAGTCGACAGACTGAAGCCGGGAGGACGTATCGGGATCATCACCTTCCACTCGCTGGAAGACCGGATTGCCAAACAGACGCTCCAGGAATTGGCTAAAAACTGTGTCTGTCCGCCCAAAATGCCGATTTGTATTTGCAATACGAAAGCAAAGGTTAAGGTGAAGGGGAAACCTATCCTGCCATCGTCCACCGAGCTTGAATATAACCCTCGGGCCCGGAGTGCCAAGCTGCGGTTAGCCGAAAAGTTAGCATGATAAATTGTTCTAAATAGTGGGGAGGAGCAATAAAGATGTTAGTACAGAAAAAACAAGAACTGTATGTTTATGAACAAGAAGCCGCTTCACCTGCGCCGAAGATTGTGCAAAAAGCTGACAAACAATTGCGTGTTAAGTGTCTGATATTAGTTTCCATGGCGATACTAATTGCTGTGGTTACCACTATGCAAAGTGCTGCCATTGTTCAAGCAGGCTATGATTTAGTGAAAGTTAAAAGCCAGGTAGCAAAGCTGGAAAAAGAAAATGAGCTCTTGCGTCTGGATATTGCAAAATTGAAATCACCGCAGCGTATTGAAGCCATTGCGATGAACGAGTTAGGCATGGTTATTCCTAAGAATGCCTATTTCGCAGCGGCAGCCACACCTTCAGCCGATCAGTCCTTAACAGTGCCTGTCCAGCCGGAGAGTATTGCTGAGCAGATGCTGAGCGCAATCAAAGTACACAAAGCGGAGGCGAGTAAAGGGCGGTAATTTAGACGATGGGGGAGATATATAGGTGGCATCTGTTTCGCATGTTACCATCAGGAAGAGGGTGGCTTTCCTTTTTCTTGTCATATCGGTAATTATGGTGGGGTTGATTGGTCGCTTACTCTATCTCCAGTTTTATAAGAGCGCCTGGCTTTCGGAAAACGCTGTTGATCAACGCATACGTGAAATTCCTGTTGAAGCCAAACGAGGCATTATTTACGACCGAAATGGCCGCGAACTTGCGGTTAGTGTCAGTACTGAATCTGTATATGCAATACCAGCCGAAATACGGAATCCTGAAGAAACAGCAGCCAGTCTGGCTGCTATTTTGGCGTTGGATGAAACTAATCTTAAAAACAAGCTAAAAAGGCGCCAGGCTTTTACCTGGATCAAACGAAAAATTGATGCTGAAACAGCCCGTAAGGTACAAGTGCTTAATATTCCGGGCATCGGTCTGACACAGGAAAGTCAACGCCATTATCCCAATGATAACTTGGCTGCCCATGTTCTGGGGTTTAACGGGATTGACAGCCAGGGTTTAGATGGTGTGGAAATGACGTTTGACAGCTATTTAAAGGGACGTTCCGGCAGTATTGTCATCGAATATGATGCCAGGGGCCGGGAGATACCGCACGCCTCACACCGGTTTGTAGCTCCTGTTGAAGGGAATGATATTTACCTTACCATTGATTTGGTTATTCAGCAGATTATTGAGCGTGAACTTGAACGGGTGATGAAAGAGACTCAGGCCAAAGCGGCCACGATTATTGCCATTGATCCACGTGACGGCGGTATTTTGGCCTTGGCTAACAAGCCGGATTATAATCCTAATAAATTCAGTGAGTATTCCCCTAAACTTTGGCGTAATATTGCCGTTTCCAACTCCTATGAGCCTGGATCAACTTTCAAAATTATTACTACTTCTGCCGTTATGTCAGAACATACTGTAAGACCGGAAGACAGGTTTTTTGATCCTGGTGAAGTGGAAGTGCAGGGACGCCATATTCACTGCTGGAAACATGGGGGGCATGGCAGTCAAAGCTTCACCGAAGTGGTACAAAACTCTTGCAATGTCGGTTTTGTTACTGTAGGATTGCGGTTAGGACGGGAGTCCTTTTACAAGTATATTGACGATTTTGGCTTTGGCCGTCACACCAATATTGATTTGCCGGGAGAAGCAAAGGGTATTACTATTGACCGTACTAAAGCAACGCCGATTAATATTGCAACCATGTCAATCGGGCAGAGTATTGCGGTTACTCCTGTTCAACTGGTTACTGCGGTAGCAGCGGTGGCCAATGACGGCAAGCTTTTAAGGCCGCAGATTGTCAGAGAAGTGAAGGACAAATCAGGGCAGGTTATCAGAGGGTTTCAGCCGGACGTTGTCCGGCAAGTGCTTGATACTTCGGTAACTAAGCAAGTTAATGAAATATTGGAGTCGGTAGTATCGCAAGGTACCGGGAAAAATGCATATATTGAGGGGTTCAGGATTGCCGGAAAAACGGGTACGGCGCAAAAGGTCGGTGCAGGCGGATATTCACCTGACAAATATGTGGCGTCTTTTGTCGGGTTTGCGCCGGCTGACGCCCCACAGGTAGCTCTGTTGGTGATTATTGATGAACCTGTCGGTCTTTACTATGGCGGACAAATTGCTGCCCCGGTATTTGGCGCCGTAATGAAAGATGTATTGCAATATCTCAAAATTAGCCCCCAGTTGTCCCCGTCGGCAAAATCCGGGACGACCGAGGCCCATGTACTGGTTCCCAGTTTAATTAATTTAAGCGTTCCGGAAGCTGTGGCGGAACTGAAAAAAGCCGGCTTGACTCCACGGATAGAGGAAGCAGGCGATAGAATAGCCGATCAGATTCCTAAACCTGGCAGCCGCATGCCGCCTGGCGGCGGGGTATTGCTGTATACTATGACGCCAAGGTATGTAGCCGGTGAGGTTACTGTGCCGGATCTAACCGGACGGACACAGCGGGAGGCAGCTGATATGCTGGCAGAACTGGGCTTTGTCATTAATCCGGTTGGAATAGACGGCAAAGACGGCAAAGTTATCAAGCAAGATCCTTTGCCTGGCAGTAAAGTGTTATCAGGAACAAGTATTGACGTCTATTTTGAGTAGCGGTATTTTATTCATTCTCAGAATTTCAATAAAGATTTTTTGTATATTTTGTATACTATATATAACTGATTTTGGTAAAAATAGTATAATGGGGTTATTGATTTACTAACTTTTTTCGTAATATAGGCAGGAGGAATTTTTATGGCCAAGAAATTAGAACAATTGGTGGCATTATTGCCGCAGCCTGTGGTACGGGGACGGCTTGACCAAACCATTGCTGCGGTGGCGCATGATTCCCGTAAAGTGGTTCCCGGGACTATGTTTTTTTGCTTAACCGGCGTTCATGCTGACGGGCATGATTTTGTTGCCGAAGTTGCCCGGCGTGGTGCAGTTGCCGTCGTAGTGGAAAAAGATGTGCCAGAGCCGCCAGATGCGGCGATAACCATTATTAAAGTAGCAAGCACCCGGACGGCCATGCAGGCGGTTGTACCCTGTTTTTATGATTATCCGGGACATAAGCTCCGGATGATTGGGGTAACAGGCACGAATGGCAAAACGACGACCACGTATTTGATTCGCAGTATTTTACGGCAAGCTGCTTATAAAGTCGGCTTAATCGGGACCATTCAGACTTTGATTGAAGACAGAGTGCTGCCTGTTAAAAATACCACTCCTGATGTCATTGAACTGCAAAGCACACTGGCGGAAATGGTTGATAGCGGCATAGACTATGCTATCATGGAGGTTTCCTCTCACGCATTGGCGCTAAACCGGGTGGCCGGTTGCGAGTTTGATGTTGGTGTTTTTACCAACATGACCCAGGATCATATGGATTTTCACCAAACTTTTGAGAATTATATTGATGCCAAAGCCGGGTTGTTTCGCTCCTTAAGCCGGCCGCAAAACACCAAAACAGGTAAAGCCGCGGTAATCAATTTCGATGATAGCGCTGGTGTGCCAATGGCCGGATATTCATCTTGTCCGGTAATAAGTTATGCTGTTACGAATAACGCGGTTTTAACCGCGGCCAATATTGACGTTAAGTCGGCAGGCGTCAGCTTTGACATTCACGGGCCCTTTGGCAAAAGAGAACTAAAGCTCAGTATTACCGGGATGTTTAATGTGTATAATGTATTAGGAGCAGTAGGAGCCGCCTTGGCGGAAGGTGTTAACCCGGAGACAATTAAACAAGCACTTGAGGAGTTTACCAGCGTACCGGGGCGATTTGAACTGGTGCAGGCCGGGCAGCCGTTTACTGTTATTGTTGACTATGCCCATACGCCTGATGGTTTGGAAAATGTGCTCAGAACAGCAAAACAGTTTGCTGCAGGCAAAATCCTGGTCGTCTTTGGCTGCGGCGGGGACCGCGACCGCACGAAACGCCCGGTTATGGGCAAACTGGCCGTGCAGTATGGTGATATAGTCATCGCTACCTCAGATAACCCCCGCAGTGAAGACCCGGAAAAAATATTGGCAGATATAGAAGTCGGGATCAAAGAAGCCTTAGCCGGCAATCAGGCCGGCAAACAGTATGAGAAAATTGCTGACCGCCGCCAGGCAATTGCCCGGGCGATAGCACTTGCCGAGCCTGAGGATGTTGTGCTTATCGCCGGTAAAGGTCATGAAACATATCAGATTTTGGCAGACAAAACGATTGATTTTGATGACAGGCAGGCAGCCCGTGAAATTATCAGGGAGATGAAAAAGAATGGCTGATTTTACATTGCCAGAGGTGCTGAAGGCCACGGGCGGCCGTTTGGCTGCAGCCAGCGGCGGAAAATTATTCAGGGGAATTTCTACCGACACCAGGAATCTTCAGCCTGGCAGTTTATTTATTGCGTTAGTGGGCGGGCGTTTTGACGGCCATGACTTTATTGCTCAGGCTGTGGCTAAAGGGGCGGCCGGGGTGATTGCCGGCAGGCCGGTTCAGGTACCTGATAATGTCGCAGTGATCGAAGTAGTGGATACTTTGGCAGCCTTGCAAGCGTTAGCACGGTTTCACCGGCAGCGGTTTCTTATTCCGGTCATTGCTGTGACCGGTTCTAATGGCAAGACAACGACAAAAGATATGCTGGCCGCGGTGTTGTCCAGTAGATTTAATGTACTTAAAACCGAAGCCAATTTCAATAATGAAATTGGCTTGCCGCTTACCTTACTAAAGCTGGAAGCCAGTCACGAAGCGGCTGTTGTGGAAATGGGCATGCGGGCGCGCGGCGAGATTTGCCAGTTAACTGAGATTGCCTTACCCACCGTGGGGGTTGTCACTAATGTCGGGGAAACTCATATGGAGATTCTTGGTTCTGTCGAAAATATCGCTATGGCCAAGGCCGAGCTTGTGGAAGCAATTACTCACAATGACTTGGTGGTGCTCAATGCCGATGATCCCCATGTACGGGCCATGGAGACGAAAACTGAGGCAAAAGTGGTGTTTTACGGCTTACAGCCGGAAGCTGTTGTGAGGGCTGAAAATATCAGCAGCAGTGACAATGGTGAGTTGATAACAAAATTTGACTGCTGTAGTCCGCGCGGTTCTTTTCCGGTTGTTTTGCATACCGTGGGAATTCATAATGTGTATAATGCGCTTGCTGCTATCGCCACCGGCTGGGAACTGGGCTTAAAGCCTGCCGAACTGCAAGCAGGTATTGGCAGTTTTGTCCCGGGTGCGATGCGGCTTGAGGTAAAAAGATACGGAGAATACACGGTTGTCAATGATGTATATAATGCCAGCCCTTTATCTATGGCGGCGGCGCTTGATACTTTGGCGGCCATGACCCGGGGCCGCAAGATTGCGGTACTGGGGGATATGCTGGAACTGGGCGAGGCTGCTAAGGAAGCGCACCGCCGCATCGGCAGGCAGGCGGCGGCAGTGGGTATTGACATTGTGTTGACAGTGGGGGAATTAGCCAAACATATTGCCGATGCTGCCTGTGAGGATGGCGTAAAAATTGCACAGGCTTTTGCCGGACACCAGGAAGCTACTCTGGTTTTGCGCGGCCTGCTTCAGCCAGGGGATTATATTTTGCTTAAAGGTTCCCGCGGGATGAAGATGGAAACTATGTTGGAAGCGTTTAACGATATCTTGCTGTAAGCAGCAGTGATCCGATACAGGAGGTTACCATGCAAGAATTGCTGTATGCCGCCGTGATGGCATTTGCTATCGCCATACTTGCCGGACCGGTGGTTATTCCCATGCTACGACGAATGAAATTTGGTCAAAGTATTAGAGAAGAAGGGCCGGAGCGTCACTATGCAAAGGCCGGTACCCCCACTATGGGAGGGGTGCTGATTTTGTTGGCGCTGGTTGTCCCCAGTCTGATTTTTTCCGGCAACAATCCGGAAGTATTACTAGCCTTATTTGTTACCTTGGGTCATGGCTTGATTGGTTTTCTGGATGATTTTATCAAAGTTGTGCTTAAGCGCTCATTAGGGCTTAAGGCCCGGCAAAAGCTGCTGGGACAAATTATTATGGCTGTGGCTCTTTCCTATATTGCCAGCATTTATTTTGGGCGGGGAACAGATTTATGGATCCCTGTTTGGGGAGCCAATGTCGATTTTGGGGCTTTATATTATTTATTAATTTTCCTGGTGCTTGTCGGTACTACCAATGCAGTCAATCTTACAGACGGTCTTGACGGCCTGGCAGCAGGCACCACAACGGTAGCTGCATTGGCCTATGCCGTAATTTCGCTTTATTTTGGCAAACCTCATTTAGCCCTTTTTTGTGCAGCCTTAGCCGGCGCATGTCTTGGTTTTTTACGGTATAATGCTTTTCCCGCGAAAGTCTTTATGGGGGATACTGGTTCGCTGGCATTAGGGGGAGCACTGGCTGCGGTAGCCGTGATGACCAAAACGGAATTTCTGCTGGTTATCGTCGGGGGTGTATTTGTTATCGAGGCCCTGTCGGTTATTATTCAAGTTGTTTCCTTTAAGTCAACAGGCAAACGGGTTTTTAAAATGAGTCCCATTCACCATCACTTTGAATTGTCCGGCTGGACGGAAACCAAGGTAGTAACCGTGTTCTGGCTGGCAGGTACGTTGTTTGCCGCGATAGCTTTGAGTATCTTGGCGGTCAGCCGGGCAGGAGGTATCTAAGTGGTTAAACAGACGGAATTTGCCAATAAAAAAGTTTTGGTTTTAGGTGCCGGGGTAAGTGGGATTTCGGTAGCTTGTATTTTGCGGAATTTAGGTGCAGCGGTTACATTAAGTGATGCCAAGCCTGCCGGGCAGCTTGGCAAGGATTTTTCCGCATTGCAATCAGCCGGCATTGTGCTGGCATTAGGCAACCAGCAGGCAGAGCTTTTGCATGGAGTAGAGTATTTGGTATTGTCGCCAGGTATATCTATCTATATCCCGCTTGTTGCTGCCGCCCGGGAGCAGGGGATTACTGTCATGAGTGAAGTGGAAGTGGCCTATCGCCTCAGTGAAGCACCCATTGTGGCGATTACCGGCACGAATGGTAAAACGACGACGACAACCCTTGTCGGCGAAATGCTTAAAACCACCGGACGGGAAGTAGCTGTTGGAGGCAATATCGGTGCGGCGCTGTCTGAGCAAGCACTGGCAGTGAAGCCGGACGGCATTCTGGTAGCAGAGATATCCAGCTTCCAACTGGAAGGTGTTGTTAATTTTAGACCACATATTGCGGCTGTTTTAAATATAACACCAGACCATCTGGACCGGCATCGTACCATGGATATTTATCAGAGAATGAAAGAACAAATATTTAACAAGCAGCAAGCTGCTGATTATATAATCCTGAATTATGATGATCCGGTTGTGCGCGATATGGCTAAGCGGGCAGCCGGTAAAGCAGTTTATTTCAGTCTTACACAATCGCTTGCAGCAGGTGCTTTTGTCGAAGACGGCAATGTCAGAATCAGCTGGAACGGAAAAAAAACCGATATTTGTGCTGTTAGCGATATAAAAATCAAGGGCGGCCACAATATAGAAAATGCGCTGGCAGCCTGCGCCATCGGCTATTTTGCCGGAGTCCGGCCAGAAGCTATGGCGGCGATTCTTAAAACCTTTGCCGGTGTTGAGCATCGCCTGGAGTTTGTAGCTGAAATTGACGGTGTAGCTTATTATAATGATTCTAAAGGTACTAATCCTGAATCCTCGATAAAAGCCCTGAAGGCTTTTGACGAACAGATTATTCTCATTGCCGGCGGGCGGGATAAAAACACAGACCTGACCGAGTTCATGCAGGTGGCTAAAGAAAAAACTGCTCATGTAATCCTGTTGGGGGAAGCGCAGCAGCGTTTTGCCGAGGCTGCTGCCCGGCAGGACATAAAAAATGTTCACCAGGTATTTTCATTTGATGAGGCGGTAACCCTTGCTCACAGTGTGGCCCAACCGCCGCAAGTGGTGCTATTGTCACCGGCTTGTGCCAGCTATGATATGTTTGATAATTATGAACAGCGGGGGAAAGCCTTCAAAGATTTGGTACACCGGTTAGTGAGTTTAAAGCCATAAGTTGTTGAATTGCGTTTGGTTAAGGGGGGAGCGGGAGTGGTAGGCAGACCTAAGTCGCCCGATTATGTCATCTTTTTTGCCATCATTGGTTTATTGGGGTTTGGGATAGTAATGGTGTATAGCGCCAGTGCTGTTTCTGCATATGTCAACTATAATGACAGCTACTATTTTCTAAAACGCCAGATAATCTGGGCCGTGCTGGGAATTCTGGCGATGCTGCTTACCATGAATATTGATTATCACGCCTGGCGAAATTTAGCTAAGCCAATCATGCTGGTTACGCTGCTATTGCTAGTGCTTGTCCTCGTTCCCGGGTTAGGTAAAGTAGTCAATGGTGCCAGGCGTTGGCTGGGGTTTGGTTCACTCTATCTGCAACCGTCAGAAATAGCCAAATTATGCATGGTGCTCTTTACCGCCAACCGTTTAGCTCTGACGCAAGATAAAATCGGCAGCTTTATGAAAGGTGTTGCTCCCCAGTTAGCTATACTTTTGGTGGTATTTGGCTTAATCTTAAAAGAACCTGATTTAGGTACGGCCCTGGTTATCGGTGGTACGGTCTTTATTCTGTTGTTTGCCGCCGGTGCTAAACTGGCGCATTTGGGTTCTTTAGGGGCAGTCGGCGTTCTCGGCATTGTTGGGCTCATTATTGCCGAACCATATCGGTTAAAGCGTCTATTGGCGTTTAGTGATCCGTGGGCAGATCCGCTAAATAGCGGCTATCATATTATTCAGTCTTTATATGCTATTGGTTCAGGCGGCTTATTTGGCGTTGGACTGGGACGCAGCCGGGAAAAATTCTTATATCTGCCTGAACCGCACACCGATTTTATCTTTGCCATTTTAGGGGAAGAACTTGGGTTTATTGGTACGGCCACTGTTCTTATCCTCTTCTTCTTATTTGCCTGGCGTGGCTTTAAAATAGCTATCTCGGCGCCGGATATTTATGGCAGTTTACTGGCTGCCGGCATAACCAGTATGATTGTTTTACAGGCGCTGATGAATATCGCAGTAGTTACCGCCTCGATGCCGGTAACCGGAATACCGCTGCCCTTTCTCAGTTTTGGGGGCTCGGCTCTGATTTTTACCATGGCCGGAGTGGGTATTTTGCTTAATGTTTCGCGATATGTCAGCTGGAAATGAATGTAGGGGGCAAACCTATGCGGATGATTATTTCTGGCGGGGGGACAGGTGGGCACATCTACCCCGCCATTACTATCGCAAGAGAGATAGCCAAGTTGACCGAGCACTGTGAAATACTATTTGTAGGAACAAAACAAGGTCTGGAAGCCGATATTATTCCTAAAGAAGGTTTTGACTTTACCACCATTGAGGTGCGCGGTCTTGAACGCAAACTCTCCTGGAAAAATGTGCAGACTTTGTTTAATACGGCAGGCGGTGTTTGGAGATCTATCCGGATTGTCAAGGCTTTTAAGCCAGATGTTGTTATCGGCACCGGCGGCTATGTATGTGGTCCGGTGCTGTTGGCTGCCAGTTTGCTTAAGATACCGTCAATGATTCAGGAACAGAATGTTATACCAGGCATTACTAATAAAATTCTGGCACGCTTTGTTGACAAAATCGCTATCGGCTACCAGGAGGCCCGGGGACATTTTACCGAATACAAGCCTGAACAAATTATCTTTACCGGTAATCCTATCAGGCCGGAAGTCATGTCGGCAACACGCGAGGAAGGACAGGCTGCCTTGGGGCTTAGCCCTGCCAGACTCACCCTGTTGGTTGTCGGCGGCAGTCGCGGGGCCCGCAGTATTAATGATGCTATGCTTGGTGTTCACAAACATTTTAGCGGTAACAAGCGTATTCAAATATTGCATGTGACAGGACAAAACGAGTATAATAGCATAGTTGGCAATAATAAGCAAGCTGGTATAGACATTTCCAGTGATGGTAATATTATCATCAAACCGTATTTGTATAATATGCCGTTAGCGTTAGCGGCGGCTGATTTGGCTATTTTCCGGGCTGGAGCAGTGGGATTGGCTGAATTAACAGCCCGAGGCATTCCGGCAATACTTGTACCCTATCCGTATGCGGCTGAAAATCATCAGGAATTCAATGCACAAGCTCTCGCAAAACAGGGAGCAGCCTGTGTTATTGCCGATAAGGAATTATCAAGTGCTATACTAATAGATACAATTGAAAGGCTGCTGGACAACCCGGAAGCACTTGCCGATATGGCGAAAAAGAGCAAAGAGTTAGGGCGCCCGCAAGCGGCAGAAACCATTGCCCGTTTAGCGCTTAGTCTGAAAAAACCTTAAACGCGGGGTATAAGGTAACAATGGCTGTAAGCACTGCATACACTATGATATGCCTAGGCAGCAGCCGGATAGGCTGGGAATAACTCTTTCTGCGGATGCGGTATCGAGGGGTGCGCAAGAAAGGGGAGAAATATCATGTTAAATACTATAAAAAGAATTCACTTTATTGGTATCGGTGGCTCAGGTATGAGTGCTATTGCCAAAGTACTGCTGGATATGGGGTATGCTGTATCTGGGTCTGACGCCCAAAAATCAGCTGTTACAGCCAAACTTGAGCAGTCGGGTGCAGTAGTGTATACTGGCCACAATTATGAAAATATCGGTGACGCGCAAGCTGTGGTAGTTTCCACCGCTATTCCCGAAACCAATCCGGAGGTCCGGGCCGCAAGGGAAAACGCAATTCCTGTATACCATCGGGCTGATATCCTGGCGTTTCTGATGGCCAGGCGGCAGGGCATAGCTGTAGCCGGTGCTCATGGCAAGACCACAACGACTTCCATAATTGCTCTCATGCTGGAAAAGTCAGGTATGGACCCGACGATAATCATTGGTGGTGAATTAGAATCCATAGGCGGCAGCGCCAAACTCGGTCAGGGCCGGTATTTGGTGGCGGAAGCAGATGAAAGCGATGCTTCCTTTTTGAAGCTTTCACCGCAAATTGCAGTTGTTACTAATATTGAAAATGACCATATGGATTACTACAAGACTATGGACAATATATTACGCACTTTCGAGGAGTTTTTACATAAGCTTGAGGCGGCAGACGGGCTGGCCGTACTATGCTTTGACAACGCTTATGTAAGAAATATAGCGTCTAAGTTGGATCGGCGCTATGTAAGTTATGCACTGAATCATGAAGCAGATTATACCGCACGTAATATAAAATCCGACGGTCCGGTTACCATCTTTGATGTATATCACCGGGGAGAATCATTAGGTACGGCAAGGATTTGTGTGCCTGGCATGCACAATGTGGCCAATGCCTTAGCGGCAGTAGCTGTAGGCAGGGAAGCCGGGCTCAGTTTTTCGCAGATCGTGGATGGTCTTGGCCTGTTCCAGGGCGCTAAACGCCGGTTTCAGTCCAAAGGGCGGGTTAATGGTATTTGGGTAGTGGATGATTATGCCCACCACCCTACGGAAATTACTACCACTTTGTCAGGTGCAAGGCAGACGCAACCTAAGCGTTTAATCTGTGTCTTCCAGCCGCACCGGTATACGCGTACCAAATTTTTATGCCAGGAATTCGGCGGTGCTTTCACTTCGGCTGATTTACTGATTCTTACCGACATTTATTCGGCCGGTGAACAACCTATTCCCGGAGTTAGCGGTGAAAGTCTCAAAGCTGAGGTTGAGAGGCAATCCAGTCAGCAGGTAACTTATATACCGGACAAAAGTAAAATTGCCCGGTATCTGGCCGAAATTGCCGAGCCCGGAGATTTGATAATGACTATGGGAGCTGGTAATATTTATGAGGTTGGTGAAGAATTGGTAGAAAAACTTATGCAAAAATTATAATTTAATTTATAGAGGATTTTGGAGAGCTTAGAGATAAGATGTAGGGTGATTGTACTTTTCTAGGAGGGAAGACGATGGAGAAATTTATCGTCAAAGGAGAAGTACAACTATGTGGCAGTGTCCGGATCAGCGGGGCCAAAAATGCCACTTTGCCAATTATGGCGGCAACGCTTCTATGTTCCGGTGTCAGCGTTATTCATGACGTTCCTTTTTTGCGTGATATTCAGGCCATGCAGGATATTTTGACACTGCTTGGAGCCAAGATATCCAGGCAGGACCATACCATGCTTATTGATACTACCAACGTCAGTAAGGCTGAAATCCCCGAACATTTGATGCGGGAAATGCGAGCCTCAGTATTTTTAATGGGGCCACTATTAGGAAGATTCCGTAAAGTTAGAGTGTCTTATCCCGGCGGTTGCGCTATCGGACCTCGACCAATCAATCTACATATTAAAGCTCTAGAGAGAATTGGCGCAAAAGTTGACGAAAGTTTTGGTTTTATCGATGCCGAAGCAGTAGAACTGACAGGGGGCGAAGTTAACTTCGATTTTCCCAGTGTTGGTGCTACCGAAAATGCCATGATGGCCGCTGTACTGGCTAAGGGTACTACCATTATTCGTAATGCGGCTCGTGAACCGGAAATTGCTGATTTGCAGGCTTTTTTGAATAAAATGGGGGCAAAAGTCAGCGGCGCAGGTACTGACACTATCAGGATTAATGGTGTAAATAAACTGGTTCCTGCCGAACATACGGTAATGTGCGACAGAATTGAAGCCGGTACTTTTTTGATCGCGGGAGTTATGACCCGCGGTGATATTGTTATCGAAAATATTGTTCCCGAATATTTATTTTCAGTGACCGATAAGCTTCAGGAAATTGGAGCGCAGATAACAACAGGCAATGATTTTATCAGAATAAAGGCCGGGGAGCTTAGAGGTGTCGATATTAAAACACTGCCATATCCCGGTTTTCCCACCGATTTGCAAGCACCCATGCTCTCCTTAGTAACCATTGCCAAAGGGACCAGTATTATTACCGAAACTATTTTTGAGAACCGGTTTAAGCATGTTGATGAGCTTACCCGAATGGGGGCCAAAATCAAGGTGGAAGGCCGTACTGCCATTATCCGCGGGGTAGCGAGCCTGACAGGCGCCATTGTGGCTGCTCCTGATTTGCGCGCCGGCAGTGCGCTGGTTTTGGCGGCATTAACGGCGAAAGGCACCACCGAGATTGAACAGGTATATCATATTGAGCGCGGTTATGAAAATTTAGAGCAAAAGTTGCAGTCTTTAGGAGCACAAATTGTAAGGACAGGGTAACTAAAGGGGGATTTTTTATGAAAAACAAAAAAATTGCAGTTGTTATGGGTGGGCCGTCGTCTGAACGAGAAGTATCGTTAAATACAGGGCGGGCTATTTTAACAGCGCTGCGAGAAAAAGGGTATACTGCCGTTGGCGTAGACCTTGATCCCCCTAATTTCATTGAACAGCTTAAACAAGAGCAGATTGATGTAGTCTTTAATGCTATTCATGGACTGTATGGTGAAGACGGACTGATGCAAGGCACCCTGGAGATGCTGGGAATACCGTATACCGGTTCAGGAGTGTTAGCCAGTGCGATGGCCATGGATAAAGCGATAACCAAGCGCTTGTTTATGTCTGCAGGGATACCTACCCCGCAGTCCCGGCTGTACAGCAAACAGGATACAGATTTGGCTTTGGTGGCAGAGGATATTTTAACTACCTTTGGTGTGCCGGTAGTAGTAAAAGCCGCCGCTCAGGGCTCAAGCATCGGTGTCATCATTGTCGAAAAGGCCGGTGATATTGAGTCTGCTGTGCGGGAAGCCTTTAACTACAGCGGTCACATTGTTGTTGAAGAATTTATCCGGGGGAAAGAGCTGACTGTTTCCATCCTTGGCACAGGCTCGCCGGAGGCACTGCCCATCATCGAAATAGTACCCCAATCCGGACGGTATGATTATCGGTCTAAATATACTAAGGGAGCCACCGAATATATTGTGCCGGCCAGACTGGAAACCCAGGTTGCCGACCATGTACAACGCATAGCGCTTGCCGCATATAAGCTGCTGGGCTGCCGGGGGATTGGCCGGGTTGACGTCATGCTGGGCAACGATAATCAGCCTCATGTTCTGGAAATTAATACTATTCCAGGCATGACGGCTACCAGCCTTGTGCCCAAGGCAGCAGCTGCTGTCGGTATAGGTTTTGACGAATTGTGTGAACGCATTTTGTTGATGGTAGCTGAATAAAAGGTGAAATGGGCAGTATTAACTGCTCATTTTTTTATTTCTTTAGCGGACAATCCGTTGTATAATTACTGCATAAGGTGTCTACAGGAGTGATTGCATGCAAACGGCAGAACGCTTGAAAGCGGACAGGAAGCGCCGGGCTTCGCGATTCGCGCTTTGTCTGGCGGCTTTGGCAGTGCTGATAGCATTTTTTTTATTTATTAATTCTTCCTATTTTACGGTAGGGACAGTCGTTGTCTCAGGCAATAAGTATATTGCTGTCGAAGATGTATTGCGTGTTGCGGGTGTTCCTGAACAAGTAAATATTTTTCGGCTGAAAACCCCGGAAATACGGGACCGATTGCTGAATGACCTGCGGGTGGCTGAAGTGCAGGTTGAAAGAGAATTTCCGGCTACTATCGGTATTCATATTCAGGAACGTCAGCCGCTGGCATTTGTCGCCAATCAGTATGGTTTTGTGGAAATTGACAGGCAGGGCATAGTTATGGCGGCTTTTAAAAATTTGAAACAAGTCAAAGTGCCTGTTATTACCGGCGTCCGTTTGGGGAATGTATATGTTGGTGACCAAGTGAATAATCCTGGACTTTTAAATGTATTAACATACTTGGCGGCGCTGGATGAGGAGGTCTTAAACCAATTATCCGAGGTTAACATTAAGTCTGCTGATGAACTTGTAGCTTATACCACCGGCTCGATTTATATTCGGGTGGGTGACAATCAACGGCTTATGGAAAAAGCCAAATTAACAGGTGAAATTTTACAGGAAATTTCCGCAAAAAAAATGGTTGTTGAATATATAGATCTTAACTATACTTCACCCATTATCAAAATACGGGACAAATAAGGTGTAATTGGAAAGGAGACGATATTTTGTTACCTATTAAGCAGGGGCAATTTGCCATTGCCTTGGTCTGTGTAGTGCTGGGTATTATGCTGGCGGTACAATATCGTACCACTGAGGATATTAAATCAAGTATTCCCTATCAAAGGGTAGAGGATTTATCCCAACGGCTGAACCAGACTGAAAAGGAACGGGATGAGCTGGCTAAGCAGGTTCAGGATTTAAAACGCACTTCAGGTGTTGAAGTTGCATCCAAGGAATTTGACCGGGTAAGGATGGGCGCCGGTGTAGTAGCCGTAGAAGGTCCGGGAATTATTGTAACAATTGATGATAGCAAACGGCCGTCCAAACCGGGGGAAAACCCTAACCTGTATCTTATTCATGATGATGATATCTTAAAAGTCATTAACGAATTATGGGCGGCAGGTGCTGAGGCTATTTCTATTAATGAGCAGCGGCTCATTGCCAGCTCGGAAATTCGCTGTGCCGGTCCAACTTTATCGGTGAATAACTCCCGTTACTCGCCACCTTATGATGTGCGGGCTATCGGAGAACCCACAACATTGGAAAATGCACTGAAAATGCGCGGCGGTGTTATTGAAACCTTGCAATTCTGGGGTATTCAAGTGACAATTAAAAAGCAAGAGGCAGTAGTGGTCCCGGCATATAAAGGCGCTTTCCGGTTTGAGTTTGCCAAGCCGGCTAAGGAAGGTGAGCAGTAATATGGTCTTGCCGATTATTGGACTTATTATAGGTATTCTTATTGGTATCTCTTTCCCGATTACTGTACCGCTTGAATATGCAAAATTTATGTCGGTAGCTTTGTTGGCTTCGTTAGACTCGGTATTTGGCGGCCTTAGAGCCGGAATTGAATACAAATTTGACAATACGGTATTTATAACCGGCTTTTTCACCAATGCGCTTATGGCTGCCGGCTTAGTTTATATTGGTGAGCGCCTGGGGATTGATTTATATTATGTTGCACTATTGGCTTTTGGTTTACGGATTTTTCAAAACCTGGCTATCATTCGCCGGTATTTTCTTAAGAAATAAATTCTCCGGAGCTTCAGGCCGTCTGTTAGTGGTTCGGTCTTGAAGCTCTAGTTGTTACTGCCTTAAAAAAAGCGAGTATTTTTCCGGAAAAAAAAAGGGAAAATGCTACTTTTGTTGAAACTATTGGGAAGAAACATAATACTGTGCTGCGAGGGATTTATGAACAAAAAAAACATATTAGCTATTGATGTCGGCACAGGCATGGTCAAAGTATTTGCCGGAAAACTACAAGCCGATGGCAGTGTAGCAATTGTCGGCAGTGGGACTGCCCCGACAGCAGGATATGCCAGGGGAGTCATTACGGATATAAATGCTTTGGCTTATTCTATAAGACAAGCAGTAGATTGTGTTATTATGGCGGCTGACACCCAAGCTGCCGGTGGTGTTTATTTGGGGCTCAGTGGTTCAACACTTGTTACGCAAAATAGTATTGGCAGCGTTGCGCCGTCAACACCTGGAACGGTAACCCGTTTGGATGTTGAGCGTGCCTGCAAAGCGGCCATGTTTTCGGTTGCCCAGGATGATGCCGACATTTTGCATGTGTTTCCGGCCAAAGAATCGGCAGTCCTGCCAGGGACCGCCTTAGAAGTAGAAGCCCATATCATATCAGCTCCTCAAGCCATTATCCAGGAGCTCCGAGAGGCACTTGCCGGGAAGGGAATCCAGTTGAATGGTATTGTCGCTGGCAGTGTTATCGCAGCCGAAACTATGAAAAATGAGCTGCCGGCGCGGCCAGGCAACTTTATCTTTATCGATATGGGTGCCGGTACTTCTGAACTTGTTATTTATGTCGGTGGCAACCTTTGTTACTCGGCTTCGTTACCGTTAGGCGGTGATTACATAACTAGTGATTTAATGCAGGGAATAGGCGTCAGCCAAGCCCACGCGGAGGAAATCAAACGCTACTATTCCCGGCTGTCTCCTGATTTGCGTAACCAGGGAATAGTGCTTGATTGCAATGATTATGGAACGACTGACAAACATGTTCACTTTGACTTTTTATATGATATTATTGAAAGCAGAGTAGATGAAATTGTTACTTTGATGTACGATTATCTTAAGCCGTTAATGGACAAGTATCTGCCTGGCTCAGAACAGACCTTTGAACGTATTTATTTGACTGGTGGTTCAGGGGCGACGCCTAGTATGGCAGCTTGTGTAGCTAAAGTTTTTCAGCTTGATACCGAAGTGGTGAAACCAGACCGGCTGGCTGCTGAATATGTACATCCGTCCAATACTGTGTGTTATGGCATTATAAGCCATGGTATACGGATTGTTGCAAACGAGCCGGAGGCTGGTCAGAGCGCGTGGGGTGTATTTATTAATAAAGCAAAGAAACTATTGAAAATTTGATAGATGTTAAGGGAGGAAAACTTTGTAATGTTGGAATTTGACATGGACTTAGACCAGTTTGCTTCTATAAAAGTTATCGGTGTAGGCGGTGGCGGCAATAATGCGGTTAATCGCATGATTGGTGCCGGATTGCAGGGCGTGGAATTTATTACTGTTAATACCGATGCTCAGGCGCTCATTGGTTCTGAAGCCGCTTATCGGATTCAGATCGGGGAAAAGTTAACAAAAGGTTTAGGGGCAGGCGCTAATCCGGATATTGGTGAAAAAGCGGCGCAAGAAAGCCGCGAGGATATCATTAAGGTTCTTAAAGGTTCCGATATGGTGTTTATTACCGCCGGCATGGGTGGTGGTACGGGTACCGGCGCAGCGCCGGTGGTAGCCGAATGTGCCAAAGAGGTCGGAGCTTTAACGGTTGGGGTTGTTACCAAACCATTTACTTTTGAAGGACGTAAACGTCAACTCCAAGCCGAACGGGGAATTGCCAAGCTTAAGGAAAAAGTAGATACGTTAATTACCATTCCTAATGACCGTTTGCTCCAGGTAGTTGATAAACGAACTTCTATTATGGATGCTTTCAAAATTGTTGATGACGTGCTGCGGCAGGGTGTACAAGGAATTTCTGATCTGATTGCTGTGCCTGCGTTAATTAATCTTGATTTTGCCGATGTTAAGACGATTATGAGTGACGCTGGTTCAGCACTCATGGGTATTGGTTTTGGCACAGGCGACAACAGGTCCATTGCGGCTGTTGAAGCAGCTATCAGAAGCCCGCTGTTAGAGATGTCGATTGATGGTGCTAAAGGTGTATTGCTCAACTTCACCGGCGGTCCCAATACTACACTGTTTGAAGTCAATGAAGCCGCCGATATTATTGCCAAAGCTGCTGATCCGGAAGCTACCATTATCTTCGGTGCTACCATTGATGAGATGTTTGAAGATCAAGTACGGGTAACTGTTATTGCTACCGGTTTTGATCCTAAGCCACTCCTGAAACACAGTGAAGGAAAAGAAGGAACTCCGGTTATTGAACCATTTAAAGGGCGGGACTTAGATATCCCCGCCTGGATGCGTCGCTAAAAAGATAGTAGGAAAATTAAACCCGGCTCAATCTGAGCCGGGTTTTTTGTGTCTGTTTTTGCAGTTAATTTCTGGCAAAAACAGACACTCTTTTACTTAGCTGCTTGTTATAATTGGAATAGCAATTAGGTTCAGCGCATATAGTGTAGAGTGTTACAGCTTATAAAATTCCAGCCGGGAAGGTATGTCCAGTGTATATTTATGCTGATGTAGTATTGATTGTTAATTGTATCATGAATAGCGTTATTCTGGTCTTAACAGCGCATGCGGCAGGCATTTCTTATAGCTGGAAACGCCTGTTGCCGGCCGCCCTCTTTGGGGGAGTTTATGCTTTGAGTGGAATTTTTCCGGAGCTGGCGGTATTGTACAGTATTCCGGGAAAGTTGCTGATGTCTGTAGTGCTTGTCTTGCTGGCTTTTGGTTACAGGACGGTCAGGACAACATTGGTCCTTGTCGGTGCCTTCTTTATTGTCTCCTTCATTTTGGGCGGAGCTACCTTAGGTTGGCTATATTTTATTCAAACAGAAGCACCCCAGCAGGCAGGCAATTATCTTGATATGTCCTGGAGCAGCTTAGCTGCAGGCAGTGTCATAGCCGTCATGCTTGTTACGCTTATTGCCAGAAGACTGATGGGGAAAATGATTCGCCGGCGAAATTTCTATCAAGTGCGGATTGAATATAATGGACAGAACAAAGATGTCACCGGCATGCTGGATACCGGGAATAACTTATATTCACTGCTGGGGAACAAGCCGGTAGTCCTGCTATGCTGGCAGTCGGCAATTCAGTTGCTAGGCTCACAGGCAGCCGGTTATTTAACTTCTACCAGTCCGGCGGCCTGGTTGTCAAATCTTCACGAATGTCAGGATGCAGCTTGGCTGGCAAGAGTGGAAGTTATTCCTTGTCAATCTGTCGGTGGAAAAAATATGCTGCTTGGTTTTAGACCGGACGGTATTAGTGTGAGGACTGAGGATGGCTTGGCATATACGACCGAGGTGCTTATTGGCCTTTATGACGGTGTATTTGCCAGTGATCGCCCTTATGAGGCACTTTTGCACCCGGCGCTTATAACCGGAGCACATATCACAAAGGAGGTGAGTGTATGCGCATAACCTGGCCAATAGTTAAACTATATATCAGGCTTAAAATTATATCATTGCTGCAAGCCATCGGTTGGCTCAAGCCTGATGAGGTATTTTATGTAGGCAGCGCAGAAATTTTACCGCCACCGTTATCAAGTGATGAAGAGATATTTTTGCTTAACCGGTTACAAAAAGGGGATAAATCGGTTAAGAGTGTTTTTATTGAGCGAAATCTCCGGCTGGTTGTCTATATTGCCCGCAAATTTGAAAATACCGGCGTCAGTGTGGAAGATTTGGTTAGTATCGGCACGATCGGACTGATTAAGGCAGTGAATACTTTTGATCCTGTCAAGAAAATCAAACTGGCGACCTATGCTTCGCGTTGTATTGAGAATGAAATCTTAATGTACCTGCGTCGTAATAGTAAAACCCGGGCAGAGGTATCTTTTGATGAGCCGCTTAATATCGATTGGGATGGTAATGAACTGTTGCTTTCAGATGTGCTGGGAACCGAGAATGACATAATTTATAAGTCGGTCGAAGAAGAGGTTGATAAAACCCTGCTGTATACGGCGATGAATAAATTATCCGGACGGGAACGGCGAATTATGGAACTTAGGTTTGGTCTTAATGATGATGGCAATGAACGTACGCAAAAAGAAGTGGCCGATATGCTGGGGATTTCGCAATCATATATATCAAGACTGGAAAAGAGAATCATCAAGAGGCTGCGCAAAGAAATTATCCGCATGGAGTGAGTCCAGCGGATAATTTTTTTTTGCGTGTGCGCGTGTCTTTATGGGCATATAAGTATAAAACCTCCAAGCCATGGCAATAATGCTTGTGTGAGTAAGTTGTTTTAGTAGCTTAGGGAAACTGGGGAGGTAAACAACATGATTGTCAATAAAGTTGAGATATGTGGTGTAAATACAGCAAAGCTCCCGGTGCTTTCTGCCACTAAAATGCGCGAGCTGTTCGAAATAATGCAAGGCGGCGAGAGAGCCGCTCGTGAACAGCTAATCTATAGTAATCTGCGGCTTGTGCTTAGCGTAATTCAGCGATTCAACAACCGGGGCGAATATGTTGATGATTTATTCCAAGTTGGTTGTATCGGGTTAATGAAAGCCATTGACAACTTCGATTTATCGCAGAATGTTAAGTTCTCTACCTACGCGGTGCCGATGATTATTGGGGAAATCCGGCGTTATTTGCGAGATAATAATCCCATTAGAGTAAGCCGTTCGATGCGGGATATTGCCTACAAGGCGCTGCAAGTGCGCGATTCGCTGGTTAGCCGGTTTTCACGGGAGCCCTCCATTAGTGAGATTGCCAATGAGCTTAAAGTGCCAAGGGAAGAAATAATTTTTGCCCTTGATGCCATCCAAGAGCCCATTTCTTTGTTTGAACCCATCTATCATGATGGTGGTGACCCGATATTTGTGATGGATCAAATCAGCGACGACAAAAATCTGGATTTAAGCTGGCTTGAAGGTGTGGCTATTAAAGAGGCGCTGCGCAAACTGAGCGAGCGGGAAAAACATATTCTAACCTTACGATTCTTTGAAGGAAAAACTCAAATGGAAGTAGCCGAGGAAATCGGTATTTCTCAAGCCCAAGTGTCCCGTTTAGAAAAAGCAGCCTTAGGGCATATGCGCAAATATATTTAGGTTCTGCTGTGTGGGAGGCAATAGATAGTTATGAGGAGAAAACAAATAGTTAGCTTTAAAATCGTATTATTGGCAGTATTATTTTGTTTTGTTGCCGGTGGCTGGGCGTTGCTTTTTTATCAGCATGAGCGAGGTGTCGCGCTGCCTAATCGGGGTGATTATGTGAGACTGCATATCTTAGCCAATAGTGACAGTATTGAAGATCAGCAGCTCAAGCTAAAAGTTCGTGATGCGGTGGTTGCGTATATAACCCCTTATGTTAAAGATGTTGGCGATGCTAAAGCAGCTGAAAATATTATTACCAGCCACAAACAAGAGATTATCACACTGGCAAGAAAAACACTGCTGGACAACGGCGCCGATTATCCGGTTGCCGTACAACTGGGAACTTTTGCATTTCCTGTACGCTCCTATGGCAATCTGGTATTGCCTGCCGGCGATTATCAAGCTGTTCGTATTCTTTTAGGGCAGGCGGCAGGTCAAAACTGGTGGTGTGTATTATTTCCGCCACTGTGCTTTATTGATGGTGCTAACAAGGCCCTGGCCCCGCTGTCCTCGGCAAAAGAAACGGTTGGGCAGCAAGGCAGCGCAGCGCCTGTTCCCGAAGTCCGCTGGAAAATTGTTGAATTCTTTAATAAATAAATATTTCAACACACATTTATCCCTTGTCCTTCATATAATTATTGTAGAATGTAAAGGTATGGGACGGAGGAGGGGGATAGATGTTAAAGACCAGCGATTTGAAATTAAAAGAAGTTATAAACGTAATTGATGGTAAACGGTTAGGTAATATTACAGATATAGAAATTGATGTTGAAACCGGGAGGCTTACCGCGATTGTTGTACCAGGAGTAGGCAAATTTTTAGGCCTATTCGGTCGCAATGAAGATGTGGTTATTCCTTGGGATAAAATTAATAAAATCGGAATGGACGTAATTTTAGTGGAAGCAGGTAGTTTTGGTG
>POVV01000375.1_pt1 | contig 30734 bp, 24 predicted proteins | sample 1560271 | NCBI WGS metagenome assembly POVV01 (sample SAMN08337232, study PRJNA429181) | Bioreactor metagenome, whole genome shotgun sequencing project. | biome: cows' rumen and soil; feature: anaerobic; isolation source: anaerobic chemostat enrichment culture, galacturonate as sole carbon... | reverse complement strand
ATGAACGTAAATCTTGGAGCAGTTATTAATTTTACAAAAGACTGGAATCTTGATTTCTCATATACACATACTAAACAAGAAGATGTAACAAGGACATCTTTCCCTACTTTCAGAGGAGGAGATACACGTTATTCTCCTTCACCGTGGATGGATAATAATGGAAACCGAGTTTATGTAGATGAAAGTGGAAATATCGTTGACGAAGGTGGTATGCCAGGTTGGAAATTTAACATGATAGATTATTGGACATATGGTATTACAAGCAGTTTCTTAGAACGTACTTCAAAAGCTATTGACAGTAATATTTTTAATGTGTTTACGACTTATAACTTTAAAGCAACGGAGAAATCTGTATTTAAGTTTATGCTTGGTTTGAATACCGTAACTTATGATTGGGAATCACATACTGCTACTAGAAAAGATTTGCTCGATTTTGATAATCCTCAATTTAATGATGCTATAGGAACTCAAACTGTGAAAGGATCTGCTAACTGGGATTCACAGGCAGGTTTCTTCGGACGTGTGAACTATGCTTTTGATAGTAAGTATTTACTAGAGGCGAATTTAAGATATGATGGGTCATCTAAGTTTCCTAGTAGAATTCAATGGAGATGGTTCCCTTCGTTTTCAGGAGGATGGATATTGTCATCCGAAAAGTTTATGAAGCCGTTAGAATCTGTTGTAAGCTTCACTAAATTAAGAGCCTCATATGGTGTAGTTGGAGACCAATCGGTAAGTAATGATCTTTATGTTCCAATTTTGGATAGAAGTGAAACTACTTGGTTAGGTACAGACGGCCGATATTTAGGATATGCTGCACCAAGAGCTGTTGATAGAGATATTACATGGCAAGACATTGCGAATTTAAATTTAGGAGTAGATTTTCGATTTCTTAAAAATGGAGCTTTAGGTATGACTTTCGATTGGTTTCAACGTGATACTAAAAATATGATTATACCAGGTGATGCTCTTCCTGTTACATATGGAGCTGGTGTCCCAAAAGGTAATTATGGAAACTTGCGGACCAGAGGATGGGAGCTTTCTTTTGATTTTAATCACAGATTTAATAATGGATTAACAATAAGTGGTATGGCTACTTTGTCTGATGCTATTACCGATATTACGAAAGGTGCTGATTATAATACCCCTTGGGAGAACAGATCTATAGGTAGTGCCTATGCTACAGGAGCTCGTTATGGAGATATTTGGGGATATGTAACAGATCGTTTATATCAAGAAGGTGACTTTGTGCGAGGTGATGATGGAAAACTACAAAAAGTGACTATTATTATTAATGGCCAGGCTAAACAATCTTATATGTTGGCTGGAAAAAATCCTGTATATCAAACTTATCTTGAAGACGGTGGAGGTACTGTTATTTTCCGTCCAGGTGATGTTAAATTCGTCGATTTAAATGGTGATGGATACATTACTTCAGGAAAAGGTACATTCGGCGACCCTGGGGATCGTAAAGTAATAGGAAATACAACTCCTCGATATGAATATGGATTTAGATTAAATGCTGATTACAAGGGGTTTGATGCCTCTGTATTCTTTCAAGGTGTAGGTAAAAGGAGTATGTGGGGGTCAGGACCATTAGCTATACCTGGTTATAATGCATCTGATGGCGCTATGCCACAAGCAATAGCTGGAGATTATTGGACACCAGAACGTACAGATGCTTTTTATCCTCGAGCTTGGGATAATGGAGGTTCAGATACAAATTATAGTCTACAAATTCAAAGCAGATATTTGTTAAATATGGCCTATTTAAGGATAAAGAACATAACGTTTGGTTATTCTATCGACTCTAAGCTTTTAAAAAAAGCCTATCTCACAAAGGCTCGTTTCTATATCTCATTAGAGAATCTTGTGACATTTGATAATTTAGGAGACTTGCCGATTGATCCTGAAACTATTTCAGGTTATTCTATGTTTGGTACATCTAACGCAAGCCGTACAGGCGTGGGTACTCCTATGTTTAAATCTGCCTCTGTAGGTGTGCAGTTGAGTTTCTAATAAGAAAAATAAAATTGATATGAAAACAAAAATAATAACTTTATTATCGCTCATATTATTCTCTCTTTCTGGATGTAATGATTTTTTAGATCGTCCAGTATTGGATGAAGCAAATGACGATAATTTCTGGACAAGTGAGACGAAATTGAGATTATATGCTAATGGTTTTTATCCACGATATTTTGTAGGGTATAATACGGGTACTGGTACAGCCTATACAGCTCATACAGGATATACGTTGAATGATGATGTGGTGTATGACGGCACTCAATCCAATTTCGAACTTTCTGTACCTAGTTCTCGAGGGGGGACAGCTGCAGATGTTTCCTGGATAGAATCATATAGTGGCCCAAATTGGAATTTTGCATGGATACGTAAATCAAATATTATGATTAATCGTATTGAGACGCGTATGGGCGGTCTTTTGACAGAGGTGCAAAAAAATCACTGGTTGGGAATTGCTCGTTTTTTCAGAGCAATGGATTACGCTGGTTTAGTAACGGTTTTTGGTGATGTGCCTTATTATGATCATGAAGTAAGCAATACTGATTATCCTGATTTGTATAAAGCCCGTACCCCACGTAACGAGGTTATGGATGCTGTTTATGATGATTTTGAATATGCGTTGAATAATATTAAAGCAGATGATGGTGCAAGAAATGTAAACAGATATGTAGTAGCCGGATATGTGAGCCGCTTGGCATTGTTTGAAGGTACATGGCAGAAATATCATAAAAATGATAGTGAAAGAGCTAAAAAGTTTCTTGATCTAGCGGTTAGAGCTGCCGATATTGTAAAGAATAGTGGAAAATATTCTTTCAATAAAGATTTCCGAAGCCTATTCGGATCTGATGATTTAGCAGATAATAAAGAAGTGATTTTTTATCGTCATTATGATGCTAGTTATGATATTGTACATGCTGTAGCACATAGCTGTAATATGTCAGAAGGTAGGTATCCAAATGGTAATTTGGCTTTAGTAAAAGCATTTATTTGTAGCGATGGTACTGATTGGCAAACAACTACAGATGCCAATAACAAAAATTTTGATCTGGATAATCTATTTAAAACACGTGATCCTCGATTTGAAGCTACATTCTATAAAAAACTAACAGTTAATTCTCGTAGCTCTTGTCTTTATACTGTTAAGTTCATTAGTAGAGAAGGGCTTCGATATCTTGATACAGGGACAGCGATTCCTCAAGAATATATGGGGACAAAGAATGTGAATGATTATCCTGTAATGCGTTTGTCTGAAGTCCTTCTTAATTGGGTTGAAGCTAAAGCTGAGCTAGCTTTATTAGGTGAATCGGCTGTTACGCAGTCTGATATAGATGAGTCTATTAATAAAATACGTGAACGCGAATTAGGTTCAGATGCAACAGCCGCTGGTGTAAAGAAAACTGTTCCAATGGATTTATCTAATCTTCCTGTAAGCCCCAATAGAGGTAATGTATCTCAATTAATTTGGGAGATTCGTAGAGAAAGACGTATGGAATTTGCTTTTGAACATTCACGTATATTAGATTTGAGACGTTGGAAGAAACTTGAATACATGGATGATACTCAATATCCAGATATTCTTAAAGGGACATGGATTAATGCAAATTCAGCAGAACTAAAATCAGCTTTACTTATCCCTGCAAAGGTAGGAATATTAGCTGTAACAGATATGAATGGAAAAGTTACTATTTATAATGGTAGCAATGCTGCTCAAATGATAGGATTTTACTCACCAACAAATATACAAGGGCGGCAGCCTTATTTGAATGTTACAGGAGTTAATCCATATTTAGCACCAGTTGGTAGGACTCAGCGTATTGATTACCAAACAAAAGGTTATGATTTAGCACAGACTGAAGGTTGGCCTTCAGATTTATAAATATAAAAATCTTTGATTATGAATGACTTAATTAAATATATAGGACTGCTTATTGTTCCATTTTGCCTAATTTTTGCTTCATGTGATAATGACCCAGATTATCCTGATACAACACTTGATGAAACTGTGCTTCAGAAGATCAGGATAGTAAACGGAGGACTTAGTGGCACTGAAATTATTGAAGGAACAGTGAATGAAAATACGAAAGAAATTTCATTTCCTGAAGTACATATGGAAAGCGATTTGTCTCATGTCAAATTTGAAATAGAGGCTTCGGATCGCGCACATTTGGATTCTACAGAATATAATTTTGTAGTAGTAGAAGGTGCTACACAACGAAAACGTGTTATCAAACTTGTTAATGGTACAAGGTATCGTGAATATTTTACTACAATACGGCTAGATGTTCCAGTGTGGGGAGCTGATTTTACGAAATATGTTGCATATGATTTCTCGGGAGCAACTAAAAATATGTATAAGGATTTGGTCGGAACAAATACTCGTGCAGCTCACATGGATAAGGATTATGTACTAATGGTATCTAGGGATGGAGGGGTTCGCCCTCATTTACTAAAAATATCAGACTTGAAACAAGGTAAAACTGATAGTCCGATTATGCTTAAAACAACGGATATCGCAGGAGGAACTTTCGCTGTTAGCGGTGGTCGTTTATCACATGGGCATGTTTATATATGTAATATGTCTACTCCTCCAGCTGGTGAAGTGAAAATTTATTATTGGGATACTCCAACTTCCGAGCCACAAGTATTATATAAGTTTACTAATCAGACGACAGGTACAAGCGGACGTTATGGAGATTATTTGTCTGTAAATTTGGATGCTAATGGAAACGGATACATATATATGGGTAACAATCCAAGTCCTGCGGCTATATTACGTCTGAAAGTTACAGGATTTACTACTGTATCGGATCCTGTTGTTATTTCTATGTCAACATTTGGTGGTTTATGGCAAAGTTGGAATCAAGTTGATGGTTCTGCAGATGAATATATTTATACCGGACATCAAGGACCAATTGTTCTAACTGATGCAAACGGCTCCGTAATACACACAGTACCAACTTCTACACTAGCTGTAGCTAAAGGTAGTGATGCTTTTATTATAAACTTTAACAAAGAGCGTTATTTGGTAGTAAATGAAGTTCCCGGAACAGGAACGATAACTGTTTACGATCTTACTTTAGGTGCGACTACTGCTGCAGCTTTGAAAAAATTAGAAGAAGGAGCTATTTCACCTTTACTATCTTATTCACTAGGGGGTGCCGTCGCAGCAACAACAGCTGCCGGAAGTATTGGCTGGTTTACAGATGGGAATGATAAGCTATATCTATTTGGGGCTGCACCTGGAGCAGGTTTTGCTATCCTTGAAATCCCTAAAAAAGTAAAGGAGTCTAAATAATGGATAAAGTAATAATAATGGAAAATAAACTGAGGTATTTATTCTTTGTATTTATTGTGGCATTCGTTGTTTCTTGTAGCAGCGATGATCCTAATCCAGACCCGGATCCACCGGGTCCGGGTCCAGGGCCTACTCCCTCGGATGTTGTACTTGCACCTAAAGAAATGCGTGCTGTATGGATCGCTAGTGTCTGGAGTCTCGATTGGCCTCAGTCTGTTTATGATGTTACAGCTCAGAAAAAGAAGTATACTGATTATCTTGATAAATTTGTATCGCTCAATATAAATGCTGTATTTATGCAGATAAGACCAAATGCAGATGCGTTTTACAACTCGCAGTATGAACCGTGGAGCAAATGGATTACTGGTGTGGCTGGTAAGGACCCTGGTTATGATGTTCTGGCTTTTATGATTGAAGAAACTCATAAACGTGGACTTGAATTTCACGCTTGGATGAATCCTTATCGTATAGCAACACGATCGTCGGAGTCGGAGCAATATCCAGCTTTAGATTCGAAAATAAATTCTGCATGGGTTAAGTCTTTTAGCAAAATCCAGATATATAATCCGGCATTGCCCGAGGTGCAAGATCGTATCACAAATATAGTGAAGGATTTGATCACTAAATATGATGTTGATGGAGTTCACTTCGATGACTATTTTTATCCAGACCCTGCAAATTATACTTCACTTGACGATCAGGCGGATTATACTAAGTACGGAGCTGAATATAGTTCTATCGAAGCGTTTCGTCGTGGGAATGTAGACAAAGTCGTAAAGAAAATTTATGACCTGATTGTAAGAGAAAAACCAGGTGTCGCATTTTCCATTAGCCCTACTGCAAATAGTGCATACAACCTCAATTCACTATATGCAGATGTTACTAAATGGTGTCAGGAAGGTTGGGTCGATGTTATTATACCTCAGCTATATTCTGCTACAGGGACATCAGAGAGCAGTTTTAATGTTCGTTTGTCGTGGTGGAATCAGTATACCTATAAGGCTGTTCCAATGGTTGGATATGCTTTATATAAATTTGGTGATACTTCGGAAGGTTCACAATTCCAGACTACTAGCGAACTGGTAGAGCAGTTTAGAGCAGCTCGTAATTTTTCGAAGGTAAAAGGCAGTGTTATGTATAGTGCTAAATATTTGAATGAGAATAAACTGGGGATTGTAGATGTCATAAAAAGTAATATTTATCCTCGTCCTGCAGTTATTCCGTTCGTTGGTCGTAAGACTGTCGCTGATCCAACTCCTGTTACTAGTGTTTCTGTATCTGGTAATAAATTGAAATGGGAAGTTGGTTCCGGATTACAGACCGTAGTTTATAAAATTGAGGATAAAAAAGGGTTAGTAATTGCCATTACATCAGAAAAAGAATATACTCTTACACAGAAAGGAGATTATTGTTTGACAACGATTAATAAAGACAATACAGAAAGCTCTATGTCTAATGTAATTACATACAATTGATGATTCGAAATTTAGGTTTTTAGATTATAAAAGGGGACATGTTGCTTGTCTCATGTCTCCTTTTAATTCATAGAACCCGAAAAACCCTTAAGATCTTATTTAGTTTACCGTTTATAAATTTAATACCTCAAACCCTAATGGCTGTAATAGGAATTGACCTAGGGGGTACAAAAATCACAGGAGCAGTTTTCGATAATGAAGGAAATATGCTTCATAAAGTTTCGTCTTTGCTTGAACATAGACAAGGAATACAAGTTGGTACGTTAGTAAAGAGTACGATTGATAACCTTTTGTCTTTTTATAATATAATAGATATACAATCTGTTGGAATTTGTGTGCCTGGAATAGCTAATAGTAAAACCGGCAAAATATGGGCACCAAATATCAAAGGGTGGGATGATTACCCTTTGCAAGAAGAAGTAAATAATCATATAAATAATCCATCGATTAAACTAGATATAGCTAGTGATCGAACCTGCTATATACTTGGTGAGACATGGAAAGGCGCTGCAATAGGATGCAGCAATGCCTTATTTGTAGCTGTAGGAACAGGTATTGGAATAGGCATTATAGTTGATGGGAAAATTTTACATGGACACGGAGATATTGTCGGGGCTGCTGGCTGGCTGGCTTTAGAAACTCCGTATCTGGATGAATATGACATATGCGGTTGCTTTGAAAGCCAAGCTTCCGGTAATGGCATTGCATGGCAAGCCAGAAAAATTATTAAGGATAATATTCTTTTTAAGAATAGTTCTCTTTACGATAAAAATGTAGAATCTATTATAGCACAAGATATATTTGCCGCATACGAACAAAAAGATCCATTGGCAAAATTCGTACTAGGCAAAGCAATAAGAATGTGGGGGATGGCAGCCGCTAATTTGGTGAGCTTGTTAAACCCTGAAAAAATTATATGGGGTGGGGGCATCTTTGGGCCTGCATCACAATTTCTGGATGATATATACAAGGAGGCCTGTAAATGGGCTCAACCTATTGGTATTCGTCAGGTAAGTTTTGAACAGTCAATTTTATGTGGCGATGCTGGGCTATATGGTGCCGGACATCTGGCTATTCTTTCACTTAAATAAGCATTGTATATGTATAAGAAAAATCTGGTTTATGTTGCGGCTTGTATAGGAATGGCTTTCTTCGGTATTGCTTTTATTGTTATGGGATCGGTTTTACCGTCTCTGACAGCAAAGTATGCATTAGATACGGTTGGAGCATCTTCACTGGTTACATTTCTTCCGGTTGGAGTGCTTTTGGGTTCTCTTATATTTGGACCAATTGTAGATCGTTTCGGGTATAAGACTCTACTTATTGTTAGTACCCTCATTACTATATTGGGTATAGAAGGATTGTCTTTGTTAGATAATCTGTCAACATTACGGGGTTGTATCTTCTTTATTGGACTAGGTGGAGGAATGCTCAATGGGTCAACGAATGCTCTGGCATCGGATGTCTCTGATGATCATAATCGTAGTTCAAGGCTTAGTATATTAGGTGTTTCGTATGGTGTAGGAGCACTAACTGTACCTTTTTTACTAGGTGTTCTCTCAAAGAATTATTCCTACGAAATAATCCTTCAGTGGACAGGGGCTTGGATGTTTTTTTGCGTGGTATATTTTTTAGTCGTCAAATTTCCAGAACCGAAGTTTAAACAAGGTTTTCCGGTAAAGCAAGCTGTCTTTTTATTAAAGCAACCTGTATTGTTAATCCTAAGCTTCTTCTTGTTTTTTCAGAGTGGAATGGAGGGACTGTTTAACAACTGGACAACAAGTTACTTAAAAGCCACAACAATTATAGGAGAAGGGGATATTGTTTTAACTCTTACATTTTTCGTATTGGGAATGACGGTAGCACGCTTACTTCTGAGTTATATATTTAAGAAAGTAAAGCAGATATATGTTCTTTATGGAGGAATGACTATCGCTTTTGTTGGAATAGCCTTCCTATATTGGTCTACAACATTTCCTCTAGCAATATTAGGCTTATTTTTAATTGGCTTTGGACTATCGGCCGGATTTCCTGTTGCTATCGGTCTTATTGGCTCGGTTTACAAAGAAACATCGGGTACAGCAATCGGTATAGCTCTTTTTATCGCATTAGGAGGCAACTCTATTTTAAATTATGCCATGGGATATATATCCAAGACGTTTGAAATAGACTCGTTTCCTATATTTCTTGCTATTTTACTGGCAATACAATTTATCATCGTATTAACGAACTCAAAAATTATTAATAATAAAAATTAAAAGAAAATTATGTTAGCATTAGAATGGTTGGCAAATGCACGTGGCATTATGCAAAAAATTGAAGAAACACAGTTAGAGAATATAAAAAAAGCTGCTTTAGTAATGGCTGACAGCATCGAATCGAACCATTGGGTACATACATTTGGTTGTGGCCATGCAACTATTCCTGTTGAGGAAATGTATCCCCGTATTGGAGGATTCGTTGGATTCCATCCGATGGTAGAACTACCGATGACCTTTTTTACAGGAATAACAGGGCAGATGGGCATTCATCAATTCTTGTTTCTTGAACGTGCCGAAGGATATGGTAATGCGATAATGAAAGCATACAATTTCGATAAGCAAGATTGTATCTGGATTTTCTCGCATACAGGAATCAATAATGTAAATATTGATGTAGCTTTACGAGCTAAAGAACTTGGAATGAAAGTTATTGTGTTTGGTTCAGCCGCAGAAGCTAAAGGAAAAGTTACACGCCATCCGAGTGGAAAAACAATATTTGAAATAGCCGATATAGTGGTTGACTCTTGTGTACCTGTTGTAGATGCGTCTGTCCCTTTGAAAAATCATCAGGATAAAGTAGGACCTGTATCTACGCTTGCTTTTGTAACAATGGTATGGATGACAATAACTACCGTAGCAGAGATACTAGCAGACAGAGGAGTGAAGCTTTATATACATCCATCTCATAATGTACCTGGCGATACAACAGCTCACGAACGTTTAGATGCATGTTTAGCTGAGTATAAAAAAAGAGTATCAAAAATATAAATAGTAAAATGACTGATAAGGATAAACATATAGACCTGTCGGTAGAAAACTATGGTAATATTAGAAAACAGACATATTCATATGCTGTTTTACCATGGGGAGCAACCGAGCCTCACAATTATCATTTGCCATATCTAACAGATTGCATTTTGGCTCATGATATCGCAGTGGAAGCTGTAAGTAAGGCTTGGTCTCAATATGGAGTTAAGGGGATGGTACTTCCTGCCATCCCTTTAGGTGCACAGAATCCTGGACAGATAGAGTTGCCGTTTTGTATTCATGCACGTCAGGAGACACAAAAGCTAGTTTTATCAGATATTGTTGAGTCTCTTTATATTCAAGGCATACGTATACTTGTAATAATGAATGGGCATGGAGGAAATAACTTTAAGCCGATGATAAGAGATCTGGCTTTGGATTATCCTGATATGCTCATTGTCAATTGTGACTGGTTTGCTGTTGAGCCGAGAAAAGGTTATTTTGACGAAGACTTTGACGATCATGCAGGAGAGCAGGAAACCTCGGTTGTTATGCATTTTCGTCCCGATCTGGTAGATATTGAAACTGCTGGAGACGGAGCAAGTAAACCATTCAATATAGAATCCTTGAATAAGAAGGTAGGGTGGATCCCTCGCAATTGGACGAAAACTTCAATTGATACTGGAGTCGGAAATCCTAAAAAATCAACAGCCGAAAAAGGGAAGACATATGTTGCTGTTGTAACGGACAAAATTGCCAAACTATTTGAAGAATTAGTAACTAAAACCATATACTAAAAAACATGAGACTACGATATTTAATATCCTTTATAGTTGTAACTTTTGCTGTCATGGCAAATGCACAATCAGGATCATGGATTAGGATAAATCAACTGGGATATCTTCCTAAAGATATAAAAGTAGCAGTACTAATCTCAACTGAAGAAATCAAACCCGATATCTCTTATCGTGGCAGTAACGGACAGCCTCCGATTTTACCTGCAACTCAATATGGTACGCCCAATTTTTCACTTATTGATGCAAACACCGGAAAAACAGTATTAACTGGTCAGGGAAAAATTGCTGATGCTACTTATTGGGGATTAAAATCTGCTTTTCGCCTTGACTTTTCTTCTGTTCAGGCAGAAGGTATTTATTATATTGAAGCCGCCGGAGTGAAATCTCCTCAATTTAAGATTGGAGCAGATATTTACGAAGGATCTGTTGATTTTATGCTTAATTATATGCGCCGTCAACGTTGTGGACATAATAATTTTTTAGGTACTGTCTGTCATCAACATGATGGTTTTATTGTTGGTCATCCTACTCGTACAGGAGAATATATTGATGTTCGTGGAGGTTGGCATGATGCTGACGATAAATTACAATACGTTACTACTACTGCAAGTGCTATCTATCACATGATGTTAGCCTACTATCAGGCAAAAGATAAAACAATCTTTAAAGACAATTATCGCGCCGATGCCAGTCCCGGCAGTAACGGTATTCCCGATATTTTGGACGAGATCCGTTGGGGACTAGACTGGCTATCAAGAATGAACCCTGCGCCTAAAGAAATGTATAACCAGATAGCCGATGATCGGGATCATGCTGGTTATGGGCTGCCTCAGAACGATAATGTAGATTATGGTTGGGGACCAGGAAAGGGACGGCCAGTTTATTTTATTACCGGAGAGCCTCAAGGATTCCCCAATCCCAGAAATGGAGAGGTTAAAATGAACCGTACCACTGGAGTAGCCTCTGCTGCTGGTAAGTTTTCCTCTTGCTTTGCGCTGGGAGCTGAACTGTTTAAGAATATAGACCCTGCTTTTGCTCAAACACTCTCTGATAAAGCAGAGCCTGCTTACGAATTTGCCCTTGAGAAGCCCGGAAATACACAAACTGTTTGTGTGGTTTCACCTTACTTTTACGAGGAAGATAACTATGTGGATGATATAGAGTTAGCGGCTGCTACATTTTATACTCTTACCAAAGATCCAAAATGGCGCACCCAAGGCGATTACTGGGGGCAATTGGAACCTGTTAATCCTTTATGGGCATTTGGTTTTGCACGTCATTATCAGTTTTATCCCTTTGTCAACCAGGGGCATCACTTGATGGCAAAATCCGGAGATGCAGTAACGAGTAAAAAGTTTACGGACTTTATGCGTCAGGGATTACAAACCATTCGGAACCGTGCAGGAAATGAGCCGTTTATCAATGGTGTACCTTATGTGTGGTGTGCAAACTTTGCTGTTATTGGTGCCGCTTCTTATGCTCACCAATACAAAGAGGTTTCAGGAGACAATTCCTTTGATGAGATGGAAGCAGCTTTACGTGACTGGATTTTGGGCTGTAACCCTTGGGGATTCTCCTTTATAGGAGGTTTTCCGAAAGGAGCCATTTCTTCCAGAATGGACGATACCCGTTTGGGAGGATTGGTTGACGGACCTATTCATGAGGGTTGGCATGATACATTTCTGGGTGTTCCAAAAGTGAGTCGTAGTGACGATCCTTTAGCTGTTTTTCAGAATGGTCCTGCTGTATTCCACGAACATTCCTATGGTACCAATGAGCCTGTGATCGATGGAACTTGCTACATGATGTATTAACTTTCTATAATGGAACAACTGAGAAAAGAACAGGCTAAAAAAAAAAGTAATACCGTAACCGATGCTTATGGAGCTACTGTCCGTATCAATAATGAGCAGAAGGTAATTCACCTGATTTTTTCGGCAGATTCAGCATTTGAAGGAGCAACTTCTATATTGAAAACATTAGATAAAAATAAGATTAAAGCGTCGTTCTTTCTTACGGGCAATTGTCTTCGTATGAAAGAACACGAAGCTGTAATCAAGGAGATTATAAAAAAGGGGCATTATGTAGGAGGCCATTCCGATAAGCATTTATTATATGCGCCATGGGGTGCCGAACGTGATAAAAGCCTGGTTAGTGCTGACAGCCTGATCAATGACCTTCAAAAGAATATGGTTGAGTTATCAAAATTTGGAATAGATATCTCTTCCGTGAATTATTATTTACCTCCTTTTGAGCATTACAATAAGGATCATGTGAGACTAATAGAATCGCAGGGGCAAGTGGCGATCAACTTTACATCAGGCTTAAGAACAGCTGCTGACTATACGACCCCTGATATGAAAAACTATATGTCATCGCAGAATATTATAAATCAGTTGTATGAATTTGAAAAGCAAAACAATTTGAATGGTAGCATTATACTTATTCATCCGGGAACAGATGCAACCAGAACAGATAAATTGTATTTAAGGTTAGACGAGATAATTAAGACATTAAAAAAGAAGGGCTACTCTTTCGAGCGGTTATAGAATAAACTGTATGAAAAAAATATTAATTATTGCTGCGCTTTTTCTGTTTTTGATTCCATGTGGAGTTCGAGCACAGGAAATATCTGAAAAGATTCAAACTGAAATAGGTGAGTATCTTACCCAATTTGCAAATAAGGATATTAAAACTTATAAGGTTAAGATAGACTCTGTTAATATTCAAGGAAAAACTCTTAAGTTTTTCACAGGTGTCAATTTGTCTTACGTCCCTTTTCGTCAAGATGATGTGGACAATATCTATACATATATAAAAGGCGTATTACCTGAAAAATATAAAAAGTATAAGGTAGAGTTAATAACCGATACACAGCCTATAGAGAACCTTGTCCCTTTTAACAAAAAGAAAAAGGACTTGTTTACGAATAAGCTAGATAAGCCTTTAGTTTCTAATTTATCTCGTCCCTATACTTCCGGTAAAGGGCTGCAAAACCATCATCTGGCAATTTGGCAAAGTCATGGTTGGTATTATGAGCAAAAGTTGGCTAGATGGGAATGGCAACGGGCACGTATTTTCCAAACGGTAGAGGATTTATATACTCAGAGTTATGTACTTCCTTATCTTGTGCCAATGCTAGAGAATGCGGGTGCTAATGTACTATTACCACGAGAAAGGGATACGCAACGCCATGAGATAATTGTTGATAATGATAAAAGTACAGCTAGTTCATCTTATACCGAAAAATCCGGAAAGGAATCATGGATTGTGGGTGCGAATAGTGGATTTGCTAATACTAAGCCATTCTATTGGGATGGAGAAAATCCATTTAAACTCGGGACATATCGTCAAATTAAAACAGTATCGAAGGGAGATATAAGTCAGTGTGAGTGGATTCCCGATATGCCGGAAAAAGGAGAATATGCAGTTTATATATCTTATCAAACGTTACCAAACAGTACTGATGAGGCTCGTTATTCAGTTTACCATTTGGGTGGTAAGACTGAGTTTAGTATCAATCAAAAGATGGGAGGCGGTACATGGATATTTTTAGGCTTTTTTGCTTTTGATAAGGGTAAAAATGACAACTGTAAGATTGTATTGACTAATGAGAGTACCAAACAAGGACGTATTCTTACTGCTGATGCCATTAAGATAGGAGGAGGAATGGGCAACATAGCTCGTCTGCCTCACCCAAGTGGTGTTGTTACGGATAATGCAAAAAGTTCAGAATCAATTGATGACAGTAATCACAAGAAACTTCCTCCGATAGACTATAAACCTGAGACAAGCGGATATCCGCGATATACCGAAGGGGCTCGATATTGGCTGCAATGGGCAGGAGTTCCAGATAGTATTTATAACAAGAGTCAAGGGAAAAATGATTATACAGATGATTATCAAAGTCGTGGGTTTTGGGTTAACTACATATCAGGAGGCTCTTCTGTAGATACTAAAGCTGGAGGTCTGAATATTCCAGTCGATTTAGCAATGGCATTCCATACCGATGCAGGAACTACATATAATGATTCTATAATTGGTACTCTTGGTATTTATATGACACACACTAATGATGAGGTTTTTGAAAATGGCAAAACACGTTGGGCTTCAAGAGATCTGACTGATGCCATTATGGACGAAATAACAAGAGATATCCGTCGTGAATATGAGCCTGAATGGACCCGCCGTCATATGTGGAATCGCTCGTATAGCGAAGCTCGTGTTCCTAATGTACCAACTATGTTACTGGAACTTTTGTCTCATCAAAATTTCGCCGACATGAAATACGGGCTCGATCCTCGCTTTCGTTTTACGGTCAGCCGTTCTATTTATAAAGGAATGCTGAAGTTTATTGCCCAACAATATAATTACCAATATGTTGTGCAGCCACTTCCTGTAAAATCATTTGGTGCAAAATTTTCCGGAGAAACACAGATTAATCTTATGTGGAAACCCGTAGAGGATGTTACAGAACCAACAGCAACGCCTGATAAGTATATTGTTTATACACGTATAGGAGATGGCAATTTCGATAATGGAGTTATTGTTCATGATACAAAGCTCGATTTAACCATTGAGAAAGATAAAGTGTATAGCTTCAAAGTGGCAGCAGTAAATGATGGCGGCGAAAGTTTCCCGTCTGAAATTTTATCTGTATGCAAAAAAACAAATGAAAAAGGACTGGTACTAATTGTGAATGCTTTTGATCGTCTATCTGCACCGTATAGCTTTGCCACAAAAGATAGTATCGGAGGCTTTGTTGATTTTATTGATCATGGTGTTCCTGATAAAAAGGAATATAATTATATCGGAAGCCAGTATGAATTTAGGCGTAGAATTCCATGGATGGACGATGATGCTGCTGGTTTTGGTGCAAGTCAGGCAAATTTTGAGACAACAGTTGTCGCCGGAAATACGTTTGATTATCCCGCTATTCATGGAAAAGCAATGGCTAAGGCAGGTTACTCTTTTGTATCAACCAGTAGGGATGCCGTGACAGATGGATCTGTAGATATGAGTAAATACAAATTAGTTGATATTATACTTGGCAAACAGAAACAAACTGAAATAGGACGAGGTGTACATCCTGCTGAATTTAAAACTTTCACTAAAGATTTTCAAGATAAGATTACAGCATATTGCAAGCAAGGGGGAAATATTTTTGTTAGCGGAGCATATGTTGCTTCCGATCTGTGGGATACAGAAAATACTAATAACGAAGACAAAGCATTTGCTACTGATGTGTTAAAATACAAATGGCGAGTAGGTAGAGCAGCTGTAGAAGGCAAAGTTAAAGCTGTGCTATCTCCATTTGCATCCATTAAAGGAAATTATGAATTCTATACAAAATTAAATTCTATTTCATATGCAGTGGAATCTCCGGATGCAATAGAACCGACTGGCGATAATTGCTATACTGTATTCAGATACACAGAAAATAATCTAAGTGCAGGGGTTGCCTATTCAGGTGATTATAAAACCTGTATACTGGGTTTTCCTTTCGAAGTGATAAAGGATGAAGCTGAAAGAGATAATCTTATGAAGAGTATTCTTTCATTTATATTCCAATAGGGTTCAAGTTATTAAATGAAAGATAATGGAAAAGAGCATGATGGGAATCATGCTCTTTTTATTTAATATAAGTAATAGATATTTTATAGATGTCCGTTTTCTCGATGATATTCTATTAATCCTTTTATTGGATTCTCAATTATCACATCGATATAAATTCCCAACTCTTGAGCCGTTTCTCTCAGAATATATGAATACATTTTTGCTATTGATCCGACAAATCGAATTGGATATTCAGTGTATTCGTATTGTAAAATATTTCTCTCAAAAAAAGATTTCAAATTTCTTCGCACTAAGTCATTTACATATGGGTGCTCTAAATATTCATATAAGAAAAACGATAAGACTGATAGTAGTTTATTTGGAAAAGGCTTAGAATATATGTAGTCCATTATTTCATCAGGATCGATCTTATATTTTTTATAGAATGGATCTATTAATTCCTGAGGTGCTAGTCCTTTCAGGCAATCAGATAAAAAGAATTTCCCTAGCGAAGCTCCACTGCCTTCATCACCAAGTATATATCCTAGCGATTTTACATTCTTTACAATGTTTTCTCCATCGAAAAAACATGAGTTAGAACCTGTGCCTAAAATACAGGCAATTCCCGCCTCATTTTGAAACAACGCACGGGCAGATCCTAAAAGGTCACTTTCTATGATTGTCGGTGTTTTGAATTGAGCTTCCAAAGATGCTTTTACTACATTCTTTTTTTCCAGAGACGAACATCCGGCACCATAAAAATATATATTATTGATCTTTGTTTTGAAAAAAATAGGAGGTAACTGTAAGCGTACAAGTCTACTTATCTCTTTTCTTGTTTGAAAAAAAGGATTAATACCATCCGACAGAAATTGTTCGGTAATACCGTTTCTGTCTACCAGGCACCACTCTGTCTTAGTAGATCCGCTTTCAGCGAGTAGTATCATAGCACTTCTATGGTTAGGTTAGAAAGTTGAAAAATCATGCAAAGATAAATAAATTAAAACAAAATAGTAATCTATTAATAATTATTCTGTTATCCCAACTTCTTTACACCGATCCCGGCGGCTTCACTCAATTGCATTTTGCCTTTTACTACGGTTGCACCGCTAAAACAGTCATTACTAATTAAGAGGTTTCCATCGAGGTCGGCCCAATCTATAGCGGGCGATAGCTGAGTTGCAGCTGAAATGGCACATGACGTTTCGGTCATACAGCCTATCATTACTTTCATGTTTACAGCGCGTGCCACGGTGAGCATTTTCCAGGCTTCGCGCATACCTGTGCATTTCATAAGTTTTATGTTGATTCCGGTGAATGCTCCTTTAAGTCGCAATACATCAGATAGTCTTTGAAACGATTCGTCTGCAAATATAGGTAGAGGACTGCGTTCTGTAACCCAAGCTGCATCTTCCAAATTGTATTTTGGCATAGGTTGTTCTATCATAACTATACCTCGTTCTTTGAGCCAATAAATCATATCCATAGCATGGTGTTTATCTTTCCATCCTTGATTTGCATCTATTGCTATGGGTTTGTCTGTAACAGTCCGAATAGCTTCAATCATTTGTTTATCATTGTCTCGTCCTAGCTTTACTTTAAGGATGTTATACAGTGGATCAGCTTCTCTCGTTTTTTGTTTTACCACCTCTTCTGTATCTATACCGATTGTAAATGTTGTATCTGGAGTATTCTTTTTATTCAATCCCCATATTTGATACCAGGGTTGCCCCATTATTTTACCCACTAAATCGTGCAGAGCTATATCTATAGACGCTTTAGCAGCTGTATTGTTCTCCGCTATTTTATCTACATAAGTGAGTATATCATCAAGTTCGAATGGGCTTGAGAACTGTTCCAGATTTACTTTCTTTAAAAATTCTATGACAGATGCCTGAGTTTCGCCCAGATATGGAGGAAGGGATGCTTCTCCGTATCCTGTTACGCCATCGTATACGATTTCTGTCAAAACAACCGGAGTCGTAGTTCTGGACGAATTGGCTATAGTAAATACATGTCGTAGCTGAAGATCGTAAGGCTTAAAACTTAACTTCATTTTGCCACCATTCAAAGAAATAGTTTTTTTATTGTTTTGAGCGAATAAATTTAATGGATTTCCAGAAGCTATCCCAGTACCTATTGCTGCAAGAGTGGCAGCTTTAATAAACGTACGCCTTGATTGAGACATATTTACTATTATTTTATTGTTTATAAAATGAATTTTCTTCGATCGACCAGATATTAGAGTTTTGTTTATCTACAGCTCCGGTTACTCGTATTGCCCGTATGAACTCTTTTGTATTCAATTCATCATAATCGGGGCTTTGAGGATCGAGACTGTTGACCCGGATACAACCTGATGCATGGATGAATTTCTTGTCACCAACATAAAAGGCTACATGGCGCACTCTTTCTTTTTTGTCATCCTGGGCTTTTTTACCAAAAAACATAAGGTCTCCTACTTGTAAATTTTCATATCCTTCGCTGATATCTACAGGTATTCCGGTATAAGCTTGTTGCGAAGCATCGCGCATTAATATAATGCTATGCATGAATAGTACAGTTTTTGTAAGACCACTGCAATCCATACCTTTTACAGAGGTTCCTCCCCATACATAAGGTATTCCCATTAGTTTGTATGCTTCTTTTACAAAACTTTCACCTGTTGTTTTTTTAGATTTTATCCACTCATCATAGAGCATACTTTGATTTTTTTGAACGTAAGCATTACGCCCATCAGGATAGGACACTTTATAAAATCCGTTTTCTTCTCCCTCTAGTTTTAACATGTTGGATAAGACTAAGTCAGATATATGCTGGCTGTTTTTATCCGGTGCTTGATAAGAGAATCCAAAATAATCAGTAAAGACGATTTTGGGAGACTTATTCCACGCTGTAACTTCTTCCTGCGTCATGGGTTTGAATGAAGATAATTGTGTCCATCCTATATACCCATCTGGAGTTTGTATTCTATACCATCCGTCTTTTTGTAGTACTCGTACAGGAGTGCCTAGTATAGACTGAGTAGCCATTTCAGCTGAAAACTTGCCTTCTGTTCGGATGTCGGCGACGGAAAGATTTATAACTCCAAACGTTTTGTCGTCTAGATCTTTAGCGGGAAGTAGTTCAACCTTGTTTATAAATTTTCCAGATCTTGTTTGAGCCTCCTCCATTAATGCTTTATAAGCTTCAGCATCCGATGTGACACCTTCCAATGTGGGTTCTTTAGCTTGATCATCGACCTTTATATCGAATATTTTTATTCTTTTATCAGGTATATATTTATCTTTTACTGTTGAAATCGCTTCTTCTAATTCTACATGTTTATACGTTGGTTTATCAGAGTTCTGTCCATATGTAGTATTAAAAAATAGGAATACAACAATAGCTAATAGGTAGAGGTTTTTCATAAGATAAGCAATATTGTAAATTAGATGAAAATATTAACGATCTGGATAGTCACAAATATACTAAAAACACGGTGTATAGAGTGTTTTCATTATCTTTTTTTTCTTTTAAATATATTAAAATAATTAAAAATAAGCAAAATTGTTTTAACTGTATTGCTGTTTGTCTTCAGCAACATTAGCTTCTAACTAGAAGGCACTTTACAAAATAGTTAATCAAGAAAATTAGTTGTTTACTAGGGTAAAGGACCTGTAAGTTGTTTATACCTAGTTGTGTATTGTGTTTTCAACAATTGCATATCTTTTAAGAGTTTTAGTTTTCGACTCTCAATTTTAATATTTTCCTTTGTGTAAATGATAAACGACAATGTACTGGAAAAATTGAAAGTACTGGCAGAGTCAGCAAAATATGATGTTTCCTGTTCTTCCAGTGGAACTGTCCGAAAAAATAAAGCGGGCGGTCTTGGAAATACTGTTGGCGGAATGGGAATATGTCATAGTTTTACTGAAGATGGAAGATGCGTGTCGTTACTGAAAATAATGCTGACTAATTTCTGTATTTATGATTGCGCTTATTGTATCAATAGACGAAGTAATGATATTCGTCGGGCTACTTTTACAGTGCAGGAATTGGTCGATCTTACAATAGAGTTTTACCGAAGGAATTATATAGAAGGTCTCTTTCTCAGTTCGGGTGTTATTAATAATCCCGATTATACGATGGAGCGTATGGTTAGGGTCGTGAAAGAGTTAAGGACTGTTCATCGATACAATGGCTATATACATATGAAAAGTATACCCGGATCCAGTCAGGAATTGGTAAACGAAGCCGGATTATATGCAGACCGTATGAGTGTGAACCTCGAAATTCCGACAGAAACTAATTTAAAGCTTCTTGCTCCCGAGAAAGATCACAGAAGCGTCTATCGTCCTATGCGTTATATACAGCAAGGAATGCAGCAAAGTTTAGAAGATCGGCGTAAATTTCGATCAGCTCCTCGATTTGTTCCTGCTGGTCAAAGTACGCAAATGATAGTGGGGGCTACAAGTGAGAATGATAAAGATATTCTCAGGGTTTCATCCATACTTTATCAACAAACACAGATGAGACGTGTGTATTACTCTGGTTTTATCCCTGTTAACAGTTACGATACGCGTTTGCCCGCACTAAAACAAGCGCCTTTGGTTAGAGAGAACCGATTGTATCAGGCCGATTGGCTGATGCGGTTTTATCAATACAGAGCAGATGAAATTGTGGATGATGCTCATCCTGACCTTGATTTAGAAATTGATCCAAAGTTATCTTGGGCATTGCGCCACCCTGAAATGTTTCCTGTAGATATTAATAAGGCGGATTATGCAATGATATTACGCGTTCCGGGAATTGGTGTAAAATCGGCACAATTTATAGTTACTTCTCGTCGGTATGGTAAACTGAATGCTTTCCAACTGAAAAAGATAGGTGTTGTGATGAAAAAGGCTCAATATTTCATTACGTGTAACGAGCTTCCCCTATACACCGTGCATGAGGCAACTCCCGAATATGTGAGGAAGATATTGACAGAGCCTAAAAAAAAGAGAGGTGATGATAAACAATTATCTATTATTTTTCCCGATAGCTAATGGTCGTATTCTTTTTCGATAGCACAATGGAGGGGTTGCTGACGGCAGTATTTGATGCATACAGCCGAAAGATATTTCCTGATAAACTGTTGACTGAAGGTGGTATTGCGCCGATGTTTACGACGGAGGAATATACAGTCATTACGCAAGAAGAAAAAGCTATCCGTGTGTGGACGGCTTTGGAAAAGAAAATGAGTAAAGGTGCATGTAATATGCTTACCAATGCATGGTTGGCAGAGGCAGAAGGGAAGGATGATTTACTATTCCGCTTCATTCGTAAGACTTTAGATAGTAAAGTATCTATTGAAACTAATTTTGGAGATGATGATGTGTTGCAGTTACATCGTTTAGCCAGAAAGGTATCTCATGAAGAGTTGTATATTAAGCAGTTTGTTCGTTTTCAGAAAGCAGCTGATGAGATTTACTTTGCGCCGATAGCCCCCGCTCATAATGCGTTACCATTGGCTGTCGAGCATTTTAAAGATCGTTTTGCCGATCAGAAATGGGTAATATATGATATTAAGCGGCATTATGGGTATTATTACGATTTGCATACTGTTGTTGAAATGACCCTTGATGATGATGAACACCTGTTAAGTGGGAAATTGGATGAAAAACTGATGGCAGAAGACGAAAAATTGTTTCAGGAGTTATGGAAAGGTTATTTTAAATCGATGACTATAAAAGAGCGAATCAATTTGAAATTGCAGCGTCAGCATATGCCTAAGCGTTTTTGGAAGCATTTAATCGAAAAACAATAACCCGGACAGAATCTATTCCATCCGGGCATTGAGCTTGTTATTTTAATTTTCCTAATTTCCTATTCTAAATACTATTGGAATTATAAAATATACATTTACAGGTTCTCCGTTTTGTCTGCCAGGTATCCATTTCGGCATGCTTTTAAGAACTCTCATTGCTTCTTTATCACATCCGGGACTAACACCTTTAACTAATTGAATATTTGTGATCTCTCCCGTTTTGCTCACTACAAATTTAAGCGTTACACGACCTTGGTTTCCCATTTCTTGATCCACAGTCGGATAGTTCAGATTCTTCTTGATAAAAGCATACATTTCAGCCTCTCCCCCCGGGAATTGTGGGTTAACCTGTATAGTCCCTACATTATATATAGTAGGCTCACCCTTACCTTTACCGTTTCCTTCATCCATTACTTTAGTTGCTATTTCTTTTATTATGGCATCTTTATCCAATGAGCCATCCTTGACATCAAATGCGCCAATGATACCAGTTGACTTCACAGCTTCATCCATAGTTGTCATTTCGCTAGGATCTGATGCCTTATCATCAGTAGTGATGATAGGTGGAACAAATTTATCCATTTTGGCAAATTTCGGAGGTTCCGGCATATTGGGTTCTAAAATTTCTTCTTTTTCTTGAGGTATATCGACATCAATTTTAGTTGTTGCATACACTTCGTCTATGTTGTCTGCATTTCTTGTAGCTGCCTGTACTGTGCTGATAATAGCAGGGAGTGCCGCAACAAATGCAGTGAAAAGAACGATAAGGCCAAACGCTATCAAATGTCTTTTCCACGATGATTGGCGAAGAGCAAAAGCTCCGTATTCTTTATTTTTTCCTTCGAAAATAATGTCGCACCATTCTGTTGAGTTTAGGTTTACTGAGTTTTTCATAACTGTAAGTTTTAAATTGTTGTTACTATTTTCTCCCTTCTTTACCTTATAGATATTTATTCGTCTAAAATTCCATAAAGGGCAAATGATTTTGTTAATATATTTTTCTGAATACCGTTTTATTTGATTTAATATTCTTACTTATCAGGAGTAAAGTGTTACCTTTGTACCTTTAAAAATGCAAGGAAATGTCTGATTCTATAATCATAATACCGACCTACAACGAAAAGGAAAATATTGAAGCTATCATTAGAACAGTGTTCGATTTACCTAGAGTTTTTGACATTCTGGTTATTGATGATGGTTCACCTGATGGCACTGCAGTCATCGTTAAAAAATTGCAACAAGAGTTTGCTGATAGATTACATTTAGTAGAGCGGTCGGGCAAATTAGGTTTAGGTACAGCATACATAGCTGGCTTTAAATGGACACTCGAGCGAAGCTATGAATATATATTCGAGATGGATGCCGATTTTTCTCACAATCCAAATGATTTACTGCGCCTTTATGATACTTGTGCTAATGATGGAGCTGATCTGGCTGTCGGTTCACGCTATTGTAGTGGAGTAAATGTCGTAAACTGGCCTATGGGGCGAGTGCTCATGTCGTATTTTGCATCTAAATATGTGAGAGTTATAACAGGAATGAAAGTGCACGATTCCACAGCCGGATTTGTTTGTTATAGACGTACTGTTTTAGAAACAATAGATTTAGATAATATCCGATTCAAAGGGTATGCGTTTCAGGTGGAAATGAAATATACAGCATATTGCCTCAAATTTAAGATAAAAGAAGTTTCTATCATATTTGTAAATAGAATGTTAGGGACGTCTAAAATGAATTCCGGTATTTTTGCTGAAGGTGTTTTTGGCGTACTGACTATGAGATTCCGTCAATTATTGGGCGGAATAAAAAAGAAGCAATAAATCTTTCCGTATCTTTGCATCAGATTAAATAAATAATCGATAATGAAGATAATTTGCGTAGGACTCAACTATCACGATCATAATAAGGAAATGAACAGGGCTCCATCGAGTAAAGATGACGATCCTGTTCTTTTTATGAAGCCCGACACTGCTCTGTTGAGTGGAGAGTACAACAACTTTTATGTTCCCGATTTTTCATCTGAAATTCATTATGAAGCAGAGCTTGTAATAAAAATAAATAAAGTAGGAAAAAATATTGCAGAAAGATTTGCCCACCGTTATTATGAAGAGATAAGCCTCGGTATTGATTTTACAGCAAGAGATATACAGGGCGAATTGAAAAAGAAGAGTCTTCCGTGGGAGATTTCAAAGGCTTTTGATAATTCTGCGGTTGTGGGAAAATTTGTGCACAAAGATTTATATACAAAACCAATAAATAACCTTGATTTTAGGTTGGAAATAGACGGGAAGGCCGTACAATTGGGGAACACATCCGATATGATACATCCTGTTGATAAGATTATTGCTTATGCCAGCCGTTTTTTTACACTGAAAACAGGAGATCTTATATTTACAGGTACTCCGGCGGGGGTAGGTAAAGTTGCAATTGGCAATAATCTGATAGGTTCAATTGAAAATGACCAATTATTTGAAGTGAAAATCTGTTGATTGTTCAGATGTTAAATTTACCGGTTGAAACAATAAATAGTACAAAAAAGTGTTATATCTTTAAGGTCAAAGAATATTGCAAACTATATGCCTTAACAAATTAAATTAATTATCTAAACAGTAAATAAATGAAGAGTCTTTTTAAAACGATTTTGCTGATTAATATTTTTGTGCTGTCTGTCAGTGTTGTCTTTGCACAGGACTTGAATCCGATAGTAACAGCTGTTCCATCACTTGTTATAACACCCGATGCCCGAAGTGGTGGTATGGGGGATGCTGGTGTTGCAACGGCTCCTGACGTATATTCTCAGCACTGGAATCCAGCAAAATATGCGTTCATACCAAGTAAGGCCGGTTTTGGCTTGTCATATACACCTTGGTTGAGAAAAATAATAAATGATGTCGCATTAGTGTATGGGGTCGGATATTATAAATTAGGTAATGAAAATAATCAGGCATTGAGTGCTTCTATACGTTATTTTTCTATTGGGGATGTTAATCTAACAGACCAATACGGTCACTTTCTGAATAGTGTTTCTCCATACGAAATGGCTTTTGATATAGGATATTCACGTAAATTGACTGAAACATTTTCCGGAGCTGTAACTGTACGTTATATTCGTACAGATTATTCAGGTTCATCTGAAGATGTATCTGCCGGAAATGCATTTGCCGCAGATATAGCAGGTTACAATGAGTCTTATATCAATATAGGCCAATCGGAAAGTTTACTTAGCTTTGGTTTTAATATATCAAATATTGGAACGAAGATATCTACAGATGGAGGCTCTCGTAATGACTTTATTCCGGCAAATCTGCGTATTGGTGCATCATTGATGTATCCTATTAATGAAGTTAGTACATTGTCGTTCAGCGCTGATATAAATAAATATTTGGTACCAACACCTCCAGTTAAAAAAGAAGGTGAAACGGATAATGAATTCCTCGCTCGTTTTACAAAATATCAGGATACAAATCCTATATCGGGTATTTTCAAATCATTTGGTGATGCTCCCGGTGGATTTTCTGAAGAGTTGAAGGAAATTATGTGGTCAGTTGGTGCGGAATATGATTATGATAATAAATTCCGTTTGCGTACAGGATATTTCCATGAAAATAAGATGAAGGGAAACCGTCAGTATATAGGTTTTGGTGCAGGATTCAAGCTTACAGCATTTCAACTGGATGTCGCATATATGCTTGCAACAGCACAACAAAATCCATTAGATCAAACACTTCGTTTTTCTTTAGCATTTGATATAGATGCTATGAAAAACTTGCTTAAATAATTAGAAAAATAAAATGAAGGTACGTGTGGGATTTGGTTATGATGTACATCGCCTTGCCGATAATCGCGAGTTATGGTTGGGGGGAGTAAAAATAGAGCATAGCCAAGGACTCTTGGGGCATTCTGATGCCGATGTTTTAATTCATGCTGTATGCGATGCGCTATTAGGTGCAGCTAATCTGCGAGATATCGGATTCCATTTTCCTGATACAGCAGGTGAATATAAAAATATTGATAGTAAGATATTACTGAAAAAGACATTGGATGTAATCCGAGAAAAAGGGTATAGTATAGGAAATATTGATGCGACTATCTGTGCTGAGCGTCCTAAAATAAATCCGCATATACCTCAAATGCAGAAAGTAATGGCGGAGATTCTTGAAATCTCTGTAGATGATATATCGATTAAAGCGACAACTTCAGAAAAAATGGGGTTTGTTGGGCGTGAAGAAGGTTTCGCCGCATACGCCGTGGCTTTGATCGAAAAGTAGTAATTAAACACATTGCAAGTATGAGTGTGGGACCAGTGATAGAATTAACAGGTGACGGGTCTCACACTCTTTTTTTGCCCGAACTTGAAGAGCATTATCATTCGGTAAATGGTGCTATTCAAGAATCGATGCATGTTTTTATTGAAACGGGGCTACGTCAGTTGAAGCAAGATTTAGTCCACATATTTGAGGTTGGCTTTGGAACAGGACTGAATGCCTTCCTTTCACTCATAGAATCAGATACTTCTCGAAAAATACATTATACTACAATCGAAGCATTTCCTTTGTCTCTTCCTATAATTAAACAGTTGAACTATGCTGATAAATATTCGAAAGAACAACAAGATTTGTTTCACAAATTGCACGAAGTCGAGTGGGGGACAGAGCAAGAGATAACACCATCATTTTATCTTACAAAAATACATGTCGATTTAAATCAATTGAATTTTGATAGCATGAAACCAGTTGATATTATTTACTTTGATGCTTTTGCTCCTGATAAACAGTCTGAAATGTGGTCGCAACAAATATTTGACCATATGTATAATATGACAAATGAGCAAGGTGTGTTAGTGACCTATTGCGCAAAAGGAGTGGTACGTCGTATGATGCAGCAATCAGGGTATAAGACAGAACGGCTTCCCGGTCCTCCCGGAAAGCGCGAAATGCTTCGGGCTACGAAGTTATAAATTTTATCTCTGATTAGATTATTTAAGCTTCCACTCAGCACCATCCTTACCGTCTTTGATGTCAAATCCAGCTTTGGCTAGTTCGTTACGTATCTGATCTGATGTTGCCCAGTCTTTATTATCCTTCGCTTTTTGTCTGATATCTAATAGTAAATCCACAGCTTTACCAAAAGCTTCGTTGTTATTATTTGAGTTAGTTGCTTCGTTACGGATTCCTAAAATACTGAACAGAAATATATCAAAAATATCCTTTAATTCATTTATATCTTCTTGGCTTAGTGTTATATTTCCAGCACTGGCAGAATTAATCGTTGTGGCGGCATCACATAAATGCGCAATTACTATCGCTGAATTAAGATCATCATTCAGTGCGTCATAACATTTGCTGCGAATGCTTTTTATGTCTACAGACGATGTCGGTGAAGCCGGAACTTTATCTATTCGGGCATATGCATCAAATAAACGCTCTAAACTCTTTTCAGCAGCAAGCAATGCTTCATTACTAAAATCTACAGTACTACGATAGTGAGCCTGAAGAATAAAGAAACGAACAGTCATTGGATTATATGCTTTTTCTAACAGATTGTGATCTCCTGCGAAAAGTTGTTCCAATGTTATGAAATTGCCTAACGAGCGAGCCATTTTCTGTCCACTAATAGTAATCATATTGTTGTGCATCCAGTATTTTACGACTTGGTGCTTTTCCATCGCTGTATTTTGAGCAATCTCACATTCATGATGTGGAAACATAAGATCTAGCCCGCCACCATGTATATCAAATTCTTTTCCCAGATACTTGATACTCATTGTGGAACACTCTAGATGCCAACCGGGAAATCCATCACTCCAAGGAGAAGGCCAACGCATGATATGTTCAGGTGCCGCTTTTTTCCATAGAGCAAAATCTACTTTACTTCGTTTTTCGTCTTGTCCGTCTAATTCACGAGTCGTATTTAGCATTTCTTCGATATTGCGATGCGAAAGAATCCCGTAATCGAAATCTTTATTGTATTTCTCAACATCGAAATATACGGAACCACTACTTTCATAAGCATAACCATTCTTTAGAATCTCTTTTATCGATTCTATTTGTTCTATGATATGACCCGAGGCATGCGGTTCAATAGATGGGGGCAAGGTATTCAAATCATTCATTACCTTGTGATATCTATTGCTATAATACTGTACAACTTCCATCGGCTCAAGTTGTTCTAAACGTGCTTTTTTTGCAATACGGTCTTCTCCGCTACCTTCCTCATTTTCAAGGTGACCGACATCTGTTATATTTCTTACATATCTTACTTTATAACCGATATGTTGCAGGTATCTGAACAATAAATCGAATGTAACGCCATGACGTGCATGTCCAAGGTGTGCATCACTATATACAGTTGGACCGCAGACATACATGCCCACATGAGGTGCATGAATGGGTTCAAAGATTTCTTTCTTACGAGTTAGAGTATTATAAACAGATAGTTTTTGCTCGATCATTACTTATGCAATTATAATTGGAGTACAAAAATAAAGAAATTGTTTGGTATAGACAATAAAAACCGATGGCTTGAGAGCCTAGAATAAATCGATTAAATTAGAGAACGAATCAACTTTATAAAACCTGTTATTAGAAGTGTTTTCATCAGCCAATTCATGCTTCCACATTGTGTGGTAAGGGATATAAGTGGCATACATACCTATAGCCAGAGCCGGATATATATCTGATTTTAAGGAATTACCAATCATCATTATATTCGCAGGTGGCGTATTGAGTGCCGTAGCAAGGCTTGTATATTCTTTTTCTGTTTTGTCAGACATAATTTCTACGTGATCGAAATAGCACGCAACTCCAGATCTGTCAAGCTTTCTTTGTTGATCGAGTAGATCTCCTTTTGTGGCTACAACTAATTTATATTCTTTATTTAATATTTCCAGTGTATTCTCTACGCCGTCAAGTAGTTTGATAGGCATATTGAGCAGGTATTTACCTAGATTGACTATTTCATCTATAGTTTTCACTGCTACATTTCCGTTACTCACTTTTATTGCAGCTTCAACAAGTGAAAGCGAGAATGCCTTAGCTCCATAACCATAACATTCCATATTCTGCATCTCTATATCGAACAGAGTAGCTGATATGTCTTCTTTATTTCCAAATTCAGACAATAAACTGCAAAATTCTTTTTCTACATCTTGAAATATAGGCTCATTGTCCCAAAGTGTATCGTCTGCATCAAAAGCTATTATTTGAATGTCGTTTAGTGTTTCTTTTCTCACGAATCTGTATTTTAAAATTTAGTAATTAAGGGGTGTATACCCTGTCTTTTGAACTAATTCTTGTCCTTGCGGAGATAGTATCCAGTCAATAAAACCTTTTAGATTTTCATTTTTTGAATCAGTCGTAATAGCATAAAAATCGCCAACGAAAGGATAAACTCCAGATTTGATAGTTTCTCTGGTTGGCTCTATACCATTCACTTTTATAAGTTTAATTTGATTATTACCAACCATCTCAGTTGTAAAAAATAGGAATGAATATCCAATGGCATTACTGAAATTTTTATACTCTGCTGTTTGTTCAATAATTCCCCCCATTCCACCAACAACATCATTCTGTAGGGCAGGAATTAAAGGTAGATCGCCCATTATTTTTTCTAACATCGTCTGACTGCCACTATCTTTGGGACGTTGAAACGCTTTTATTTTTTCATCCTTTCCTCCGACCTCTTTCCAATTTGTAATTTTCCCTAAATAAATACTCTGTATCTGCTCTACTGAAAGCTCAGATATAGGATTTTGGGTATTTACAAAGAAGACAAATGCTTCCTTACCTATAGGTGTCATTCTAAATTCTTTTCCCAAACGATGAGCACTTTCTACCTGTGATTTAGACGGTGCTGCACAAAATATTAAATCAGCATCACCATTTATTAAGCTATTATAAGCTTTGGGAGTTGTATTACTTATTACTTTACTTCTGTATGGAAGATATTCATCTTCTGGAAAAGTCGCCTCAACGAATGCTGCATATAAAGGGTACAGGGCTGTTGCACCGTCGATAGATGGTATTTCGCCTTGTATCTTAAAGGTTGCATCTTCATCTAACTTCGCTACTTTAGAATTTATTTTAAATGGTTGATATTCGTAAAGATTAACTCCTTGATCATCTACCGTAGGAATACTCGCTATATAATACTTTCTCCCTTCATATATACTAACCACGATAGTAGAAGACAAAAAGATTCCCAACAATGCTAACCATAAAATTTTTCGTTTAAATGTTCCAAGAGCAAATAATATTAGCCAAACAGATATAGCAATAAAGATTGTTAGTATAAATGGTTCATAAAATGCTCCTCCATCCCAAAAAGAAAGTATAAGCATAGCATAAAATGCAATGATAGCCAGTACAATGATAATAAGTACTGCAATGATGACTTTAGCTATTTTATTTCCCATGGTTTAGATATCTCTTATCAAATATTTATGCTCTATACATTCAATACCTTTACAAATAAATTTTTCTTCAAATTCAGTTAATCGAATCATTCCTGCTGATTTCATTAGTCTTACTGATGCTTCGTTTTCAGAATCGGTAATTCCATATACTGTTTTAATATCTATGCTATTAAAACAGTATGAAATAAGCATCTTTAAAACTTCTTTAGCAAATCCTTTACCTTGATATAAAGGAGAGATGTTACAACCTATTTCAGCCGATTTTTCTTCAACTTTGAGAGAGCAATCACCAATTAGCCGATTATGTTCTTTGGAAATAATAGCCATTCCTATCCATTCTCCTTTTTTTGACAAATCATAATTCTTACATTGAT
>POVV01000373.1_pt1 | contig 30825 bp, 25 predicted proteins | sample 1560271 | NCBI WGS metagenome assembly POVV01 (sample SAMN08337232, study PRJNA429181) | Bioreactor metagenome, whole genome shotgun sequencing project. | biome: cows' rumen and soil; feature: anaerobic; isolation source: anaerobic chemostat enrichment culture, galacturonate as sole carbon... | reverse complement strand
GCATTGACTGGTTTTCCGGGATGTTCCGCACCATATTGAATGTGGATATTGACGCCCTGGTTGCCATGATGATAGCAAAGGATGAAAAGGAACTGGATTACGGGATTTTAAACGGAAATCAATAATCCGAGAATTTATTAATAAATGCCGGATTGCCAGGCTGGCAGGGACATAGTATAATGAGCGCAGGTGAAAAGAATGTGCTCGCACATTCGGCGAACGGTGATTGTTGATAAACGATTCGAATGTAAAAAGAGGGGCTTAATATGACCATTGGGAGATTACTGGAAGAACCAATATTTCAAAATCTAAAGGTGCTGAATAAAAAGGCGGATTTAAGCAGAGAGATTTTCACGGTTGAGTCCACGGAAACGCCGGATGTTGCGTCTTATTTGCCGGAGAATACGTTATTGATCACTACCGGGATGGCGTTTAAGGAAAACCAGTCTGGATTATGTGAGTTTATTCTCAGTCTGGACCGCCTGCCCTGTGCTGGGCTTGCTATTAAGCTGGGGCGTTTTATCGATCATCTGGAACCAGAGGTCACAGACCTTGCAGACCAGCTGGAATTTCCGCTGATTAAGATTCCTTATCACATGACATTGGGTGAGGTTTTTCAGCAATTATTGGCTTATATCTGGGATAATCAGAACGCAGAACTTACCTTTGTCTTAAATACGCAGAAGAAATTTTCTGCTTTGCTTCTTCAGGGAGCTTCCTTGAGTGTTATGATGAACAACTTAGGGCTTGTCATTAAGAAGCCGGCCGCATTATTAAATCCTTTTGGTGAAGTAGAGGCTGCGACTCATACGTGTCAAAAGGAATATTTAAAGGCGGCACAAAACCTATTCTATGATCTGTCACTTTATGAAAGAAGAACGGACAGTTTTGAGAATTTCGTATATGTGTCAAAGATAAAGGAAAAGATTTGCATCTATCCGATTCAGACGGTGGGAAAAAATCCTTATTATCTTTACATTTACGGCGGCGATGGAAAAGAAGATACCTTGTCCGGCATGGTGATCGAGCAGCTGGTGCTGGTGTTCGGCACCTTTCTATATAAGAACCTGTATGTGAGATGCAATCCATTAAAGCAAAAAGAAGCGATTTTACATATCCTTGTCAATAAATATAAGAAAGAACGGTGGTCCTCTGCACAGCTATACACGGTGGGGGAGAAGTATGGGCTAAAGCCGGCAGCCGGCTATAAGATAATCCTGGCGACCTTGGAACCATTTGGAGGAAGAGAGTTTGATTTCCTGAATTTATCCCACAGGGAGGAACGGTACATCTTAATTTATGACTGGCTTAGCAGAAAGCTGCAGGAGAAATTCCATGGGGATATCATCATTTTTCCGGAGACCCTGACTTACCAGTATATTTTGCTGATACAGGGAAATTACAGGGAGCTGGAGAAGGTTCTGGAGGAATACCACGAGGCTTTGCAGCATTTTTTACAGGTCTCTGTCACGTTCTCCTTTGGTAATGGCGTGATGGAGCTGGAAACCATTGGAAATTCCTATATTACGGCATTGGAAAGCTATCAGTACGGGGAAGAGAAGGAGAATATTCCCTATATTAAATATTTCAAATCAACCGATGCCAATGAACTGTTTAAAATGGTGTCCAGCGAACAGATCAAAGGATACTGTTTATACCATTTAAAGGGCCTGACGAATCCTGAAGATGATATGACATTGGAGCTAAGGAGGACACTTAAGACGTATCTGGACTGCAGATGCAGCGTTACTGAGACTGCCAATCATATGTTCCTTCACAGGAATACCATTAAATACCGAATTAAAAAGTGCGAAGAAATTCTCGGCAGGGAAATCGTTGATGCCAATTACTGCTTTCAATTGCAGTTAAGTCTGGTGCTGTTAGAACGGAATGAATGAAAACAGCTCTTGATTGTACAATTTTAGCAGTCTCTGCCTGTTCCAGTCTGAATGAGAACATAACGGATAAAAAGGGAAAGCGCCCTGCAGAAAGTTTTAAAGCCTGCAGGGCGTTTTTGTATCTTATCCACTAGAAACAAACAAAAATTTACCGTAACATTATGCCGCTTTTCATTTACCATTGACGACATTTAAGTGATAAAGTTAATATAACCTAAAGAAAGCGAGGAGGAAGTGTATGAAGATTTTAGCCATCACGGCATGTACGGCAGGAATCGCCCATACGTACATTGCCAAGGAAAAGCTGGAAAATGCAGCAAAGGAACTAGGAGACTATATCAAGGTGGAGACCCAGGGCTCCATTGGGGTGGAAGATGAGCTTACCCCTGAGGATATCCGGGAAGCGGATGTGATTTTGATTTCCGCTGATATCCGGGTAAACAAAGACCGTTTTGCAGGAAAACCGGTCGTGGAGATTCCAATCAGCATGGTAATGAAATCTCCCAAAGGGGTAATTTCAAAGATTCACGAAAAATTGGGGAAGTAGCTGGAACACAGCAAAGAAAAGAATATGGAGAAAGAGGGGAATACAATGGCAAGGCAAAAACTTGATATTAAAAAACATGTAATGACTGGAATTTCTTATATGATTCCTATTGTTGTATGCGGGGGAATTCTTTGTGCACTGGCAAAGGGGTTTGGCGGATATGATATCGGCAGTGCAGTAGAGGCAGGGGCAACACCATTTACAAACTTAAATCCCTTTTCCTGGATCGGCTTCTGGTGGGGAGTGAATAAGTTAGGTTCCGTAGCAATGGATTTTGCGGTAGCTGTGATGACGGCCGGTGTGGCCTATTCCATTGCGGGGCGGCCTGGAATCGTGCCTGGTATTGTAATCGGCTACTGTTCGTCCCAATCCAAGGCAGGGTTCCTGGGGGGATTACTCATGGCCTTTATCATCGGATACTTTGTAAACTGGATGAAGACCTGGAAGCTTCCCAAATGGTGTGTAGGACTGATGCCGGTTATGTTCATACCGGTGATATCGACTGTGGTATGCGGCATGATTTTCCTCTGTGTGTTCTCAATTCCGCTATCCTTTGTTATGAATGTGTTCCAGCAGTGGATCATCTCCTTAAACGGAGGAGCAAAGGCTGTGATCGGTGGGGTTATCGGCGCTTGTATGGGATTTGATATGGGCGGCCCCATTAACAAGACTGCTTCCATGGCTGCTAACGCTTTGGGAACAGATGGGATTAACGGCCCTATGGCTGCCAAGATCATCGGAGGTATGACCCCTCCGATCGGAATATTTATCGCAACCTTATTAAGGAAGAACAGGTTCTCAAAAGTGGAACTGGAAACTGCTAAAACGGCGCTTCCTATGGGCCTTTGCTTTATTACGGAAGGTGTTCTTCCTTTTGCGGCAGCGGATCCTGCAAGAGTGATCCCAAGCAGCATGATCGGTTCTGCTGTGGCCGGTGCCATTGCAGTAGGCATGGGCTGCGAGTCAGTAGCAGGTCATGGAGGTATATTCGTAGTTCCCATGATGAAGAATCCCCTGTGGTTTTTGATTGCCCTGGTTATTGGGTCTTTGGTGACGGGAGTGATCTATGCAGTTCTTAAGCGTCCTTTAGACGAACAGGTGGGAAAGGAAGAGGAAGAACTTGACTTTGATCTGGATATTAATATCCAGTAAGACTTAAGGATAATATGGAACGCCCTGCGGGCATACCTTTATGCCCGATGCCCGGTGGTGCGGGGCACGCTGTAAAGCGGGGTGGGCTCTGCCCAGAAAACATGGGCATAATTAAGGAAAGGAAGAGGAAAGCATGTTAGTATCAATGAAAGCCATCCTTGATGATGCAAATAGAAATTACTACGGAGTTATGGCGATGAACAGCATTAATATAGAGATGGCCAGAGCGGGAATTATGGCAGCGGAAGAGGAGCATTCTCCCATTATCATGCAGTTTGGACCTGGACAGATGAAAAACCATGCCCATGCGGAAGAGATGCTTCCGGTGATAAGGGAACTGGCGGCAAGGGTCCATGTACCGGTTGCCTTAAATCTTGACCATGGTTCTGATTTTTACACCATTGCGGACTGCATAAACCGTGGATTTACCAATGTTATGTTCGATGGTTCCTCCCTGCCTTATGAGGAGAATGTGAAGCGCACGGCAATCATCACTGCTCTTGCTCACGGCATGGGCTGTTCCGTAGAAGGGGAACTGGGACATGTGGGCCAGGCAGACCACGAAGACGATTCGGATACGGATTTGTATACCGATCCTGACCTGGCAATGGATTTTGTGGAAAAGACAGGTATCGATGCTTTGGCTGTGGCAATTGGCACGGCTCATGGGGCTTATCCCAAGGGAAAGATACCGAAGCTGGACTTTGAACGGCTTCATCTGTTAAAAGAGACGTTAAACATGCCATTGGTACTTCACGGCGGCTCCGGTTCCGGAGAAGAAAATTTAAGAAAGGCAGTAGCCGGAGGCATTAATAAGATCAATGTATGCACGGATGCCTTTGAAGCAGGAAAGAAGGCCATGCTTATGGAGATCGGGCAGAATCCTGAGTCCGACTATATGCATCTTTGTATGGCGGCCGAAGCAGGGATCAAACAGTTTGTAAAGGATTATATGAAGGTGATCGGTTCCAGCGGAAGATATATATATGGAGCAGCAAAGCAGGCAGGAAATGAGTAATTCCTAAAGGATAGGGGTGTTTACTTGAAGGAAGATAAGAACGCATTATATAACAATAAAATATTGCAGTGCCTGATAAGCGGAGAAACTTACACCATACTGCAGCTTGCCGATAATGTGGGATTATCTGAAAAAACGGTGAGGACCCGTATGAAACAGCTTGATGAATGGCTGGAGGCGGAAGGGCTTGGGAAAATAGAAAAAAGGCAGGGAACGGGGATATGGCTGGAGCTTGACGGCAGGCAGAGAAAGATCCTGGAAAGCCGTCTGGAGCAGGAGGAAGATCCTGCCGGGGATTTGGATAACCGGAATATTCAGCTTATGGGCAAGCTTCTCAAGATGAAGCCCGGAGAAGTCGTGACCCTTCAGCAGTTGGCAGACAGCCTCTATTTAAGCCCTCCCACCGTCAGCAATCTGCTGAAAGATATAAGGTCATGGTTTGAGGAACGGAACATAAAAATAACAGCCGTACGGAACAAGGGAATATGCCTGATAGGGAAAGAGTACAGCTTCCGGATTGCAATCAAGGACTATATGCTGGATATGCTGCCGGAGATCATGGAGGCGCTCTTTGGAACTTATGCACCGGGAGTGGATGCGGCCCGCATCCGGCGCATGATCGTGGAAGCGGAAAACGCCTGGCGAATCGAGCTGGCCGACCATTCCTTTAAGATGGTATGGATCATGACCTGCCTGTCCATTTCCAGAAAAGGTCTTGACGATGGACTTCTTTCCAGCAATATGCAGGAGGAAAATATCCAGCGCTACAATGAATATTCCTTTGCCGAATCCATTTACCAGAGGATCGGAAGGGAATATAAAGTTGACTTAACAGAGGATGACACCGTTCTTCTGGCGGTGCTGCTGCTTTCGGCTAAAAAACTGAAAACGTTTACCGATGTCAGTGACGAAGATTATGCCATGCAGTATGATAGAAATCTGGAGCACTTTGTAAAACTGGTAATCGAAACCATTGGTGACTTACTGGAAGCAGACCTTTCCGGGGACCAGATGCTGTATGAAGGCCTGTTGATCCATATGAGGTCGGCCATATTCCGGATGAAGTATTCCACAGTTGCGGGAGACAGCATAAGTAAGTATGTCAGGAGCGAATACAAGCAGACCTTTCTGGCTGCCTGGTCAACCAGCAGTTTGTTTGAGGAGTATTACGATGTACAGGTGACGGAGGATGAACTGGCAGGAATCGCACTTTATATCCAGGCTGCCATAATCCGCAGAAAAAAGGGGAGACCCCTGACCGCTCTGCTGGTGAGCCAGAGGGGCATGGCTGCCTGCCAGCTTTCTATTGAGATGATTAAATACAGCATTCCTGAGATCACGGACATACAGGCGGTCAGCCGCCATGATTTTAAATTGTCCCTTCATCCGGAAACGGATATCATTATCAATGGATCCGGCCTGGATTTAGAGGATTCCAGGGTGGTTACAGTGGAAGACCGCATAAGCGAAAAGGAAATTGAAATCATACGGCGGAAGGCCGCCCAGGTTTCCAGGCTGAGGAATAAACCGGATTTCCAGTTTAACAGCTTATGCCACCAGTTGTTTGAGGTCGATTTAATCCTGGTAAGGCCTCAGGTCAGGGATAAGGACCAGCTGATCACCATGATGGTGAAGAGGCTGGAAGAAAAAGGAGATGTGACTCAGAATTATCTGGAAAGTGTATTTGACAGGGAAAGGGCTACAACCACTAGTATCGGCAGAGGCATCGCTATTCCTCATGGAAACATGGCAGAGGTGAATGAAGCCCGCATTGTGGTGGCTATTTTAGATAAACCGGTCAAATGGCATGAGGATATGGTTGATACCATATTCCTTCTTGCAACAAAAATGACGTCAAAATTTGAGATAAAAAGGACAAAGCAGTTTTATAAAGATTTTCTGCTGCTTACTGAGAATGACGATAACATGGAGGCAATGAAACGGCTGGAGTCATCTTTAGAAGTCTATCAGTATTTTATCAAGTAAGGGGAGAAACAAGATGGCAGTAAAAGAGATTCTGGATAAGAGAGTCATTGATTTAAAGATGAAAGCAGGTAATAAGGATGAGGTGATCCGCCATCTGGCAGGCCTCTTAAAGAAGGCGGGATACGTAGAGGATCTGGAAGGCTACATTAAGGATGTATATTTAAGGGAAGAGGAAGGAATCACAGGGATCGGAGGACATGTGGCCATTCCCCACGGTAAATCCGATTTTGTGGATAAGGTAGGGATTGCAGTGGGCAGAACGGAGCAGATGGTGGAATGGGAGTCCTACGACGAGGAGCCTGCGGACCTTTTCTTCCTGTTTGCAGTGCCATCCGACAGCGAAGGAGCCAAAGACCATCTTCGCCTGATTGCGGAACTGGCGGGTAAGCTTGGAAATGAGGCCATCATGGGAAAACTGCAGGCTGCGTCTACTTATGAAGATTTACTGGACGCATTTTCATAAAGGAAGAACATGGAGGTTTGATTATGGAAATGAGAGAGATAGGAAAATCAGGAATCAGGACCAATGCTCTTGCCCTGGGCTGCTGGGCGATCGGTGGAGGAGAATGGTGGGGGACCAATGACGATGAAATGTCAGTGAAAACCATCTTAAGAGGACTGGAACTGGGGATCAACTGGATTGATACTGCCAGGGTTTACGGTTTTGGACACAGTGAGGAAGTCATCGGGCAGGCGTTAAAGCAGACGGACCGCAGCCGTGTCATCCTTTCAACTAAATGCGGGCTCCAGTGGTATGACCATGGCGGAGAGGTGCATTTTACAAAAGAAGGCAATACCGTGAGCAGGGATCTATCCCCCAGAGCCATACGGAGGGATTTGGAACTAAGCTTAAAAGCCCTGGGAACGGATTATATTGATGTATATTACACGCACTGGCAATGCAAAACCTATGGGAAGGTACCTGTGGCTGAGACCATGGGAGAACTTTTAAGGATGAAGGAAGAGGGAAAGATCCGGGCTATCGGTGCTTCCAACGTGGACTTAACGGTCCTTAAGGACTATGTAGCCGCAGGGGAGCTGGATGTGATCCAGGAAAAATTAAGCATCCTTGACAGGAAAGCGGAAACAGACCTCCTTCCTTTCTGCGAAGCAAATGGGATCACCCTTCAGACTTATTCCCCCATAGAACAGGGACTTCTCGCCGGGAAAGCTCCGGATGATTATATACCAAAAAAGGGAGAAGTCCGGGACGGAAAAACCTGGTGGAAGCAGGAGAATATCAGGACAGCAAATGAGATGCTGGCGGGCTGGAAGGACTTAACGGATAAGTATCAGTGCAGCCTAGCAAACCTGTGCATCAAATGGAATTCCATGGTTTCTCCTAATATCAACGTGCTTTGCGGAGCCAGGAAGCTGTCCCAGATCGAGGATACCGCAAAATCCATGGACATTCCTATGTCTCAGGAGGATTTTTTAAGGATGAGAAGGGATGCGGACAAGGCCATAGAAAAACAGGTTTAGAAAAATAAACAGACGGAGAGGAATGGAAATAAATGAAAATTGCATTATTAAATGAATTCAGTCAGTCGCCTAAGAACGGGATTATATTAAAGGAGTTAAAATCAGTAACAGAGCCAATGGGTTATCAGGTATATAATGCAGCTATGGAAAAACCACTGTCAGACCAGGATGTACCTGAGGCATATACCAAAGAAAATCCCAGGCTTACTTATTTGCATTTAGGCATCCAGGCAGCCCTTCTTTTAAACTCAGGGGCGGTTGATTTTGCAGTCACCGGCTGCGGCACAGGACAGGGGGCATTGATGTCCTTAAATATGTATCCGGGAGTTGTGTGCGGCTACTGCATAGAGCCAACGGATGCCTATCTGTTTTTGCAGATCAATAACGGAAATGCTCTGTCCCTTCCTTTTGCCAAGGGCTTTGGCTGGGGAGCGGAGCTTAACTTAAATAATATTTTTACCAGAGCATTTGGTTCCCCAAAAGGAATGGGATACCCGGAAGGCAGGAAAGAGGCGCAGAACAGGAATGCCAATCTTCTTTTCGAGGTAAAAAAACAGGTAGCAAAACCACTTCTTGAGGCTCTTAAATCCCTGGATCCCCAGATGGTAAAGGAATGCATGATCCCAAGATTCCTGGATTGCTTTTATGAAGGGTGTAAGGATGAAGAAATCAAGGCTTTTGTGGACAAGATGGCTGCGGAAACAAAACAATAGAATAATTTTCTTGTTCCCATTTCAAGGTCAGTGATGCCTGGAAGAAAAAGAAATAAACAGAACCCTTTGTCAAGGACACAATTAAAGAGGGCGTTGATTCATTTTTAATGGATCAGCGCTTTTTATTATAATATTTCTCCAATCGTAAAATAGGTATAAGGCTCATCAATTCATCTTTTAAATTCCAGAAGCTCTGACACCGTCCAAAAATTCAGATGAAGTTATTCAATTTCCTCCTATAAAACCGCCGTAACTGAATTACATAACAAAAAGTACTCTAATAGTTAAACACATTACATTTTTTGTGTCTTACTATTCGAGTACAGTTTGCTGCTTAATTAATTTCGGCAGCTTCAATATCACTTAGTGTAGCTGCGTTCGTATTCAGCACCATCAGGCACCCGCCCATGGCATATTTAGATTCTTCCATTTTGGCTGCCCGTACATGAATGTGTCTTCGCAGTGTATGCTGCTTACGAATTGCCAGAGCAGGCTCAATTGATTTTAAGATTCTGGTGAGATCAAAGGATGCCGAGATCATTACATGTGAGATATCAAAAAGATTGGCAACATTAACAATCCCAATTCCAAGATAATGCCCTGTGGTCTCGACCGTTTTAAGTGCCGCTTCATCACCTTGATCAGCCAGCCCGATGATATCCTTTACCCTTTGGGCAGTTTTACCGGAGGATTCATGATACATCCGAAACATTGCGTTTTCTCCAGTATACAGACCCAGGCAGCCTTTATTGCCGCATTTGCATGCAGGGCCGTCTGTGTTCACAAGCATATGGCCTAGGCGGCCGGCGTTGCCGCCTTCTCCGGAAAAAATATGGCCATCCATCCAGATGGCCATCCCGATTCCGTGACGAATTGCGATATAGAGCATATCGGAAGGGGCATCCACATTCCCGTACTTTTTTTCGGCAAGAGAAAGCAAGTCAACGTCATTGCAGATATAAACCGGTCTTTGAAAGGCTTCTTCCAATATAGATCCAATCGGTACGTTTTCCCACCCTCGGATGCGTTCCAGCATGATGGAGAGTTTACTTTTCCGGTCGATAATGCCGGGAACACCTACTCCAATGCCTAGTAATTTATTCATATCTATTTTAGATTCGTTAATTAGATTTTCGGCCTGGCTCAGAAGCATTGAGATAACCTGATCTTTGCAGGAATCTTCAGGATACAGCTGATTGGAGGAGCACAGAATGCTGCCTTCCAGGTCACAGATTGCCATTCGCACATGGGGAAACTCCATATCAATTCCCATGGCGTAAGCACTATCTGCATTAATACTGTATAAAGTAGGAGCACGTCCTCCACAGGATACACCGACTCCATCCTTTTTAACCTGCCCTTCACTTTCCAGATCCCGAACCAGACTGGTAACAGTAGGATGACTCAGATGAGTAATATATTCTATCTCCGCCATTGTGATATATTTCTTGTCCCGGATACACTGGTAAATCAGATTTTTATTTGCGATCTTTACATCGCTCAGATTTTTAGCCCTCATAATATTCCTCCTGTGTATAACTATAACTTTAGCTTCATGGAATGTCAAGATTGAAAGCCGCTTTTGTTGTTATATTATATATAATAGTTTTATAAAATATATTGACATAAGTATAAGGCTGTGATAAGTTTAAAATAACAAAATAATATTTATATTTGATATTAATTTTGTATATATAGACGGACTTATTCGAAGAAAGGATGAAAACTGTTATGAAAATTGTTGATTTACTGGTAAGGGCATACTCTGCTCCGCATGAGAGGCCGATTGCGAATGGTAAGTATACTTATGCTGCTACAGAGATCGTTGTATGTGAGGTGATTACAGATGAAGGTTTATCCGGGATCGGCTGGGCACATGGCAATAAGATCGTGATCGATACTATGTTGGATTTGAAAGGCAGGATATTGGGACAGGATCCTTTTAATGTAGAGAGGATATGGGATCTTATGTATCTACCCAAAATATATGGACGTAAGGGTTTTGAAACCAGAGCAATCAGCGCCATCGACATTGCTCTTTGGGATATTAAGGGAAAGGTGGCAGGCCGTCCTGTCAGGCAGCTTCTAGGAGGGTACCGTGAGGAAATTCCTGCATATATCGCCGGCGGATATTACGAATATAAGAAAGGCCATGAAGGATTGAGAGCTGAGATGAAGCAGAATCTTTCATCTGGTGCAAAGGCTGTTAAGATGAAGATTGGAGGATTATCAATCACAGAAGATTTAGAACGCATTGATGTTGTTCGCGATTGTGTCGGAAATAATATATCCATCCTTGTGGATGCGAATAACGCCTATAACCGGATTGATGCTTATAAAATGGGTAAGGAACTTGATAAGCGAAATATCTACTGGTTCGAGGAACCTCTCAGTCCGGATGATTTGGAAGGTTGCGCAGAACTTTGCAGGAGAATCGACACACCTGTTGCAATCGGAGAGAATGAATATACCAGGTGGGGCTTTAAGCAGCTGATTGATGCCCATGCGGCCCAGATCTTCAATGCTGATGCACAGGTATTGGGTGGGATTACGGAATGGAAAAAGATTGCTGACCTTGCTATGGCATCGCATATTTTAGTGGCTCCTCATGGTGATCAGGAGATACATACACACCTTGTCAGCGCGGTCCCGAATGGTCTGATTGCAGAGTATTATGATAATAATACTAATTCCTTATTGAAGGAGATGCTTCCTGATTCCATCCGCCTTGCTGAGAATGGAACGATAAAAGCACCCGGCGGACCTGGTTTGGGCGTTAAGGTAAATTTTGAAGCGATGGAGCAATATCTTACTTTTTCATCGGTGAAATAGATAGCAGCCAAGCTGCTTCTATATATATGCAACTGTTATATTAAGAGCTTTACACTACCTAAAAGATCAAGGAGGAAGAATTTATGAAAAAGGTATTACGAAAGTCACTGGCAATGATAATGTCAATGGTGCTTGCAATCTCAATTACCGGCTGTGCCTCCGGTGACAAAAGAGATGGTGAAACAAATGATAACAGGCAGGAAGAATCCGCCAATACTACATCGGAAAAAGCTCCGGAAGAAGCAGTAAGTGGCACCATTGAATTGTGGTCCATGCTGACACAGGAGGAGCGTGCTGCCGAGCTGCAGAAATTGGCAGATACCTATGTCAGTGAGCATCCTGGTACAAAGGTTAACATTACAATTATGCCATGGTCCGGAGCAATGGATAAGATAGTTGCTGCCATTATAGCTGGTAATGCACCGGATGTTATGGTTACGGGCACCGGATACCCTCAGTCTCTGGCCGGAACAGGCGGATTATTGGAGCTTTCTGATCTGGTAGAAGAAATTGGTGGAACAGATGCTTTCCTCAGTACTTCGCTAAGCGTTCAGGGAGCTTACGAGGATGGTCTGTATTCCGTTCCGCTCTACATAACCCCGTATGTTGCTTATTATCGTCAAAGCTGGCTGGATGAAGCTGGGATCACTAAGCTTCCTGAGACGTGGGAGGAATATTATGAGATGTGTAAGGCGGTTACAGAACCCGGAAAAGATCGCTATGGCTTTGGACTTCCCTTGGGTGACCTTCACGGTTGGAAGACCATATGGAGTTTCCTGCAGTCCAATGGGGTTAATCTGATAAATGTTGATAATAACGGTGAATGGTACATTGATCTGGATGAAGAAGACCGTGCAGCGATGATAGAGACTTATGAATATCTCTATAAATTGCTGAAGGATTGTGCTCCGGAAGGTACCGTAAGCTATACCCAAACCAATGTGCGTGAGATGGTTGCCGGCGGTACGATTATGAGTCGAATCGATACGCCCGAAATCTATTATACAATGCAATCCGTTGCACAGGAGGAAATGTCGGATCTTTCCTACTTCCAGATACCTGGCCGTAAGCGGACGGGTTCTGGGCAGGGCTGGGTAGGACTGAGCTTGTCCTCTAAAGGCAATACTGCGTTGGCAAAGGATTTTGTAAAGTATCTGTTCACAGGTGATACCCTGGTTCCGTTCTTCTTGAGCTATCCTTTTGCTATGTTCCCGGCAAAAGCAGAGCTGTTCGAAAACAATGATTATAGAAACGGATTACCGGAAGAACTTGTGAATTTAGTTCCCAATATGGCACTTGACATCCTATCTACTTCTTCCAGTTTAGGTATGGTGAACGGACCTTTCCCAGGTGCAGGTGAGTTTGAGTCTCAATGCATTTTAGGCAACGGATTGGTTAAAATGCTGTCAGATGGTTTCACTGCGGAAGAAGCAGTTGACTACATCATTGGCGAGTTAAAGAACTTGCTGTAGAAGGAAGGACTTCCCAAAATGCAAAAACAAAAGCTTCATTCTAATAAAACCCGAATGAGCAGACAGGGGATGTTGTTATATTTACCCGCGATCCTGATAATCTTCGGGGTCGTGGTGTACCCCATGATCTATGCACTTCAGATGAGTTTTACCGGGTATAGTGTTAGAAAACCTGTTATGGATTTTATCGGTTTCTCTAATTATAAAAATATCTTGTCGGATATCAAGCTATGGCAGGCCATCGGCCGTTCTTTATTATTTACAGTAGGGTCATTGACACCTCAAGTTGCCCTGGGACTTGCTATGGCAATACTCCTTAATCACCCTAGGCTGAAATGCAAAATGCTGTTTCGGGGACTTGCCATTACTCCATGGCTGGTACCGACAGTGGCGGTGGCTATGATATTTAGGTGGATGTTTCATGATCTCTACGGTATCCTCAACTATGTGATGGTAGATATCGGAGTGATTAGCAGCCCCAAAGCATGGATTGCCAATGAAACAAGTGCGATGTTTCTCTTGATCCTGGCAAATATATGGCGAGGTACGCCTATGCTGATTACTATGTTTTTAGCAGGTTTGCAGGGAATCCCGGCGGACTTATACGAAGCAGGCCGTGTGGACGGAGCGAATGCTTGGCAAAGATTCCTGCGGATCACATTGCCGCTTCTGATGCCGGTAGTAATGGTATCGGGAGTGCTGCGTTTTATCTGGACATTTAACTTCTACGATCTGCCTTGGGTTATGACCGGCGGTGGTCCCGCAGAAGCTACCCAGACAACACCGATTTATGCTTACCGCAGAGCGTTCAGTGCCTATCGTATGGGAGAAGGCTCGGCAATTACCATCATATTGTTTTTTATTTTGGTTCTGTTTGCAATCCTATATTTTGCTATAAAGAAGAGGCAGGATAAGATCTATGATTGAAAGGGCGGTCATTATGATTAAAGAAAATAAAAGGATACTCAAAGATATCGCTCTTCATGTATTGGCGATATTAACCATGCTACCGATTCTGTTCCCCATATATTGGCTTACGGTGTCAGCTCTTCAGAATGCCAGGACATCAACGATGATACCTCCCAGCCTTATACCGAAACAGTTGTCTCTGTACTTTGTATCAAAGGTTTTTAAGGAATTCGGTGTCGGACGTTTCTTAATTAACAGTGTTTTCCTATCAATTACGGCAACTTTCTGCACCCTGGTAATTGCATGCTTGGCGGCATTCAGCTATAAGGCATATACTTACAAGCTGAAGGAAAGTTTCAGCCGTATGGTCCTTTTTGTCTATATGTTTCCGCAGATACTGATCATCATTCCCATCTATCTTTTGATGTCAAAACTCGGTCTGGTCAATTCTTTCTTGGGAGTTATATTATGCTATATCGCATTTGAACTGCCCATATGTATATGGACGATGCAGTCTTACTTTGAGACGATCCCCAAGGATCTGATTGAAGCGGCCGAAATAGATGGCCTAGTGCGCTTTAAGACCCTATGGTATGTATTTTTGCCGGTAGCATTTCCTGGACTTGCAGCCAGTGGTATCATGTCCTTCATCGGAATATGGAACAATTTTCTCCTGGCAAATACACTTTTGATTGATGAAAGCAAAAAGACACTGCCGGTTATCATAGCAGATTTCAGTTCCCGTGACAGCATGCTTCAGGGGGATGTGCTTGCGGCTTCTCTGATTGTATGTATTCCATCATTTCTTTTTGCTCTATTTGCACAAAAATATTTAGTCGGCGGACTGACAAACGGTTCGGTAAAGGGATAATAAAATGAAAATTACGGATATCAAAATAAAGTTTGTTGATCAATACTTATTTGTTCTGGTAGAAACGGATGAAGGGATAACAGGCCTTGGGGAATCCGGGGCATGGGCCTTCCTTGAGGCCAGTGCGGAAGCTGTCGGCACTTTTAAGAGGTATCTTATCGGGCAGGATCCTCTTCTTCGGGAACATCACTGGCAGTATCTGTACCGTTGCTACCATTTTCGTGGTGCGGCTATTATGGGTGCATTGTCAGCCATTGATATTGCTCTGTGGGATATTGCAGGAAAATATTATGGAGTTCCCTGCTATCAGCTTATGGGCGGAAAGACAAGGAATAAGGCAAGGGTATATTATCATGTATACGGCAATACCAGAGAGACGCTGATTCAGGGTTGTAAGGAGGCCAGGGAGAAAGGCTTTCTGGCAGTTGGACATCTGACTCCATTTATAGATACGCCCCGTGAGGAATATCAGGTACAGCAAGGCTTTGCTGCTAAGATAACAGAAGCGGCCAGAAGCGTGTATGCTTATAGAGAGGCGGTAGGTAACGATGTGGACTTGTGTATTGAAATTCACAGGCAGCTGACCATACCGGAAGCAATCGCGCTGGGGAGGGAGATAGAGCCGGTTCATCCCCTGTTCTATGAGGACCCGGTCAGACCTGATAATTTTGATGATATGGCGGAGGTTGCCAGGGCAGTTTCCATTCCAATCGCAACAGGAGAGCGCATACATACTCTGGAAGAATTCGCAATGCTGCTTTCCCGGCGGGCCTGCCGATATATCAGACCAGATGTGTGTATGTGCGGCGGACTTACCCATGCTAAGAAAATAGCAGCTTTGGCAGAGGGGTTCGGAGCACTTGTAGTTCCGCATAATCCATTGAGTCCGGTGAGTACGGCCGCCTGTATTCAATTGGCAGCAGCTATACCGAATTTCTTAATTCAGGAATATCCAATTGGAGAAGAATCACCGCCTAAAAGCTTAATTGTAAAATCACAGGTAAAACTGGAAAACGGATTTTTGATCATTCCCGAAGCGCCTGGCATCGGAATAGAACTTGCACCGGATGCGGAGGAGAGATACCCTTATGTTCCGCGTAACTATATGACGAAGCTGCATGAGGACGGTTCTGTCTGTGACCAGTAATGAACGAATTTTGGAGGACAGCATAATGAATTTGGCAAAGACCTATCAGGAAGCACGGGAAACAGCGTTCGCCGGCGAGGGCAGAAAGTATCCGGGCAAGGCGCTGGTACATATGGAATTGGAACCTGGTTATGAAAGAGCAAAAATAAAATTACTTCCCCATATAAGAACTGTGAATGAAGCTCATCTGATTATGCTGTATAAGCAGGGAATAATTACAAAAGAAGATGCGGTAGAGATCATGAAGGTATTACAGAACATTGAGTATACTTCCTATAAAAATAGTAGTTATGACGGAAGGTTCGAGGATATGTATCTGCAGATGGAGGATGAGATCATCCGTAAAACTAATGGTAGGGGAGGGAATCTTCATCTTGCCAGAAGTCGTAATGATATGTGCATGGCATGGTCCCGCATGGTAATAAGGGAAGAATTATTGACGGTTATTCGGAGGATGATAAAGCTGCAGAATACCGTTACATTGTTTGCGGAAGAGCATAAAGATACCTTATATGTCGTACATACGCACACTCAGCATGCACAGCCCGGGCTTTTGGGACATTACTTTCTTGGAGTCGCAGATGTGATAAACCGCGATATTTCAAGACTTCAGGAAAGCTATTATGCGGTAAACCGCTCACCCATGGGTGCTGCGGCAATCACAACAAGCGGCTTTCCAGTTTCAAGAGAAATGGTTGCAAAACTCGCAGGTTTTGACGATGTTATTATAAATGCCTATGATGCGATCGGAAACTGTGATTTTTTTACTCAATCAGCTTCTGCCATAGGGCTCTGTGCTTTGAATCTAGGGCGGGTGGTAACGGATATGGTGCTTTGGGCCACACAGGAGATGGGGATGATCAAGGTTTCTGATGGATATATATCCACCAGTTCAATTATGCCTCAGAAACGTAATCCCATCGCCCTGGAACATTTGCGGGCTTCTCTTTCTACAGTAAAGGGATTAACTGATACGGTGCTTGATGTATTTTTTAAAGCTCCGTATGGAGACATATCTGATTATGAAGATGTTGAGGATATCTTTTCGAATGCTATCGTACTGTTTGATAGGAATTTGATTTTATTTGAAGCGGTGATGGCCACTATTGAAGTAGATAAAAAGCTCCTGCTTGACAGGGCTTACGAAAGTTTTTCTGTTGTAACTGATATGGCAGATGAGATGTACCGCTCTTACGGTATCCCATTTAGGAAAGCTCATCATTTTGTTGCGCAGCTTGTAAAGAAAGCTTATAATTTGAATTATAACTTAAAGAATCTGTCCCGGGATTTTTTCGCTGAGACATATAAAGAGGTTTTTGGCGAACCATTCACCGGAGAATTTGCACCTATTTTGCTTAGCATTGATCCAGTTCATTTTGTGAGGAGCCGTAATGTATTTGGCGGAACAGGTTATGAGATGATGGAAGCGATGATAGTTTCAGCCAAAAAGCATATAGAAGATAATATGGCATGGCTGACCACAGGCATAAATAATCTCGAACGCGCAGATTTGGCATTAAAGAGTGAGATAAGCAGTTTATTAGAAGTGAACAAAATTGGAAGGAGAGCATATGGTGATGAAGTCAATTACATTATTTGAGCATAGCAAAACCCCTTTGGAGGTATCCCAGCTATCCTTAGGCTGTGACTATTATGGCCTGGAAAGACCGGAAGAAGAGGCGTTTCGCATCCTGGATACTTACTATGAACTGGGAGGCCGTTTTTTAGATACGGCACATGTATATGGTCAGGAAAAGGTTGGCGCCGTATCCCGCAGCGAGCAGACGGTAGGTAAATGGATCGCTGCAAACGGATTGGAGGGGAAGGTTGTTGTTTCCGATAAGGGAGCGCACCCGGACAGAAATAACATGAAGATAAGCCGCATCAATGAAAGGAATATACGGGAAGATTTATTCTCCAGTCTGGAGGCCTTAAGGGCAGATCGATTGGATATCTGGTTCCTCCATAGGGATAATCCGGATATGCCGGTTGGTGAAATCGTAGATATGGTATCTGAGCTGGTTGCCCAGGGGTATATTAAGCACTTAGGAGTCTCAAACTGGACAGCAGAAAGAATCAGTCAGGCGCTTAACTATGCCAAGGAACACAATAAGCATCCGTTTGAAATATCACAGGTACAATGGAGTCTTGCGATCTCAACACCGGAATCCTGGGCTGATCCGACCGTAGTTTGTATGAATGATAAGGAGCAGGACTGGTATAAAGAAACACAATTTCCGGTGATGGTATTCTCACCTCAGGCAAAAGGATTGTTTACAAAGGTAATCGAGAATGGAGCAGCTTCTATACCTGAAAAGATCCGCAGGCGTTTCTTATTAGATGAAAATCTCGGTCGTATCGAGCGTAGCCGGAAGCTGAGTACGGAAAAAAATATTAATACAGCAGGATTATGCCTTTCTTATCTGACCAGCGCACCTTTTCCGGTGATGCCGATCATTGGCTGCAGCAGTCCTCAGCAGGTTAAGGATTCTATGGAATTTGCGGATATTGTATTAAGTGAAAGGGAGCGGGAATTCTTGATAAGAGAATCATAACGTCCGCCTCTTCTGGAGAAAAAAACACAAGGTGTATTTTACGAGAAACATGTACCTAAACGGTTTGTTATGTTACTGGATGGGCCGCCTCTGTTTTCTTGCCCTCTTTTTTGTATTATAATTTTTATATAAAAAGGAGGGATTTATATGAACAAGAAAATTAAAATTGTAACCATCGGAGGCGGTTCCAGTTACACTCCTGAATTAATGGAAGGGTTTATTAAGAGAAAGGACGACCTTCCCATAAAAGAAATCTGGCTGGTTGATATTGAAGCAGGAAAAGAAAAGCTTGAGATTGTCGGGAATTTGGCAAAGCGTATGGTGAAGGCAGCAGGACTTGACTGGGAGATCCATCTGACATTAGACCGGCGGGAAGCTCTTAAGGAGGCAGATTTTGTCACGACTCAGTTTCGTGTCGGCCTGTTGGATGCACGTATCAAGGATGAAAGGATCCCGTTATCCCACGGAATCCTGGGCCAGGAAACAAATGGCGCCGGAGGCATGTTCAAAGCGTTCCGTACCATTCCAGTCATTTTAGATATTGTAGAGGACATGAAAGAGTTGTGTCCCGAAGCATGGCTTGTTAATTTTACAAATCCATCCGGCATGGTTACAGAAGCTGTTATGCGCTATGGCAACTGGAATAAGGTGGTAGGTCTATGTAATGTTCCCATTCTTTGCAGAAAGATTGCAGCAGGAGCTTTAAAGGAGAAGGAGGAGGACCTGTTCTTCCGTTTTGGAGGCCTGAATCATTTTCACTGGCACAGGGTATGGGACAAAGCCGGCGAAGAAAGGACCAATGAGGTACTTGAAACGGCTTATACCAGTGTTGAAAATATGAAAAATGCGCTGAAAAGCTTTACAAGCGCAAATTCAGGAGTGCAGAATATTCCCAATATCTCGTTTTTACCGGAACAGATTTTAAATCTTGGAATTATTCCCTGTATGTACCACAGATATTATTATATTACAGATGACATGCTGAAGGAAGAATTGGAAGCCTTTGCAAAGGGTGAGACCCGCGCCGAACTTGTAAAACGTACCGAGGCTGAATTGTTTGAACTGTATAAGGATCCCAATCTGAGCATAAAACCGCCGCAGTTAGAAAAGCGGGGCGGAGCTTTTTATTCTGATGCTGCCTGCGAATTAATTAATTCCATTTATAATGATAAGCGTACCCATATGGTAGTCAGCACGAGAAATAATGGAGCTATTTCAGATCTGCCCGATGACGTGGTAGTGGAAGTGAGCAGCATCATAACATCAGGCGGTCCGGTTCCGATCTCCTGGGGGTCCTTTGAACCTTCCAGCAGAGGACTGCTGCAATTAATGAAAGACATGGAGTTAACTACCATTAAAGCAGCGGTAACCGGTGATTACGGAACCGCCCAACAGGCATTTACCATAAATCCTCTGGTTCCCAGCGGTAAAATTGCTAAGACGGTTTTGGATGAATTATTAGTCGCACATAAGGAGCATTTGCCTCAGTTTAAAGAAACGATTGATCATTTGGAAGCTCAAAACAGCTAAGTTTCCGATAATTTTTATTACTTCCTGCTGTGTAAGGAGTCATTGCATGCTAAGTTAGCTGCAATGACTCCTTTTGGTGGTTAAAGGTATCCTGTTCATTGAAAATACACCCCTTTTATGTTAATATAGAAAAGACAAATTACAGTTATAATTGGAATATCAGATTTTAACCGAATCAGATAATGAAGCAGATTGCGAATATCTGCTTTACTTAATAAAGATAAAAGGCGGCAGCGAGATATGATGATGTTTTCCAATGAGGTACTGAACCAGTTCAGTGAACTTGATTATGAGGTTTATAATTTCATATTGAAAAACAGTGAGAAGATTCCCTATATGACCATCCGGGAATTTGCCAATGAAGCCCATGTTTCCACAACGACTGTTACCCGGTTCTGCAGGAAAGTAAACTGCAATGGATTTTCCGAGTTTAAGGTCAGATTTAAGATGGAGAAGGAGGGTACAAAGACCATTAAACAGGGATTTGATTCCAGCTCAATTTTAGATTTTTTCCAAAGGATTGAGACAGAATCTTTTCATGAACAGCTTAAGTCTATTGCCAATATTATCGCAGAAAAGAAACAGATCATTTTTCTGGGAATAGGCAATTCAGGAATTATTGCAGAGTATGCCAGCCGGTATTTCTGTAATATCGGAATATTTGCCACAGGGATAAATAATCCCATGTTTCCAATTAATCTGGAGTTTCCAAAGGAAAGCATTATTATCATTCTTTCCGTGGAGGGAGAAACGGACATACTGATTGAGAATTCAGAGATCATTAAGCAGTGCAACAGTACGGTAGTATCGATCACCAACAGTAAAAGCAGTACATTGGCCAAGATTTCTGATTACAATATCTCTTATTATATCCAGAGGGAACGGACGGTCTATAAGAAGATGAAGGTGGATATAACCTCCCAGTTGCCGGCTGTATATATTGTAGAGGCTTTGGCAAAATTGGCGGTGCAGAGAAAACAGGGTTGAAAATGGAATAAGATAAGGGATACCATACCCTGCAGGCAAAGCACAGAAAGGTTGTGCTTTGCCTGCAGGGTATTTTCATGTTTCATACCAACAATCAAATCCAATTTTGAAAAGTTCCGAATTCAATAGAGAAGATTTCCATATGGAGTTTAAATTACCTGGATGATAGGATGAAGACAGGAGAGGGGTGCCATGAATACAAGGTTGACAGAAATACTGAATATGCTGAAGCCGGGATGCTATGTGACTGCAAAAGAACTGGCAGAAAGATTGGGAGTAAGTACAAAAACTGTTGGAATAAGAGTAAAGGAATTGAATGAGAGAGCAGCCTCCTTTGGTTTTTCTGTGGAGGCAAAACCGAGACGCGGATATGCCCTTATTCTCGATGAAAACAATTGTATGGAGGATTTCATTTCCAAGGAAGGGCAAAGGGACCGGATTCCCACCGGAGCTAAGGAGAGAATCAGTTATCTGCTGGCTTATCTGGTCAATTACAACGACTACATCAGGCTGGATGATCTGTGTGAGTTTTTGTATATTTCCAGAGCTACACTTACAGGCCCTTTAAAAGAGGCGGAGGAAATCTTAAAGCGTTACGGGATCCATCTGGACAGAAGGCCCAATTACGGCATTCGTGCAGTGGGGGATGAATTTGATTTCAGAAGGTGTATCGGGGATTACTTTATCAAAAGAAACATGCTGGAGGAAAACGGGGAACAGCAAAAAAAAGAACTGGAAGAAATGGGGGCGGTTATTTTCCCCATGTTAAAAAAATATGGTATTCACCTGTCTGAAACGGCCTTTGAACTATTTGCCATCCAAATATACATTGCGGCAAAGCGGATCCGGCGGGGACGGCTTGTGAAGATGCCGGAAAACAGCGGATCGGTTTTAGGGGACAGGGAATGGGAGTTTGTAAAGGAGCTGCTTGAGGAGCTGGGCAGGAATTTTAAAATCAGGTACAACCAGGATGAAGCCGCCTACACGGCTGTGTGGCTGGCAGGAAAGCGTATGATAGGAAACGAGGAAAAGGATGAAGTAAATTTTGTTATCAGCGAGGAGATCGACCGTCTTGTTTCCCAAATGCTGCAGTTGGTGGACCGGGATTTCAAGATGGAATTTAGCAGCCATTTTGACATCCGCATGCTGCTGAACCAACACATGGTCCCCTTTGATATCCGCATGCGCTATAACATTCCGGTCAGTAATCTTCTTCTTAAGGATATCATGAAGAAGTACTTTTTTGAATATATCATGGCGATTTCAGCTTGTACGGTGCTGGCAGAATGGTATAAAAAGCCGGTCCCGGAGGAGGAAGTGGGTTATTTTGCCTTGATTTTTGCCCTTGCGGAAGAGCAAAAGATGACAAAGGAAGAGAGGAAAAACATTCTGATCGTATGCAGTACGGGGAGAGGAAGCTCCCGGCTTTTAAAGCTCAGATACGATCAGGAATTCGGAGATTACTTAAATCATATTTATGTCTGTGATCTTTCCGGGCTGGAAACTTTTGATTTTAATAAAGTAGAATACGTGTTCACCACAGTGCCCATTCACCGGTATATTCCCAAACCAATTATTGAAATAGGTCATTTTCTGGAGAGTGAGGACATCCCGGTCATCAGAACTGCGCTGGAGGGCGGGAGAAAAGGAATTCTGATGAAGTATTATAAACGGGATTATTTTTTTACGGATGTGGAAGGAGAAACAAGGACAGAGGTCATTAAAAATTTATGTGAGAGGATTGGCGGGAAGAGAAGTCTTCCCAAAGGGTTTTTTGAAGCAGTTTTAAAAAGGGAGGAAATGGCCCATACAGATTTTGGAAATTTGGTCGCTATCCCTCATCCCTGTGAGGTGATGACGAAGGAGACCTTTGTCTCTGTAGCCATCCTTAAAGAGACAGTTTTATGGTCCAGACATCCGGTCCGGGTGGTGCTTCTTGTCTCAATCGGGAAGGAAGAGGAAAAAGGAATCTCTGATTTCTATAAATATACATCAAAGCTGGCTCTTAGCCGGGAGGCTGTTTGGGAACTGATTAAGAAAAAGGATTTCGACGTTTTGATCCGGCTGCTGCAGGCATTTCCAGAATAGGAAAATACAGGAGGATAGAAGATATGACAACAGAAACCATTGTTATGGAGCTGGTAGTAAAGGGCGGAAGTGCGAGAAGCAAGGCCATATTGGCGATCCAGGCAGCAAGAGAAAAGAATTTTGGAAAGGCGTCGGTTCTCATGGAGGAATGCCGTATGGCTCTGCTTTCTGCCCATGAGGTACAGACAGAGCTGATCCAGGAAGAATTAAATGGAGAAGGAGAAACAAAGATGAGCCTGATCATGATACACGGCCAGGATCATTTGATGAACGCCATGACCGTACAGGACTTAGCGGAGCAGATGATCGAAATGTACCGTATTATGTATAAAAATGAAAAAAGCAAAGGAGATGATGTTTTATGAAGATTATTTTAGCCTGTGCAGCAGGAATGTCAACCAGTATGCTGGTGGAGCGCATGAAGGAAAGTGCGGATCAAAAAGGGATGGAATTGCAGATCGACGCAGTGCCCATATCTTCTCTTTCCTCCCACACGGAGGGTACGGATATCATCCTTTTAGGTCCCCAGGTAAGCTACATGGAAGAAAAGGTGTCGTCTGATTATCCGTCCATCCCAGTTAAAGTCATTGAAATGATGGATTATGGCATGATGAACGGAGAAAAGGTACTTGCAGATACACTCAGCCAGTTGGACCGCTAAGGAAAGGAGAAAATGGTATGGCAGCATCAAATGATAAAAAAAGCTTTAGTCAGAGAATTACAATGGGCATGGGCAGGTTTGCATCGGCCCGCTACGTGAAGGTCATTTCAGCAGGAATGATGGGAATCATGCCCATTTCACTGGCGGGCAGTTTGTTTATGATCATTACCACCCTGGACTTTATGCCCCAGCCTGTTAAGGATTTCTGCACCCTGGGATCTACGGTTACTTTAAATCTGATCACTATCTACACACTCATATCCTTGACTGTAGCCATGGCTAATGAATGCAAGCAAGAGGTTTTGCCGTCAATCAGCATTTCCTTCGCCTGCTTTCTGGCAGTGACCCCTATCGAGAAGATGTTTGCAGAGGCAGTGGAAGGAGCAAAGACTGCCAATGTCATCAACATTAGCTACCTGGGCTCCAGGGGAATGTTTGTGGGAATCATTGTAGCCCTGGTGGCAACGCGGGCCTATTCATATTTTATTGACAATAACATTTATATCCGTATGCCAGCTGCGGTGCCGAAGGGAGTTTCAAAGATTTTTCAGGCCATTGTACCTGCATTCTGTATTCTGTTTTGCTTCCTCATTGTGGACAGGATCATTAAAATGACACCATTTGAAAATATGCATGATCTCATTTATAAGATTCTCCAGATTCCGCTCCAAAATCTTGGCGGCTCCATAGTTTCCGCTTGTATCCTTTATGCGGTATCGGAATTTCTGTGGTTTTTCGGGATTCATGGCTCCAATGTATCCAATGTATTCCTTAACGCCCTTTTTGCTACCCAGGCTTACGAAAACGCGGAGGCAGTTCTTGCGGGAGAAATGCCCAGGCACGTGATCAACATGTTCTTTCTTGAATCCTTTAAGGGGCCGAGAGCTCTTGCCATTGCCATATTGCTGGTGTGGTACTGCAGAAGCCAGCATATGAAGAGCATTGGAAAGGTGGCTATCATACCCAGCGTTTTCGGAATTACGGAACCTATGAAATTCGGCATCCCAATGGTACTGAATGTCTGGCTGATCATTCCTATGACTCTTGCTCCGGTTATCAGCATCTTGATTGCATATGCTGCTACGTTAGTCGGATTCTTGCCCATTGTCAGCGCAAATGTGTCAAGACAGCTTCCACCGCTGCTGCAGGGGTTCCTTGTAGCTGGATGGCAGGGAGCTTTGATACAGTTGATACAGCTTTTTGCAATCATCGCTCTTTATACTCCATTTATATACCGGGTGGATAAGGAGGCAAAGGACAAAGAAAACGTGGCATAGCAGTTGTGATTCTGGAGGGAGGATGAAATGGATAGATATATTTCTTTAGACGGAACTTTTAATTTCCGTGACATGGGAGGCTTTACTACTGAGGAGGAACGGCGGGTAAAGACGGGCCTTGTATTTCGCTCCGATGGACTACATAAACTTTCGGATGGAGATTTAAAGAGGCTGGCGGAAATGAATCTGCGCACAGTAGTGGATTTCCGTTCTCAATCCGAAAGAGAGTCCCAGCCGGACCGGCTTCCTGAGGGGGTCCGGCTGGTGGTGCTGCCCCCTGATGGGGAAACAGCAGCTTTAGCAAGCGCTTCTTACAAGGATGATGAGGGGAAGATCGCAAGGCTGACGGCGTGGGAGAAAACAACCGAGGGCCATGAATACCTGGTAAAAAACTTAAATTCGATGGAAGGGCAGATGAGGTCTTTCGTAACATCGGAAAAAAGCATAAGGGCATATTCTTCTTTTTTAAGATTGCTGGCAGATGCTTATTCGGCGCCTTTGGTTTTTCATTGCAGGGGAGGAAAGGACCGCACAGGCTGGGCAGCCGCCCTGTTTCTTTCCATATTGAAAGTTCCCAGAGAGGAGGTTATCGGGGATTATTTAAAAACGGCACAGTATAACAAGGACCGCAATAAAAAGCGCATGGATCAGTACTGTCGGTATACAGATAACAAGGTGGTTCTTAATTACCTTTCAAGTCTCATGGAGACAAAAGAGTCTTATATCAGGGCTGCTTTTGAGGAAGTGGACAGTCTGGGAGGAATGGAGGCTTATCTGGATCGGGTCTTTGGATTTTATGAAGCCGATAGAAAGCGGCTTAAAGAGATTTATTTGGAATAGAATAAAAATTGCTGAGCTTCCAATGGGGAAGCTTATGTATGGGGATAACGATATCGAATACCGGTGGAATGCTCTTGTAAAAAGGGCATTATCACCGGTATTTTCATGATACGCCCATGATTTTTTGTCACTGGATTATGCTGGATGTATTCCCGGTAATGTGTCGAATCTTAACGAAAAAATAATTGACACATCGTTTAATTGGATGTAGAATGATAAACATTGAAAATTGTTAACATTGTTAAGTGAAAAAAATAGGGGGGTTTTATAGTGAAGGATGGACAGGAAGAGTACATAAAGAAGTTTAAAACGGAATTAGCAATGATGATGGGAAGAAAGCAAAGCATCCATAGAAACTGTGTGCCGGAAGGTGTCACACGCAGCGAATTTTTTGCACTGCATCAAATATGGACCGGCATGAATGAAAATCCGGAAAAGAAGGGGATTCATGTATCTGATTTGGCAAAGAGGATGAATATCGCATTATCGGCAGCATCCCGGATGCTGAATTCACTGGAGGAGAGGGGCTTGATATACAGAGAAATAGATCCCAAAAGCCGCAGGAATATCTGTGTTTCCTTAACGGAAGATGGAGAAAAACTATGGAAGAAGTGCTCGGGAGGTATGAGCGACCTCCTGGAGCGGGTAATTATTGGCATGGGAGAAGAGGACGCAAGTAAATTGATTGAATTGTGGAAAAGGTTTACAGAACTAATGGAGAAAGAAGTGGATTCGATGATGAAAGAAAAGGATATGTGAGGAATAAAGTAGATTGCAGAGGATAAAGACAGATTTAGAAAAGACAGACAGATCTACAAAATGTTTGAAAGAAAGTATTAGAGATGAAAGGAAAGGAGGGAATAAATGTGAAAATATTTTTTCGGTATTTTAAGCCATATATTTTATTTTTAGCAGTGTCTGTAGCACTGTTATACAGTCAGGCGACTTGTGACTTATCACTTCCTGATTTCATGTCTGATATTGTAAATAAAGGAATAACAACGGGCAACACCTCTTACATTCTGAAAGTGGGATTTCAAATGTTAGGCATTGCCCTTATTAGTGCCTGCTGTACCATTTTAGTGGGTTTCATTGCCGCCAGAATAGCAGCCGGTGTCAGCCGGGATATGCGCCAGGACATTTTCACGAAGATAGAGAGCTTTTCCAATACAGAGCTGGAGAAATACTCCACTTCTTCCCTGATCACAAGGACAACAAACGATATCACCCAGATCCAGCAGTTGATCGTTATGGTGATCCGGATTGTATTTTACGCTCCGATCATGGGCGTTGGAGGCGTGATCCATGCACTGGACAAAAATAAGTCAATGTCATGGATTATTGCACTTTCCGTTGCGTTATTGTTAGTAGTGGTTTTCAGTATGCTTGCGGTTGTTATGCCAAGTTTTCAATTTGTTCAGAAGCTCATTGACCGATTAAACCTGGTAGTAAGAGAAAGCCTGGAAGGAACGCTGGTGATCAGGGCATTTAACACCCAGCGTTTTGAGGAAAAACGGTTTGAAAAGGTGAATGTAAGGCTGACTGAGACAAATTTGTTTGTCAATAGAGTCACCTCCGGTATGATGCCGGCTATGATGCTGATTATGAATCTGACCAACCTTCTGATCATATGGGTAGGGTCAAAGGCAGTATCCTCCTTCCGTATGGAGGTGGGAGATATGATGGCCTATATGCAGTACGTTATGCAGATCATCATGGCATTTTTGATGATGACCATGATGTTCATTATGATCCCAAGGGCGATCGTTTCCATCAGGCGTGTTGTCGAAGTGCTTCAGACGGAGCCTTCCATTGCAGATCCCATGGATGCGGCTGATATTCCAATGTCTCCCAAGGGGGTTGTGGAATACCGGGATGTATCGTTCCGGTATCCGGATGCAGAGGAGGATGTGTTACATAACATTACGTTTACGGCGATGCCGGGGCATACCACGGCATTTATCGGGGCTACGGGAAGCGGAAAAAGCACGCTGGTGAACTTACTTCCCAGATTCTACGATGTGACGTCAGGGGAAATCCTGATTGATGGAATAAATATCAGGAATTGGCCCATTCACCAATTACGGGAGACGATCGGATTTGTTCCCCAAAAAGGGATCTTATTTTCAGGGACAATTGAAAGCAACCTGATGTATGGAGACCGGAAGGCCACCCGGGAACAGATCGAAGAGGCTGCGGATACGGCTCAGGCTGCAGAATTTATCCATTCCAAGGCGGAGGGCTTAGAGTCATCCATTGCCCAGGGCGGAGGAAATGTATCCGGCGGACAAAAACAGCGTCTTTCCATCGCCCGTGCACTTGTAAAAAGAGCGCCTGTTAATGTGTTCGATGACAGCTTTTCCGCCCTGGATTTTAAAACAGATGCAAAGCTTCGGGCGGCCCTTCGTGAAAAAACCGGTGACAGCACGATCTTCCTGGTGGCACAGCGCATCAGCACCATCATGAATGCAGACCAGATCATTGTTTTGGAGCATGGCAGGATTGCCGGAAAAGGAACTCACCGGGAATTGATGAAAACCTGTGAGGTTTACCGGGAGATTGCATTGTCACAGCTTAGCGAGGAGGAATTGAAATGACAGAGAAAAAACCATCCAGTTCCCCCATGGGCCCAGGAGGCGGAATCCATGGCAAGCCAGAGAGTGCAAAGGACTTTAAAGGAACCATGCTGCACCTGGTTGATTATTTAAAGCCATATAAAAACTCCGTATTTGTCGTGATTCTGTTTGCCAGCTGTTCCTCCGTATTTTCCATTGCAGGACCAAAGATTTTAGGAAAGGCCACGACCAAGCTGTTTGAAGGCCTGATCGCCTGGGCAATGGGGACCGGATTATTGACGGATTTCCGTTATATCCGAAACCGTCTGCTGCTTTTGGTGGTGCTTTATCTGGTGTCAGCGGTATTTTCTTACTTGCAGAGCTATATTATGTCCGGCATCAGCATGAAGGTCACTTATGAGCTCAGGAAAAATATTTCAGAAAAAATGAACCGTCTTCCCCTTAATTATTATGACACAAGAACTCATGGTGAGATTTTGTCAAGGATCACCAATGATGTGGATACGGTGAGCCAGACATTGAATCAGAGTCTGACCCAGATCATCACCTCAGTGACCACACTGGTGGGAATCGTGATCATGATGTTATCCATCAGCCTCCGGATGACCCTGGTAGCTGTTTTGGTCCTTTTCGTTTCCATGGGCCTGATTATGGGTGTGGTAAAGAAATCCCAGAAATATTTCCAGAAGCAGCAGGAGAGCCTTGGCTACTTAAACGGCCATATTGAAGAAATTTACAGCGGCCATAATGTGGTTCAGATATTTAACGGAGAACAGGAAGCAATAGAAAAATTCCGGACCATTAACCATAAATTATATGGGTCAGCCTGGAAATCCCAGTTTTTATCAGGTATGATGATGCCCATCATGACCTTTGTCAGCAACTTAGGCTATGTCGGTGTCTGTCTATTAGGCGGATATCTAACGGTAGAAAAGGTGATCGAGATTGGAGACGTTCAGGCATTTATCCAATACATGAGGTCCTTTATGCAGCCCATTTCCCAGATTGCTAACGTATCCAACACACTGCAGTCCACAGCAGCAGCAGCTGAGCGTGTATTTGAGTTTTTAGATGAGCAGGATGAGGTACCGGAAAGCGAGGCACCGATCCAGCTGCAGGAGATCCAGGGAAATGTGGAATTTAAAAACGTTAGTTTTGGCTATTCACCCAATACAATGATTATCCACGATTTCTCTTCTGCCATAAATGCAGGCCAGATGGTCGCCATCGTAGGTCCCACTGGAGCGGGTAAAACAACGGTGGTGAAATTGCTGATGAGATTCTATGAATTAAATTCCGGTCATATTTTGATCGACGGTCATGACACCCTGGATTTTACAAGAGGAGACTTACGATCCATGTTCGGTATGGTGCTTCAGGAAACATGGCTGTACAATGCAACCGTTATGGATAATATCCGGTATGGAAATTTTGATAAGACAGATGAAGAAGTCATAGAGGCGGCAAAAGCGGCTCACTGTGATGAATTCATCCGGTCATTGCCGGGAGGTTATCACATGGTGATCAACGAAGAATCCAGCAACCTATCCCAGGGGCAAAAGCAGCTTTTGACGATTGCCAGGACGATTTTAGCGGATCCCAGGATCTTGATACTGGATGAGGCAACCAGTTCCATTGATACAAGAACAGAAGTCTTGATCCAAAAGGCCATGGGTAAATTGATGCAGGGCAGAACCAGCTTTGTAATCGCTCACCGCCTTTCCACCATTCGGGATGCAGACTTGATTCTGGTAATGAAGGACGGCGATATCATAGAACAGGGAAATCATGAATCGTTGTTGGTAAAGAAAGGATTTTATGCAGATCTGTACCACAGTCAGTTTGCAGATCAATAATAGAATGGAGAGAAAAAATATGCAGGAAAACAAACATATTAATATTGAGGATCAGGAAATAAAGACAGGAGCAGGAAAACTAAAAAAGATTATAGCTCCCCTGCTGATCATACTGGTGCTTGCAGGATGCGGGGTCGGATATTATATCTATAATTCCAGTGTCTCTTACTTTAAAACCAATAATGCAAAAGTAACGGCAAAGCTTTACTCCATAAAAGCGGTAACAAGCGGTAAGCTTTTATCATGGGATGTGGAAAATGGGGACTTAGTGGAGCAGGATCAGGTGATGGGACGGCAGGAAGTCCTTCCTTACATTAGTTCCCCCATTACAGGAACTGTAGTAAAAAATGACGGAGCCGTGAATCAGACGGTGGCCCTGGGATCAGAACTGGCGCAGGTAGCCGATACCTCGAATCTTTACATAGGGG
>POVV01000372.1_pt1 | contig 30906 bp, 12 predicted proteins | sample 1560271 | NCBI WGS metagenome assembly POVV01 (sample SAMN08337232, study PRJNA429181) | Bioreactor metagenome, whole genome shotgun sequencing project. | biome: cows' rumen and soil; feature: anaerobic; isolation source: anaerobic chemostat enrichment culture, galacturonate as sole carbon... | reverse complement strand
TTCACTCCGGGGCCTAATAGAATATCTTTCTTACGGAAACGAGCTTCTTCTCCCACTGCGTTTCCGTACAAGGCTGACATTTCGGGGTTGAAAGTTGCAGCGAGGCATGTAAGAGCCGGAAATGCTGTACATGAATCGTTAGTCCATCCTGCATGAGACCATGTATCCCAGTCTATTTCCATGCGAACACCATGGGGTCCATCGCTCATCCATATTTCAGGTATACCCAGACGGGGTACTCCGGGTGTGCTGAACTTAGATTGCGCATGTATCATTGCAATCTTTTCTTCTAAAGTCATTCGGGATAAAGCATCCTCGATACGGCTTTCTATCGGTTTTGAATCATCTAAGTAAACCGGAACTTGTTTGGCTTGGGCATTTGTTTGCATAATAAATAAACTGAATAGTCCGCAAATAAATAGCTTTTTCATGTTTTAAGTTTTAACGATATGTTGTGATTTGCACTTTGTTTCCCTTTTTCATAGGCAAGTATATTTTGCCTTTTTCATTTTTGTAATTTGTAATTCCGGATACTTTAAGTTCGCCTTCCGGTATTTTTAAAATAAAATTGTTTGTTGCAGTACATCTAATCAAAATAGAGACTATTTTTCCATCTACCCATTCAAAATCAACTTCTGCACCACCTCTGATTTTCATACCCCGAACTTTCCCATTTGTCCATCCTACAGGAATAGCCGGAATTAGTTCTATATATCCTTCGTGGCTTTGTAGAAGCATTTCGCCTATTCCGGCAGAACCACCGAAATTGCCATCGATCTGCATAGGAGGGTGCGCACTAAATAAGTTAGGATAAGTACCTCTACCTTCTCCTGCCGGTTTTAAGAGGTCCCCGATTAATTTATACGCTCGTTCTCCATCCTTGAGCCTTGCCCAAAAATTGATTTTCCAAGCCATAGACCATCCCGTAGATTCATCTCCACGTCGATTTAATGTGGCTTTGGCAGCTTCCATCAATAGGGGCGTTTTTCCGTATGTCATTTCATTGCTTGGATGTAATCCGTATAATTGGGATACGTGTCTATGATGTACATCTACTTCGTCATAATCTTCGAGCCACTCCATTATCTGTCCGTGTTTACCAATTGCAGTTGGAGCTAGTTTGTCTTTTTTAGTTGATAGATTTTTTATCCAATCTTTATCAACGTTTAGTATTTCGGATGCTAAAGCTACGTTAGAGAATAGTTCACGGATAATCTGATTGTCCATTGTTGAACCTGCACTGATGCAAACAGTTTCACCAGATGAAGTTCTATATGTGTTTTCGGGAGAAGTAGTTGGTGCGGTTACCAAATAACCGTTATTTGGGTCTTCTATCAACATATCTTCGAAAAACAATGCTGCACCTTTCATTGTCGGATAAACAGAGCGTAAGTATTCTTTGTCTTGAGTGTACATATAGTGTTCCCAAAGGTGTTGACATAGCCATGCTCCGGAAGTATTTGTTGCGCCCCATGATGGGTCTTCCGACGGTGATGTGAATCCCCATATATTACCCAGCATATGTGTAACCCATCCTCGGCTGTTGTAGTAAACCTGAGCCGTTTTTTCACCCGGTTTTACTAAAGATTTTGTGTATTCTATCAGAGGTTTGTGTAATTCTGGCAGATTAAACATTTCTGCTCCCCACAGATTCATCTGCAAATTTATATTCAAGTGATAATCGCCGTTCCAAGGTGTATGGATTTGAGGTGCCCATAGTCCTTGTAGATTCGGTGGTAGACCTCCCTCTCTTGTCGAGGAAATAAGAAGATAACGGGCATATTGCATATAAAGTGCGGCGAGATCGTAGTCGGTTTTATCTTTTACAAATGCTTCGAGGCGTTTATCTATAGGCAAATCTGAATTCTGATTTTTTGCTAAGGTCAAGTCTACACGGTCAAATAGCTTTTTATATGCAGTAATATGTTTTCTTTTTAACTTGTCGAAGTTGTTTCCAGACTTATTCAATAAATCACCTGCTAATTTTTCGTGATTAGTATTGTTATAATTTGTAGCCATTGAAACAATTAATGTTACTTCATCTGCATCTTTTATTTTTATTGTTTTATCGGTTGCGGATAGTGAACCATTCTTATTCAATACTTTTACCATTCCCAGATATCTCATACCCTCTTTACCAACACCGGCTTTTAGTTGTCCAAACATATACAGGATATTTCCGCTGGCATAAGTTTCATAATTATCATCTCTCTGGAGAGAGATATCTATATTAAGAGAACCATTCTGGGTAGAGGTATATTTTATTAAACCAATATTGTCGGTAAATGAAGTGAAATATTCGCGATGATAAGTTATATCTCCTTTGTTGAATGTATTTACAGAAAGGGCGTTGTTTATGTCTAAAGTTCTTCTGTAATCGGTGACAGAAGAAGTGGTATCAGGATAATGGAAGTCTACAAAGAGATTTCCGAAGTTCTCGAATCGTCCATAATCAATGCCAGCACTACCTTTGCCTAAACAAGTGAATGTTTTGTACATGAGGTCTTGAGCTTCTTTATTTTTCTTTTCGAAGAGAAGTTTTCTTATTTCTCCCAAATACTTATAAGCTTCGGGATTGTCCGAGTCTTGTTTATTTCCTGCCCAAAGTGATATTTCGTTGAGGACAATGCGATCACGATCAACTCCTCCCCAAGGCATCATACCAATGCGTCCGTTACCTAGGGGAATAGATTCTTCCCAAATGGAAGCCGGATGGTTGAAATAATATTGCCACTGATTTTCCTTGTCTTGAGCAATAGTATTTCCTAAAGAGAAAATAAAAAGGACAGCAAATAATAATTTTTTCACGGAATAGATATTAGATTTCATGGGATCTTTAATGTTGTTCTATTAATATGCAACATTAACTCTTATTTATTTTTTATACAAAAATAATCACAACTAATATTCATCCCTATTTCTGATGTTTCCTAAAAGGGGGCGATATGTTTACTGTATCATTTTGATATGTTCTTTTTATACTCGTTCGGTGTAACGCCGAATTCTTCTTTAAAGTATTTCCTGAAATATTTAGGATCATTAAATCCAACTTCAAATGCAATTTCGTTGACGAATTTTTGACTTTTTAATAGCAAGTCGGCAGCTCGCTTCAAACGAATGAAACGTATAAATTCCGACGGTGTTTTATCCGTTAAAGCTAAGATCTTTTTGTAGAAATAGACTCGGCTCATACCCATTTCTTTACATAAGTCTTCTACTAAGAACTCGGCATTACTAATGTTTTGCTCTACAATAGAAATCGCTTTCTGAACAAATTTTTCATCCATTGAGGTTATCTCTATTTCACTAGGTGATATATCTATCTTCTTTTTGAAACTGGTTTGTAGTATTCTTTGTTTTTCTATGATTTTAGATATTTTCAACTTCAGCATATCTATATTGAACGGCTTGGAAATGTAGTCGTCAGCCCCAGCCTCGATTCCAGAATATTTGTTCTCTTCCGATGATCTTGCTGTCAGTAATATAATAGGGATGTGTGAGGTGCGGATATCCTCTTTCACCTTACGACAGAATTCGTATCCGTCCATTTTGGGCATCATCACATCGCACAGAATAATATCGGGCAATTGGTCTAGCACAATACTATACCCTTCCTCTCCATCATTTGCTGCAACGATCCGATAATCTTCAATGAATAGTTCCATGATAAAGTCACAAAAATCTTCATTGTCGTCTACTATCAGAAGGAGTGGTAAGTTTGCCCGTTGCGATGATTTTGCTTCAGACTTTAAATTATTATGAGCTCCGTTTGCAGAGTCTCCGGAATGTATTATATCCTGACTTCTCAATTCTTTGAAAGTTGCATTCTTGACAGGTAATAATACTGTGAATACGGAGCCTTTACCTACAACACTTTCCACTGTAATTTCTCCTCCGTGAAGTTTTACATATTCGCTGGCAAGGTGCAAGCCGATTCCTGTACCTGACTGAGAGTGTTTTTTAGCATTTTCGATACGAAAGAATCGCTCGAATATTTTATCTAAATATTCGGAATCAATGCCCATGCCGGTATCCGATACTTTCAATACGATAAGTTTCTGTGATGAGTTGTCAGCAGCTTGTATCTGTTCTGATATGCCTATACTTACATCTATATGCCCGTCTTCTGTATATTTGAATGCATTAGATATAAGATTGCTTATTATTTTGTTCATTTTCTCTCTGTCGAACTCCATTTGTAGCTCCTGCAAGTAGGTTGTAAAAGTGAGTTTGATAGATTTTTCGGCAGATAACGAAGAAAAGGATTGACATATATCTTTTGCAAATTCAATTATATTGCCTTGTGCAATATTCAATGTCATCTTATTATGATCAAACTTCCTGAAATCCAGAATTTCATTTACCATCTTCAATAAGTTTTGGGCATTTTTATGCATTATGTCCAGAGTCGGTTTGTAGTCCGGGTAAATAGGAGATTTTATTAATCTCTCCAAAGGGCTTATTATTAGGGTTAACGGTGTCTTGAATTCATGACTGATATTTGTGAAAAACTTAAATTTGAGTTCGTCTACTTCGTGCAATCGGTTAGCTTCTAATATACTTTGTGCATGCTCGTATTCTTTCCGTTGTTTATCTAATTTATATATTACGAACCATCTTATAAGCGCTGCAGCAATAATAATGTAAATAATATATGCCCACCACGAGAACCAGAATGGAGGGTCTACATGTATCTTCAATATGATGGGTTCTGTTATCCATGTATTGTCGTCGTTGTTTGCATAAACGATGAGTCTATATGTTCCAGGATTGAGGTTCGAGTATGAAGCCGCCCCTATGCCGTTCGTTATTTCTGTCCAGTTATTGTCCAGTCCTTCAAGCATATATTTATACTTGTTTTTATTAGGATGAATAAAGTTGAGGGCCGAAAACTGGACAGTAAAATTTGTTTCTCCATATTTTAGGGTTATTTCATCCAGATCGCTTATCGATTTTGAAATTATAATCCGTCCATTATGTTTTATATTGGGTCTTACTACCTGATTAGCGATTAATAAGTCTGTGAAACGAGGCTTCGGTGGAATTTGATTAAAAGATATTGTTCTCGGATTGAACGAAACATACCCGCCTGTTGTGCCCACATATATTATCCCGTTTCTATCTTTAAATATGGAATTCAGATTGCATATTGAGCCAGGTAGTCCATCATTTTCATCGAAAAATGCGATTGTATAGGTAAAATCTTTGTCATTATATTTACAATTGATACAAGCTAGACCTTTGCGAGTTCCTGCCCATATGTTGCCATTATTGTCTTCTACCATTGATACAACTTCGTCGCTGGGTAGTCCGTTTAAACTAGTGATGTATTTAAAACGTTTTGTAGAAGGATTATATATGTTGATACCTTTATCGGTTGCTATCCATAAGTATCCTTTTGAATCTACGGTTTGATAATTTATTAATATACTCGTTAATGAATCAATATAACTTTGGTTTTCAAAATAAGAAGAGACTTCTCCTTTATTTCGATCAATATAATTCATTCCTCTGTCGCTACTCAAATAGATATTTTTGGCAGGATCTGTAAACATAGAGATTATATAGTTTGAGCTCAACTTACTGTTTCCTATGTTATGGTGCGTAAATTCTTTTCTTTCTGAATCGAGCATATCTACTCCTCCTCCTAGCGTAGCTATCCACAGATTGTTGTTGTTGTCTTCGCCAAGTCCATAAACACTCTTGCTGGCTAACGAGTTTGGATTATCTTCTTCCAGTTGATACCTTTTAAATCCATTTCCATTATAAGCATTCAGTCCTCCAAGAAATGTTCCTATCCATATAGTATTGCGATGATCTTCAAATATAGATGTTATAATGTCGGTTGATATACTCGTTGGATCTTTAGGGTTGTAGCGAAAATATTTTGTTTCTTGTTTTTTTGCATTGTATCTTATCAACCCCTTACCGTTTGTTCCTATCCACAGATTGTCGGATCTATCCATAAAGAGACTATTACAATCGAAAACCTCTGTTTTCAGGTTGAAATCATTAAATAAAGGAGATCTTTTGAACTTAAACATGTTGGAATTGTAATACGAAATTCCGTTTTTGTAAGTGCCCACCCATACAGTCCCATTGTCTTCGCAATATAGACTTATAATAGAATTTTGGCTTACAGAATTTGGATCGTTTGTGTTATTTTTAAGAACTTCTATCGAGCCTTTCTTTTTGTCTAAAATATTTATCCCTCCATGATCGGTTCCTATCCAGATCAGTCCATTCTTATCTTGTCTCACACATCTGACAAAATTGCTTGAAAGAGGTATTTTACTATTTATGTCTAGTAGTACCCACTGGTTTTTTTTGATATCAAGATAGGCCGTACCTCTATCATCTATACTTGGATATATCCATATATCATTGTCCGAGTCTACAAATATTGTCTTTTGGATGGTTGCGTTTAATGAGTTTTCTTTGAAGAATGTATTACGGAGATCAATCATTCCTGTTTTCGTATTTAGACGCTCCAATATGCCGTTTTTATGCAGAATCCAAACGAAAGACCCCTGAGTTTTAATGTTGACTATTTCCGAAGTGTCTAAGCCGTTGGCGTTTTTTGATTGCTCAAATAAGGTAACTTTCTTTGATTTAATATCATATCTGTACAGCCCTTTGGCACCTGCATAAGAAACATAAAAATTTTTATTTTCATCAATTTCTATAATTGTGGGAGAAGGAGGTAAGCCCATGTTGGCTAGAATCGTATCTAGATTGTTAACAAATAATTCTTCTCGCCAATAGTAAACCATATAGGTATCCCCTTTAACCCAAAGATTTCCATTTATATCTTCAGCTAAGCCTATTATCCGGTCGTGCATCGGGCTGAGTTTGTCGTTCCTCATGTTTTTGTAGACTTTAAAATTGATACCATCGTATCGGTTCAAGCCCATGTTTGTTCCTATCCAGAGAAAACCTCGGCTATCCTTAAAGACGACTTCAACCTGATTGTTCGACAACCCGTTGGCGTTGTTAAGATGTGAAAATTCAAATTGTTGACTTCTTATTGGTAGGACGTTTACTGCCAAATACAGTAAAAACAAGGTATATACTCTCATTGATATCAGATTAAAGGATGTGTAAATTTAAATAAATAATATTAGCATTATTTGTTTGTTAGCAAATTAACCCCTTCTTGGAAACATTTTATATCCCCTTTTGTTCTTTAAGCACTTTTAATAAAAACATTCAAGCAGTGTTTCCTTTCATGTATCACTTAATTTTGTAAAAGAGAAATCTAATATTAATTAAATTTTTACCATGAAAAAGAAACATCTCGTTTGGACGGGGCTTCTATCAGCACTTATATTTATAGGCTGTCAGAGCAATCCTTACCAAAAGACGAACGATGGGGTAATCGTAAACCTCTCGAAAGCTAATCCACAATCAGCGAAAAAAGTTAGACTACAAGTTATAACCGACGATGTTATTCGTGTGTCGGCATCACCCACTGGCGAAATAGCCGATAGAAAAAGCCTTATAACAGTTTTTGATAAGACCAAGTCTGACGGTTGGGATGTGATCGAACAAAATGGCAATGTTATACTAAAAACAGCTACAACTATTGCTTCGGTATCATTAACAACGGGAGAGGTAACATTTTCTGATAAAGAGGGAAATATAATATTAGCAGAAAATAAAGGGGGTGGTAAATCCTTCTCTGATATCGAAGTTGATGGTAAGAAGTCTTATTCTTTGCAGCAGGTATTTGAATCTCCGGAAGGTGAAGCCTTTTATGGACTAGGTCAGCACCAAGCTGATGAGTTTAATTATAAAGGAAAAAACGAAGAGCTTTTCCAATATAATACTAAGGTATCTGTGCCATTTGTCATGTCTAGCAAGAACTATGGAATACTTTGGGATAACTATTCATTTTCCCGTTTTGGTGATGACCGGCCTTACGCAGATATAGACCAATTTATATTATACGATAAAAATGGTAAAGAAGGCGGATTAACAACTACCTATATGGTAAATGCGGATCCTACAAACGTTTTTGTAGAGAGAGCAGAATCAAAAATAGACTATGAGAATCTGGAAACAGTGAAGAAATTTCCTCAGGATTTTCCTTTTTTCAATTCACGTATTACATGGGAGGGTGAGATTGAAGCTAAAGAAACAGGGAAGTATCATTTCATCCTTTATTATGCTGGCTATACTACAGTATATCTGGATGATGAAACAATTGTTCCAGAACGATGGCGTACAGCATGGAATCCCAATAGCTATAAATTTACAGTGGATATGAAAGCTGGTGAGCACCGCAAAATCAAATTGGATTGGAAACCGGATGGAGGAGTTTCTTATATCGGATTGAAAGCTCTTAGTCCAAAAACGACAGAAGAACAGAATAAACTTTCGCTATGGTCTGAAATGGGTGATCAAATAGATTATTATTTTATCCGTGGAAATAATATGGATGAAGTAATAAAAGGTTATCGTACCGTAACAGGAAAATCGCAGATTATGCCTAAATGGGCTATGGGATTCTGGCAAAGCCGTGAACGTTACAAAACTCAGGATGAATTACTGACGGCTTTGAAAGATTATCGTCAGCGTAATATCCCTATCGATAATATGGTGTTAGACTGGTCGTATTGGCCGCAAGACTCTTGGGGTAGCCACAATTTCGATCTTGCGCGTTTCCCTGATGCCAAAGCAATGGTCGATAGTGTTCATGCGATGGATGGTAGGATTATGATATCCGTATGGCCTAAATTTTATTATACAACCGACAATTACAAGGCTTTCGATGAGAAAGGTTGGATGTATAACCGCGCTGTGAAAGATAGTATTCGCGACTGGATTAGCACCGGTTACATTGCCGGCTTTTATGATGCGTACAGTGAAGGTGCCCGTAAATTGTTTTGGGATCAAATGAACGAAAAACTCTATTCGAAAGGTATAGATGCGTGGTGGATGGATGCTTCAGAACCTGATATTTTGTCTAATTCGAGTATGGAATATCGTAAGGAACTTATGAATCCTACAGCATTAGGTTCTTCCACCGAGTATTTCAATGCTTACGCTTTAGTAAATGCAGAAGCCATTTATGAAGGACAACGCTCGATCAATCCAAACGAACGTGTCTTCTTACTTACCCGTTCTGGTTTTGCCGGACTACAACGCTATTCTACTGCTACATGGAGTGGCGATATAGGTACACGATGGGAAGATATGAAATCGCAAATATCGGCAGGATTAAACTTTGCCATGTCCGGTATTCCTTATTGGACAATGGATATTGGTGGATTTTGTGTAGAGAAACGTTATGAAAATGCGAAGGAAGGTTCAGAAGACCTGAAAGAATGGCGCGAATTGAATACTCGCTGGTTTCAGTTTGGAGCATTTTGTCCACTATTCCGTAGCCATGGACAATATCCTTATCGCGAAATATATAATATCTCTCCTGCCGGAAGTCCTGCATACAATAGTATGGTGTATTATACTAATCTGCGCTATCAGATGATGCCATATATTTATTCTTTAGCAGGAATGACCTATTTCAACGATTATACGATCATGCGTGCTTTGGTTATGGATTTCACTGCCGATAGCAATACTCATAATATTAGTGATCAATATATGTTCGGCCCAAATCTGATGGTTTGCCCTGTATATAAGTATAAATCGACGAACCGCAATGTCTATTTTCCGTCCGGAACAGGTTGGTACGATTATGAAACAGGTAAATATATAGCCGGAGGACAGTCTCTAAATATTGCTGCTCCTTACGAACAAATACCTCTGTTTGTAAAAGAAGGTGCTATTTTACCTATGGGACAGACGATCCAATCGACAAAAGAGGCTCAGAACGATCTTACACTGAAAGTTTATACCGGAGCTAATGGTGAATTTACAATTTACGAAGATGAAGGAGTGAATTACAATTATGAAAAAGGATTGTATTCTACTATAAAACTCCTTTACGATGAGGTATCAGGCACTCTGACCATAGAAGATCGTAAAGGGGAATATCCCGGTATGGCAAAGGAAAGAGCATTTACAATAGAATGGATATCAAAAGATAAGAATAAAACCTCAACAAAAATTATATATACAGGCAAAAAAAAGGAGATAAAAAAGAAGTCGTAAGTCTTAAAATAATGAATTAAAGATTAGCCCAAATCTTAAAGACTTATTATTTGTAAACCCAATAACTTTTAAATTAAATACTATGACCATGAATGTAAAATCAAAACTATTATGGCAGCAACCGGACTGCTTACGGAGGATATGTCTGGTACTGGTTGTCAGTCTATTTTCGGCAGTGGGGCTTTTTGCTCAGTCCACCCATCAAATTTCAGGTACAGTGAAAGACGCTGCCGGAGAACTGCTTATTGGTGCTTCTGTAGTTGAAAAGGGGACTACCAATGGAACAATGACTGATTTAGACGGTAATTTCACTCTTACCGTTAAGCAAAATTCTGTAATTGAAGTTTCTTTTTTAGGATTTAAATCCCAAACTATCAATGTGGGACAGACGACTGTATTCAATGTCGTATTAGAAGATGAATCCAACGTCTTGAACGAGGTTATTGCTATCGGCTATGGTGTCCAGAAGAAAAAACTTAACACCGGTGCTACTTTGCAGGTGAAAGGGGATGAAGTCGCAAAATTGAATACTCTTAGCCCTCTGCAAGCATTGCAAGGACAAGCTCCGGGTGTACAGATCTCTTCTACATCTGGCCAGCCCGGATCAGATATGAAGGTTGTTGTCCGTGGATTAGGTACTGTCGGAAATTCGGGGCCGCTCTATATTATAGATGGTGTAGAAGGTGATATTGCCCTGTTAAATGCTTCTGATATACAGTCTATAGATGTTCTTAAAGATGCAGCATCGGCTGCTATTTATGGAGCTCAGGCTGCCAATGGTGTTATCTTAGTAACTACCAAACAGGGAACTCAGGGACGTGGACAAGTTTCGTTCGATGGCTATTGGGGCGTTCAGAATGTAGCTCGTACAGCCAAAATGTTGAATGCCCATCAATATAAAACAATAATGGATGAGCAGTCATTAAACTCAGGCGGTTCGCTTATTGACTTCGGATCGATGGAAGGCCTTGCTGACACAAATTGGATCGATCAGATGTTTAAAGATAATGCCCAAACGCAAAATTATGCATTGAATATAAACGGAGGCTCTGATGCTTCTGTATATTCCCTATCGATGAACTATACGTCACAGGAAGGTATTGTTGGAGGTAAAGATGTATCGTATTACGAACGATATGGTTTCCGTATCAATACCGAACATAAATTATATAGGAATGTATTGAAGGTTGGGCAACACCTTAATTTTAATTATATTAAGAACAATGGTGTAAATGTAGGCAATCAATATTATAACACCCTTCGCGCAGCTTTTGCCACATCTCCGCTTTCGCCTGTTTATAGTGATAATAATTTGTATGGTAATCCTTACAATGATACATCTCATTCGCCTTGGTATAATGGCGATGGAAATCCTTATGGAGCTATGATGATTAACACTGACAATGCGAATGATGCGCAGCGCCTGATGGGCGATGTTTACGCAGAATTAGAACCTGTCAAAAATCTGAAATTCCGTAGTGTGTTTGGTATCAACTACTATGCTTCGGAATATCGTAGCTACACTCCAATATATCGCTTTTCGATATATTCTTATAACGAAGATCATACTACTACCTCACAAAGTATGAGCAAAGGGCATACTCTGACATGGACGAATACTGTAGGTTATGACTTCAAAATAGCTGATGATCATTCATTTAATGCTCTCATTGGTATGGAGTCGGTTCGATATCAGGGAACATATCTGAATGCGTCGAACTGGAACCTGCTTTCACAATTTAATGACTTCTCTCATGCCTATCTTGATAACACAACAGGCCAAGCACACCTTGATGATGATGGTAATATAGTCGAGACCCGCAATGTAGGCGGTGGTCCCGAATATGTAACTCGTCGCGCATCATACTTTGGACGTATAGGGTATAACTATCGGGAAAAATATATGTTCAACGCGACTCTTCGTATCGACGGCTCATCCAAATTTGCCAAAGGACATCGTTGGGGGTATTTCCCTTCATTTTCCGGAGGATGGGTAATTACTAACGAAGACTTTTTACAAGATATTTTAAGCGCTGGTGTGCTTGACTTTCTCAAACTACGCGTAAGCTGGGGACAAGTAGGTAATCAGGATATAGCAAATAACCAATATTCGGCACCTATCAATACATCTACAGGCTATAGTTCTAGCAATCCGGCAGCATTCTACAATTTTGGTACAAGCAAGGTGAATACACCCGGAGCTTATCCGAGTCGCTTGTCAAACGAAAGTATCAAATGGGAAACTTCCGAACAACTTAATATAGGATTGGATGCATACTTCCTGAAAAACAGATTCGGCCTTAATGCTGATTTCTATGTCAAAACGACTAAAGACTGGTTGGTCGAAGCTCCAATATTGGCAACTGTAGGTACTGGAGCACCTATTATTAACGGAGGTGATGTAAAGAACACAGGGGTGGAACTTGCTCTTAGTTGGAAAGATAATATAGGTCAGATCAATTACAGTGTAGGAGTAAATGGTGCTTACAATAAAAATAGGGTTGGTAATATTCCTACCCAAGATCATATCATTCATGGGTTAACAGGTATGCTTTTCGATAATTCAGACGAATTTTACCGTGCCGAAAATGGTCACGCTATTGGTTACTTCTGGGGATATAAGACTGACGGAATATTTCAGAGTGAGGAAGATATTGCAGCATGGAAAGCTGCCGGAAACGGTATCTTACAAGCTAATGTGCAACCTGGCGATGTGAAATATGTCGATCTTGATAAGAATGGAAAAATAGACGCAAATGATAAAACCGATCTTGGCAATGGTATGCCTGATTTTACTTATGGTTTTAATATTGGATTCAGTTACAAAGCATTTGACTTTAGCTTAAATGCAAACGGAGTATTAGGGAACAAAATTGTACAATCGTATCGCAATCATACCAATAAACAAGCTAATTATACTACAGCTATTCTTGATCGCTGGACAGGTGAAGGTACATCTAACCGCATGCCTCGAGTAACAGAGACCAACATCAACTGGCAGTTTTCCGATCTTTATCTGCAAGACGGGGACTTCCTGCGCATTAATAACATCACATTAGGATATGATTTTGCAAAGCTTATGAAGATTAAGTACATAAGTCAATGCCGCCTGTATGCATCTGTACAAAATGCTTTCACATTTACCAAATACGATGGTATGGATCCTGAAATCGGATATGGAACTCAAGGTTGGGTTTCGGGAGTCGATGTAGGCTATTATCCTCGTCCAAGAACATTCTTGTTCGGTGTAAATCTTAAATTCTAACAAATAAAAAACAACAACCATGAATAAGTTAAAACGAAATATACTGATTATCCTAGGAGTTAGTCTCGGCTTGTTCTCATGTACAGATAGCTTTCTCGATACAGAATCGAAAACAGATCTTACCGAGGGTAATTTTTATAAGACTATAGCTGATGCTGAGATGGCATTGGTAGGATGTTACGATGGCTTTCAACGCACTTCGTCGAATGGAAATCTTGCATTTTATGTAGTATCCGAAGTTCTTTCAGATAATTGTTTTGGAGGTACAGGTAATACCGATGGACGTGGTTATCAGGCTTTAGACCGTTTTGATATAACGCAATCGCCTTCTGATAACAATTTATTTAATGGCACTTGGTCAGACTATTATACTGGGATATTCCGTTGCAACAAGTTATTACAAAAACTGGATGGAATAGATTTTAGTAGTAATTCTGGTGCACGTTCTCGTATTGAAGGCGAAACTCGCTTTCTACGTGGTCTAATGTATTTTGATTTAGTACGTCTTTTTGAACGCGTTCCTTTATTGACTGCACCGACTACCGAAAATGTACCACAAGCAGAACCCGCTGACACTTACAAGTTGATAGTGGAGGACTTGTTATTTGCAGCTACACATATTCCTGCAGATGCTTATCCTAAAGCAAAAGCTTCAGAGAATGATGGACGAGTGACTTCTTATGCAGCAAAAGCACTTTTGGCTCGCGTTTACCTGTTCTATACAGGGTATTATGGTGTAGATGATCTTGGAGTAACCAAAGCTGAAGTTTTGCAGGGACTCGAAGATGTAATCAGCAGTGGAGAGTTTGGGCTAATTGGCGAGTATCATAAACTATGGCCTGCGGCTAGTTATATTCCAAATAAGGAGAATAATACATTAGATAAGTCAGCTTATGCTGGAGCCGGAAATATAGAAACCATTTTTGCGGAGAAATTCAATAATACATCTAACTATAACGGTGATGTCGATGGAAATCGTTGGTTGGTAATGATGGGAATGCGCAATACGAATTGGTCTCCATATGGAAAAGGGTGGGGTGCTTGTACCGTAAACCCTAGGTTGGTAAATGCATTCGACGCCTTAGATAATCGCAAGGTTGCTTCCATTATAAATATTGAAGGTGAAGGAATCCTAAAAACATTCGACCTGAAAGATCAGCGTGAATATACCGGTTATACAGTAAAAAAATATACTCCGACAGCTTTCCCTGATGGTTCTACTGATACAGGAGGCTCAAAAGATATGCAACTTTCTCAAGACCAAGACTATGTTATTATTCGTTACGCTGATGTTTTACTTATGGCTGCGGAATTAGGTTCTGCTAAGGCTCAAGATTATTACAATCTTGTACGCAACCGTGCTGGCTTAACCAATAAGACTGTTTCTCAGATAAATATAATGGAAGAGCGTCGTTTCGAATTTGCTTTCGAAGGCATACGTTATTGGGATCTTCTTCGTCAGGGACTAAGCGTAGCAGCATCAACTATTGCACAAACACAGACGGTACTCACTGGGGGAAATGATGATCAGGTAGTAATCACGGCTGACAATATAACTAAGACTAGAGGTTTTATGCAAATACCGAATACCCAGATAACACTTTCGAACGGTGTGCTTAAACAAAATGCTGGTTGGAATTAATCTTAAAACATGTATATTATGAAAAAAATATCAAAAATATTCGCATTATTTGCAATCATCTCCGTGATGTTTGCCTCTTGTAGCCCCGATACTTACGATCTGGGGGCTATAGATGTGAAGACCGAAGATCTTGTAGAAGGCATAGCTTTCAAAATAGAGCATGATGCTTCTAATCCAAATATCGTATACCTTACCAGCTTGATGGATAGTAAATATGCTCCACTGTGGAATCATCCTCAGGGACGTAGCCAGAAGCAGAAAGTTACTCTAAAAATGCCATTCCCCGGAACTTATGAAGTGAAATTCGGCGTAGAAACACGGGGTGGAGTAGTATATGGTGAACCGGTCACTTTCACAATAGATGAATTTTATGCTGATTTTGTTAGCGACGAGCTTTGGACAAAAGTTTCGGGCGGTGTAGGTAAATCGAAAACATGGTATCTCGATCTTGATGCCGATGGTGTGAGCCGTCACTTCTTAGCACCTCTGTATTTCTTTACAGGTACATATAATTGGGATGCTTTGCATACATCGTCAGGAGATAATTATCTCGATGCTGATGCATGGGATTGGAAGAAAGCGATTACTCCGTTAGCTGGTAGTGATGGTAATGCTTTATGGTACTGGTTGGCAGATTGGCCGGGTAATCAGTGGATGTGTGCAAAAGCTGACTTTGGAACAATGACTTTTGACCTTATCGGTGGAGCGAATGTACATGTCAATCAAAGTGCATACGGATTAGGTGAATTCCATGGTTCATATATGTTGAATACAGACGATCATACCATAGCGTTTACTGACGCTCAGCCATTGCATGTTTCGGAAAGACATAGTGAAGTGACGGCTGCAACTGAATTCCGTATTCTATATGCGACTGAAAACTTTATGCAGATTATGATTGTACCATCCGGAACATGTTTAAACTATATTTCTGAAGAATATAAAAATAACTGGGTACCTGGAGAAGTAGTTGTCGAACCTCCGTATAACGGTATCGGAAATGATGATTTGACTTCTACATTTTCTAAAAAATGGCAACTATCAGTTGAATCTCCATATAACTGGACAGGGTTGGATGGCACATTCCTCAATAGTTTGTCTTCTCCAGCTGATTATCTAGCAGCAGATCTGGCTTATAATGAAAGCCTCATAAAGAATATAAAAATGTCAATGACTAAAACTGCGACATCAGGTGGAAATTATACTTTCAACGATGGTAGCGGAGCTCCAATTACGGGAACGTATACGATAGATAGTAAGAACAACATTCTTTTCAATCAGGATATAGCATTTACTATATCTGGTTCAATATCATTGGCTACTACACCTGAAAAATCGTTGCGTATTATTCGTTCTTCAAGTGATTTGCTTGGAAATATTACAGACATATGGTTAGGCCAACGCTCTACTAGTGAAGATAAATATTTGGTTTATCATTTCGAATTGGCCACATCGGGAGGGAATACTTCGGAAGGGACAGCGGTCTCTTTTGATCCATCGAAGATTGTATTTGGTGATATTGAAAGCAATGGTAACCTCCGGATTGAGATATATAATGAATATGGAAGTACAAAAACAAATCCTCCATTAAGTACAGCTTTGGCTTTTGCTAAAAAGCTAGAAGTAACTTTTACTCTTGGGGGTGTTACACTGAAGTCAGGAGCTGCCGGAACTTATGATACATCTATATATTTTGCTGATTCAGACTGGAATCCCGGAGGTAATGGAGCCGTAACAAAGGTAAGCGGTAATGGTACTTATACTGTTAAATTTGAGCCAGCTACAGCAAGTGACGGAATCATGGTATTTGTCGTAGATGTTAAAGGTTTAATGAAAGATGTTGCTGATATCAGTACTGTAACTGCTACTGTAAACAAAATTGTAATTAAATAATGTAATATCTGATCCGGACTATGCTATTTTCTGTCATAGTCCGGGTCTTTATCGTTTATTCTATGAAAAAAGTACTACAATTACTATTATTGGGATTTTGTCTGTTGACTACAGTTTATGCTTGCTCGAGTGACGACGATCCGGTAACTCCCGAATTGGTCGTATCAACTCAGAGTATTGCATTCTCTAAAGAGGGAGGTGATAAAATAATCCATATTAAAACGAATGTAAACTGGACTATTACCAGTGATCAAACGTGGTGTACAGTAGCACCTTCATCAGGTGATGGCACCGGAACGATAAAACTTACTGTGAATGCAACTGCAAACACGACTAATGATAATCGCACAGCTAAACTTACCGTTACGGCAGGCAGCTTGACGGAACAAATAACAGTAACACAGGGCCTGACTGATCTGCTTACAATCTCTAAAAAATCGTATGATATAGCCACCGAAGGTGAATCTATTACGATAAACCTGCAAACCACAGGAGATATTAAAATAGCAATAGACGGAAGCTGGATTACCCAATCGGGAACGAAAGCACTATCAAGTCAGTCTGTTACATTTGTCGTAGACAAAAACAGAAGCCTATATGCTCGTGATGGTTCAATTACATTTACTTTGGGTGATTTATCTGAGGTAGTAACTATAACACAGGCTGCATCAGCCCTTAATATTGCATCGGATAAAACGGGTATGGAGAGCGATGCGCTTGCGCTTGCTGCAAAACTGGGTATTGGCTGGAATTTGGGTAATAGTTTAGAAGCTACAAGTGAAACTTCGGCCGGTGAAACGTCATGGGGTAATCCTAAAACAAGCCAAACGCTAATCAATGCAGTGAAAGCTGCCGGATTTAAGACGGTTCGTATACCTTGTGCGTGGAATGCCTATATAGAAGATCAGGGGACGTACAAGATAAAAGATTCATGGTTGGCTCGCGTGAAAGAGGTTGTCGATTATTGTGTTAGCGCTGACATGTATGCCATCATCAATATTCATTGGGATGGAGGCTGGTTAGAGGAAAATCCAACTTACGATAAGCAAGTAGAAGTGAATAAAAAACAAAAAGCACTTTGGGAGCAAATTTCCGTCTATTTCCGCGATTATGACCAACATTTGCTATTTGCCGGAACGAATGAGGTGCATGCTAATTACAATGCTCCATCTACAGAAAATATTGAAGTTCAACAGTCGTATAATCAAACTTTTGTTGATGCTGTTCGTTCCACTGGAGGAAAAAATACTTGGCGAAATCTTCTTGTACAGTCCTATAATACAAATGTAGATTATGCAATTAGTTATCTTAAAATGCCAACTGATGTTACTGCTAATCGTATGATGGCAGAAATACATTATTATGATCCATACGAATTTACTTTGCAGGAAAGTAATTCAGTCTTCTTGTGGGGAAAAGATTTTGTAGGCATGAAGGGAGCAGCTACGTGGGGCTTGGAAAATTGGGTTGATACACAATTTGCAAAATTGAAAACAAACTTTGTCGACAAGGGGATACCTGTTGTTATGGGCGAATATGCCGCTACTTTGCGTACTTCACTTACCGGAAATGACTATACAAACCATGTCAAAGCTCGCAATTATTATTTGAATTACGTAACCAAGGTTGCAATAAATAACGGTATAATTCCTGTTTATTGGGATAATGGTCCAACAGGAGATAAAGCTTCGGGCTTGTTCAATCGCATTACTGGCGAGCAAGTACATACCGATGCAATAGAAGCGATAATAAGTGCAGGAAAATAAATGTCTTCAAGTTTCAAGATTTCAAGACTATTAAATTGATTTTGGAATCTTGAAACTTTATTTAAACTATTATGAAAATACTATATTTATTCATTATAACTCTACTGTTGTCATCTTGTGCTGCTAATACCAAGGGTCGATTGAACGAAGATTTCACTTCGGATTGGAAATTTCATTTGAATGATGACTCCTTAGCTTCAGCTATTCAATATGATGACTCAGGGTGGCGAACTCTTAATCTACCCCATGACTGGAGTGTCGAAGCCGATTTTTCAGTAGACAATCCGGCTACACCCGGAGGGGGAGCTTTACCAGGGGGTATTGGTTGGTATCGTAAAGAGTTTGTGATAAACAAATCGGATGAAGGTAAAAATATCTATATCGATTTCGATGGCATTTATTGGAACAGTAAAGTTTGGATAAACGGACATCTGCTAGGGGGGCGTCCAAATGGTTATATTTCGTTCCGTTACGATCTCACTCCTTATATTCAGTTTGGAGAAAAAAATGTAATTGCTGTCAGAGTTGATAATTCGCAACAGCCAAATTCAAGATGGTATTCCGGGTCGGGTATATATCGTAATGTTTGGTTGGTAACTACTAATGCGTTGCATGTCGATCAGTGGGGTACTTACGTAACTACACCTCAGGTAACAAAAGATAATGCTGATATAAATATAGAAACTTCAATTAGGAATACTTCCGGAGAGGCACAACGTTTCGAATTGTACTCTATATTGTTAGACAAAGACGGGAAAGAAGTTGCGAGAACATCTAATCCGTTGACGGTCGATTCAAATAGTGTAATAAAGGCAGATCAGAAACTGAAAGTTGCCAATCCTACTCTTTGGTCTATAGAGAATCCTTATCTGTATAAAGTTGTAAGCCGTATAGAACAGAATAATAAGGTCGTAGATGAATATGAAACATCGTTGGGTATTCGTTATTTCACATTCGATGTAAATAAAGGATTCTTCCTGAATGGTGAAAATATTAAGATAAAAGGAGTATGCCATCATCACGATATGGGATGTTTGGGCACTGCGGTGAATGTAAGGGCGATAGAACGCCAACTAGAGATACTGAAAGAGATGGGTTGTAATGGAATAAGAATGTCTCACAATCCTCCTGCTCCCGAATTGCTCGACTTGTGTGACAAGATGGGTTTTATCGTAATGGATGAGGCTTTTGATATGTGGCGGAAGAAAAAATCTCCTTTCGATTATTCTCAATATTTTGCTGAATGGCACGAAAAAGATTTGACTGACCTTATATTGCGGGATCGTAACCATCCATCTATTTTCATGTGGAGTATCGGTAATGAAGTGCTAGAACAATGGTCGAACATAAATGCTGATACATTGGATTTGCAACAGGCAAACTTAATTCTGAATTTTGCAAATACAATTAATAAGAGCAATAAAGACTCGGAAGAACTACATGTGAATTCCTTGTTAGCGATTAAACTGGCAGATATTGTAAAAAAACTAGATCCTACACGTCCTGTAACAACAGGAAGCAATGAAACAAAACCTATCAATCATGTCATTCGTTCCGGAGCAATGGATATTATTGGTTTTAATTATCATGAAAAGGATTGGATTGATTTTCAGAAGAAGTTTCCAAACCAAAAGTTCATTGTAGCTGAATCCACATCAGGACTTATGTCTCGTGGCTATTATACGATGCCTTCCGATAGTATAAGCATTTGGCCTGATAGTTGGGAGAAGCCTTTGACTAAAGAAGTGCAGCATTGTTCGTCTTATGACAATTGTCATGTGCCTTGGGGAAGTACACACGAAGAAACGTGGAAGTTAGTCAAGAAAAACGATTATATATCGGGCATGTATCTTTGGACAGGATTTGATTATCTAGGAGAGCCGACCCCTTTCTGGTGGCCATCGCGTAGTTCCTATTTCGGCGCAGTGGATCTTGCCGGGTTCCCTAAAGATATCTATTATATGTATCAAAGTGAGTGGACAAATAAAGATGTGCTGCATATTTTCCCTCACTGGAATTGGCAGGAAGGGCAAGAAGTAGACGTATGGGCATATTATAATAATGCAGACGAAGTAGAACTTTTCCTCAATGGTAAGTCTCTTGGGCGTAAGTCGAAAGCAGAAGATGTTTTTCATGTTTTTTGGAGAGTACCTTACGAAAAAGGGATATTAAAAGCCATTTCGTATAAGAATGGTAAAGAGGTCTTGTCTCGTGAAATAAAAACAACAGGAGAGCCGGTTTCTATCCGTCTGACTGCCGATAGACAAACAATAAAGGCGGATGGTAAAGATCTTTCATTTATAACAGTTGAAGCATTAGATTCCGAAGGGAATATTGTTCCGGTCGCAGATAATTTAATTAATTTTGCCATAGAAGGACCGGGTATAATAGCTGGCACTGATAATGGTGATCCAACAGATTCAGTGTCTTTGAAAAAGCCACAGCGGAAATTATTTAGTGGCAAAGCTTTGGTGGTAGTTCAATCTGGAAAAACCAGAGGAGACATTATACTTAAAGCTGTATCCGACGGTCTTAAAGGCATGGATATAAAGATTAAATCGAAATAACAAATGAAAAAGACAGGAACCCTTTTATTGTATGGCTTGTTGTTGATGCTGACAATATCACTACATGCTGAGGTTAAATTATCTTCTATTTTTTCTGATAATATGGTTTTTCAGCAACAAAAACCGATTAGAATATGGGGATGGGCAAACGCTAATGAAAAAGTTGAGATTTCCTTTTTGAAGCAAAAGAAATCTGTTAAAGCAGATAAGAACGGAAATTGGATCGTTGAATTTGCTCCTCAAACATATGGTGGGCCTTACAGTCTGCAAGTAAAAGGGAAGACTAATACTATTCTGTTAGAAAATATATTAATAGGGGAGGTCTGGTTATGCTCTGGTCAGTCCAATATGGAATGGACTTTGAGAAAAGGTATTAATAATGCAACGGTTGAAGCAAATACAGCAAACTATCCACAGATACGCTCTTTTAATGTAAAGCAAGCTCTGAATCCAGAAGCTCAAAGCAATCTGAATGGAAAATGGGAGATTTGCAGTCCATCCACAGTTCTAGATTTTTCGGCAATAGCCTATTTTTTCGCTCGCAAATTGAATGCCGAATTGGGTATTCCTGTTGGAATTATTAATTCATCTTGGGGAGGAACTGATATAGAAACATGGATGAGTAGTGAGGCTTTTAGTTCGTTGCCGGAACATTTCAGTAATCGTTATTCAAATTTAGGTATTACCGATTTTGATAAGTTCCTAAAAGAAGGGGCTGAACGGAAAACTCAGTTTTATGCGGCAATGAGTTTAGACGCTGGAGTTCCTCAACGATGGTTCGACCCAGCAACAGATGTTTCTTCATGGAACAAAATGGCTGTTCCTCAACTTTGGGAAAAAGTATTACCGGGTGTTGATGGCATTATCTGGTTCCGATTTGATGTTTCTCTGCCAAAAGAAGATTCTGGAAAACCAGCAGTTATTCAGCTTGGACCAATAGATGACAATGATGTAACGTGGATAAACGGTACACAAATAGGAGAAACCGAAGGTTATAGCTTAAACAGACAGTATGCTATACCTGAAAATACATTGCAGGCAGGTACAAATACAATTGTAGTGAAGGTGACTGACACTTATGGTGGTGGTGGTATTTATGGTAAACCGGAAAATATGTATTTAGAAGTAAACGGGAAAAAATATCCACTATCCGGCGATTGGCTTTATAAAGAGTCTGTTACCAATAAACAGTTTAATTACATAGAAGCAACGCCAAATATGAAATCGTCATTGCTTTATAATGCAATGATAAATCCGATTATAAAGTTTCCTATCAAAGGTGTAATATGGTATCAGGGCGAAAATAATGCGGGAAATGCATATGATTATAGAACTCTTTTTCCTGCAATGATTAACGATTGGCGTACAAAATGGGGATATGAGTTCCCTTTCTATTGGGTACAGTTGGCTAACTTCTTAGCTAAAGATGATGTTCCTCAAGAAAGCGCATGGGCTGAATTGAGACAGGCACAGACCGAAGCACTATCGTTGTCAAATACAGGTCAGGCCGTGATTACAGATATAGGCGATGCCAATGATATTCATCCACGTAACAAGCAGGATGTAGGACTTCGCTTGGCATTATTAGCATTGAATAAAGATTATGGAAAGCGAGAGATTGTGTATTCTGGCCCTAAATTCAAATCGATGGAGATAAAGGGGGCAAAAGCTATCATATCTTTTGACTTCTTGGCTGATGGTCTGCAAACAACAAATAAATACGGATATATTGATGGATTTACGATTGCCGGAGCTGACCAAAAATTTGAATGGGCAAAAGCTTATATTGAAGGGGATAAAGTAGTTGTTTTCTCTGAAAAAATAGCTCTTCCCGTAGCAGTTCGTTATTCTTGGGCTAATAACCCCGATGTAAATTTATTCAATACAAATGGTCTGCCTGCTGTTCCATTCAAAACGGACGACTGGAAATGGAGTACGCAGCACTAAATAAATATTCATAGTACTTTTCGATATTGAGGCAGATAACATCTGCATTGAAAAACTTAGGTTGGTTTTTAGGCACATAATTCTTTTTCAAATCTTCTATCTTAAAAGTAGGAGTGTTTGAGAAAGAATTATTGTTTAGAGAAACTTCTTTATTTATACTCAAATCTGATATTTCAAGTTTTATTGTACACCAATCTATCGACCTATCTCTTATTGTACTATTTTGCTGGTTTATAATATTAATATAACCAATAAGATTTGTATAATACACTCACCTGAATCTGAGTGCTTAAGCGACTCAGACATAAAATTACATAGTTATTCAAAATTTTTTTACAATAAAATCTTAGTATATTAGCATTCTCTTATTTTACCTTTGGGCTCAATAATAAATGTAATTGAGTCTGTCAAGAGTATAACTATGAAAAATACTTTATTTTTTTTGATGTTAACTTTCTATGTTACATCATTTGCTGCATCTAAAGATTCAATAATGATCCGATTAGATGAAGTAATGTCTAAAAAAGGACTATATGTTGAAGAAAAAGAGCAACGGATTTCGAGGTTAAAACAATTTTTAACTCGTCAGGACTTATCGTCAATGCAATTATACGATATTTATCAGCAGCTTTACCTTGAATATAAGAAGTTCAAAACAGATTCTGCTGTGCATTATATACTCAAAAATCGGGCGGTTGCTATTGAGATTGGAGATCCTGAACTTCAATATGATACTGATCTTCAGTTGGCTTGGTTATACTCAACAAAAGGATTGTATATAGAAGCGAAGAATATTTTGGATAAAATCAGAAAAGATGAAATTCCATCTACTCTGGTTCCGGAATATTATAGGGCATATAATGCATTTTACTCACATTATGCATTAAGTAATCGGGAAGAGAAATTTTATCGCCAAAGTGGTTACTACAGAGATTCTCTACTATTAGTATTAGACCCAAAGTCTTTGGAATATCAGATTGAGTATGCAACAAAAGAATTATATGATTTAAAAAAAGAGAAGGCGACTGAATTATTTAAGGAGCTATTGGATAAAACAACAGACGATGATCCTAACCGGGCACTGATTGCGTATTTTTTAGGGTATACATACAAAGAACAGAACAATTTGGAATTGCAAAAGAAATATTTCTCCATATCTGCTATATCCGACATCACGAATTGCATAAAAGACAATGCCTCTTTTCAAAATTTGGCTCTGACTTATTATGAGTTGGGAGACATCGATAGAGCATATCGTTTCATTCAATCGGCAATAGATGATGCAATTTTTTGTAATGTAAGGTATCGGACTATCGAAAATTCAGAATTTTATCCACTAATCAATTCGACGTATTCTAAAAAAGAGAATATCCAGAAAGAAGAGCTCAAAACATATCTGATTCTCATAAGTGTCCTGTCTTTGGCTCTATTGTTCGGTATGATATTCATCTACAAGCAAATGAAGAAACTATCACTGATACGGAAGCAATTGTACAATACAAATCAGGAGCTTGTGAAACTTAATCGAGATTTGCAAGAAACTAATAGTAATCTGGAAGAAGCGAATCTGGTTAAGGAAGAGTATATAGCCCGTTTCTTTGATCAGTGCTCTGAATATATCGATAAGCTGGAGAATTACAGGAAAAACTTAAATGCTAAGGCTAAAAATAATCAGCTAGATGAGATATTGACAATAATAAAATCGCGGACACTAATTGAAACAGAATTAGAGGAACTATTCCATAATTTCGACTCTGTATTTCTTAATATATATCCTACCTTTATTGAAGAATTCAATACATTGCTTATGCCCAATGAGCAAATATATCCTAAGCCGGGAGAATTGCTTAATACCGAACTGAGAATTTTTGCGCTGATACGTCTTGGTATTACAGATAGTGTGAAAATCGCTAATTTTTTACGCTACTCTTTACGAACAGTGTATAATTATCGTACCAAAGTAAGAAATAAAGCTGCCGGATCACGAGATGAATTTGAAGAAATAGTTAAAAAAATTGGGATATTCAAATTGAATAAATAGAAGAATTAACACATTTTTAGTACTTTTTTATTGAAAAATAAAATGTCAATATTTTGATATATAGATGTTTGTCTTTTTTAATCAATACCTTTTTGACTCCTCGAAAATAATATAGCCGAATTACATAATACATTTGATACTCCAATAGTATGGTCTATTAGCTAATCTGGCGATTAGAGCTAGTACGCCTTATTATTCAATAACATATTTCTTAAATTTAATATCATGTATTTATGAAGCACATCTTCAGAAAGCAATTAATTTTTAGGTTATGTATGTTGTTATTAACAGCATTATTAACTATTCCTGCTTATAGCCAGGAAACAATTCTTGTAAAAGGAACAATAACAGATGCGAAAACGGGTGAAACTCTTATTGGAGTTTCTGTCGTTCCTAAAAATTCACAAGGTAACGGTACAGTAACAGACGGTGATGGCGTTTTTAATTTGAATGTAGCAAAAGGCTCTATTCTGGTAGTTTCATACGTGGGATACCAAGCCGTAGAAATCGCTGCTAATTCTAATAATATTAATATTAAACTAAACGAATCGGATGAATTATTAGATGAGGTAGTTGTAATCGGTTATGGTACAGCAAAGCGGAAAGATGTTACAACTGCTATCTCGACCGTGTCGACTAAGGACCTTGATCAGCGTCCAATAGTTTCTGCCGGACAAGCCATTCAAGGTAAAGTCGCTGGGGTGTCTGTGCTTCAACCTAATGGAGCACCAGGTGGAGAGTTATCTATTCGTGTGCGGGGAACAACTTCATTCAATGGGAGTAATGATCCGTTGTATATCGTTGATGGTGTACCGGTTGATAAGATCGATTTTTTATCACCTAACGATATTGCCAGTATGCAGATAATGAAAGATGCATCAGCATCGGCAATCTATGGTTCGCGAGCCGCTAATGGGGTAGTATTGGTAACAACCAAAAGTGGTCAGAGAGGAGAAGCCAAAATAACATTCAATGTTCAGTATGGTTTAAATAAGGTAATTAACAACGTAGATGTGCTAAATACAGCTCAGTATGTTGAATTGCAAAAGGAATTGGGGAATGTTCTCCCTGATGGGTTAACCGATCAAACCAATTGGTTTGACGAAGCTTATCAAACCGGACAAACTCAAAATTATCAGGTCTCTATCTCCGATGGAACAGAACGGTTGAGATACTTTTTGTCTGCCGGTTATTTAGACGAGAAAGGAACACTTGATGCCGCGTTTTTCAAACGTTACAATTTCAGAGCGAATATAGAAAATGATGTGCGCAAATGGTTGAGAGTTACTGCAAATGCTACTTATTCCAGTAGAAATAAAAATGGCTTGATCACAGGGCAGGGCTCGAATAGGGGAGGAGTGGTTCTATCGGCAATCAATACGCCAACATATGCACCGGTATGGAGCACAACCAATCCGGAACAATACTACAATGATTTTTATGGTGTAAATATCACACATCCTCTGGAAAATATGGAGCGTAGTAGAAATAATAAAGATAAAGAGGACAGGCTAATTGTATCGGGAAGTGCTCTTATCACTTTTATGCCGGAACTTAACTTTAAGTCCACTTTCAGTTTCGATCGTAGAAATGGTATAAATACAGCGTTCCTCGATCCTGTGAAAACATCATATGGCCGTCAATACTATGGAATAGGAAAAGATGAGCGCAACAGAAATACTGTAATCACTTTCGATAATGTAGCTACTTTCAATAAACAGTTCAACAAGCACGGAGTAGAGGTTATGTTAGGAACATCCTTTACCGATTCGGAATATTTAAATAACTGGATCAATGGAACTAACTACAGATCGGATGCAATTCAAACTCTTAATGCAGCCAATAAAATTAGTTGGGACAATACAGGAAGCGCAGGTTCTGAATGGGGGATTATGTCCTACTTCGGACGCGTGGCCTATAATTTCGATAGCAAATATTTGTTGACAGTGAACATGCGTCGTGATGGAGCTTCCAGATTGTATCCGGACATCAGATGGGGTACTTTCCCTTCTGTCTCAGCAGCATGGAGAATTTCGTCTGAAAAATTCATGAAAGACTTCACATGGTTAGACGATCTGAAATTACGTGCAGGTTGGGGTAAAACTGGAAACCAATCAGGTATAGACGATTATGCATATTTGCAACGCTACAATATAGAAAGAGTAAAATGGTTTGAAACAGGGAACGATAATGCTGTGCCAGCTATTAGTGCAGGTAATCTGAGAACAAAAGACCTGAAGTGGGAAACTACTACCCAAACTAATGTAGGAGTTGATTTTACCGCTTTCAGAAGTCGACTGACTGTTACTCTGGACTATTATTTCAAGAAGACAACTGGTATGTTGATGAATGTCACAATGCCTTCTACCGGAGCTAGTTCTATATCTAATACACAGCGTAATGGTGGAGAGATAGAGAATAAAGGTTTTGAAATAGCCGTGAGTTCTAAAAATATGCAAGGTAAGTTCTCGTGGGATACAGACTTTAATATTTCATTTAATAAAAATAAATTGACTAAGTTGATGTACACATCAATCTATGAAGATGGACGTACCAGTGATTATGTCAATGCCAAAGTTGTACGTAATCAACCGGGCAGGCCGTTAGGTAGTTTCTGGGGCTATATTAGCGATGGTGTAGATCCTGAAACCGGAAATCTTATATATCGCGATTTGGATAACAATGGCGTAAATGGAAATGCCGGTGATCAAACCTTTATTGGTGATCCTAATCCGGACTTTACTTTTGGATTGACAAATACTTTTTCTTGGAAAAATATTAATCTGAGTATTTTTCTGCAAGGATCGTATGGCAATGATATATACAATGCTTCCAGAATGGAAACAGAAGGTATGTATGACGGAAAGAACCAAACAACAGTGGTATTGGACAGATGGAAAATTCCGGGGCAAATTACCAATGTTCCAAAAGCAGGGTTTAATATGAAAAACTCAACCTACTTTATAGAAGATGGAAGTTACCTGCGTGTTAAAAGTGTTTCTCTATCATATAATATAAGGAATAGTGCTTTGACTAAACTTGGAATCAGTCGCCTACAACCATATTTTACAGCTAATAATCTGCTCACATGGACCAAATATTCAGGTATGGATCCGGAAGTAAACCAATGGGGAAATAGCGGAGCTGTGCAAGGGATAGATTGGGGAACATATCCTCATAGCAAATCATTTGTCTTTGGTATTAATATTGATTTCTAATCATTTAAATAAAATAATATGAAACTTAAAAATATATTAGGGGCTTTATTGATGGGCGCATTGACTTTCTCTGCAACATCTTGTTCCCTGGACTACGATCCTATTTCATCTTATTCTGACGTAACGGAAGGAGTAACTAGTGACGGAAAAGAAGTGGTTTTTAAAGATAAAGCTGCTGTAGATGCTCAACTAGAAGCTATGTATAATCGATTGAAAGAACAAGAGCACTGGTACAATGATAAACTGATGATAGCCGAATGCCATTCGGATAATGCCTATGCCGGTTCATTTGGTGCTGAAATACTGCCTTTCGAAGATAATTCGCTAGATGGAACTAATACTATTCTGGAAAGAGACTGGAATCGCTATCTGAATGATGTAGGGTTGGCTAATACACTTGTTATATATGCCGATAGTGTTGCCGATAAGTCGTTGAGTGAGGCTGAAATAAAACGATATAAAGCACAAGGAATGATATTCAGATCGTTGATATTCTTCGATATGGTTCGTATCTGGGGGAATATACCTGTGGTTACACAAATTGCTCCAAACATTACGAGTGAGAATTTTGACGAAGTATATCCGCTTTATTTTCCGAAGCAAACGCCTGAGATCGATACTTACAAACAGATAGAATCAGATCTGTTATATGCTATTGAAAATGCACCTAACATTGATCATTCGAACAAACGATTAATGACTAAAACAGTAGCTCGTGCCCTATTGGCTAAGGTGTATGCCGAAAAGCCGTTGAGGGATTATGATAAAGTGATTAAATACAGTGACGAAGTTGCAACCGATGGAGTAGATCTGGTAGATGACTTCAGCTTACTATTCGGAATGAATGATGAAGTTACAGATATCAAGGCACGCAATACCAAAGAATCTATACTCGAAGCTCAGTTTGTTACGGGGGGAGGTAACTGGTGTTCGTGGATGTTTGGTCGTAATCTGCTAAACTGGGACGAACAGTTTTCATGGGCTAAATGGGTAACTCCATCGCGAGACCTTATTAAGTTATATCAAACAGAAGGTGACGTAGAGCGTTACAAAGAATCGGTTGTATATTACTCATGTGGATGGAACTACTACTATCCGAAGGACAATTATGCTTTTATGTATAAGTGTCGTTCATCGAACAGTAGTATTATCAGGCTTCGTTATGCCGATATTCTATTGTTAAAGGCAGAAGCTCTGATAATGAAAGCTTCTCCGGAGCTAAGTGCTGCGGCTGATGTTATTGATAAAGTAAGAGCGAGAGCTAAATTAGCTAAATTGCCGTCAAGCGTTAAGTCTAATAAAGATAGCATGCTTGATGCACTACTAAAAGAACGCAGAATGGAGCTTGCTTTTGAAGGAGAGCGTTGGTTCGACCTCGTATGATTAGATAAAGTAGAAAGTACGATGAATGCTGTATATGGAAAAGACAGTGGTAGAAGACCTATTCAGGTAGGCTTTACTCAGAATTCCTCTCGATTGCCAATACCTTTGGCTGTAATTCAGGTAAACTCTAATCTAGTACAAAACGAGGGATACTAATATCTTAAACAAAAAACATGAACAAATTTAAATATATACTGGGCTTAGCTTTATTGATGGCAGTGCCTTTGGTCTCGTGTAGCAGTGATAAAGAAAAAAAATCTGACGAGGAAGGTGGAAGTGAAAACAAGGATGCAGTAACGGCTTTTGTTACTACTAATACACGATCGTTGGAGTTTGCAAAGCAAGAAATTGTATTTAGCACTACTACGGACAATATGTCGCCTTTTACGATAACACTCAATCCTACAGAACAGTACCAAACTATGGATGGTTTTGGTGCTGCTATTACCGGATCGACAGCTTATAATTTGCTTAAAATGTCTCAGGAGGATAGAAGTAAATTTCTGAAAGAGACTTTTTCAGAGTCGCAAATGGGGCAGAGTTATGTAAGAATTGCTATTGGTTGTTCCGATTTTTCTCTCAGCGAATATACTTGTTGTGATAAAAAGGGCATTGAAAATTTCGCTTTGCAGGATGAGGAACTCAAATATGTGATTCCGGTATTGAAGGAAATATTAGCTATCAATCCTAATCTGAAAATAATCGGATCTCCATGGACGCCGCCTTTATGGATGAAGGTCAATAATCTGAAAGAATTAAAACCTTATGAATCATGGACAAGCGGACAGTTGAATCCTGCGTATTATCAGGATTATGCAACATACTTTGTGAAGTGGATTGAGGCAATGAAGTCCAATGGTATCAACATATACTCTATTACTCCTCAGAATGAGCCGTTAAATAGAGGAAACTCAGCATCGATGTTCATGGGATGGGAGGAGCAAAATGCATTTGTAAAGAATGCTCTTGGCCCTAAATTTAAAGACGCTGGTCTGTCCACAAAAATCTATTTGTATGATCATAATTACGATTATGATAGTAACAAAGAAGACACTAAAGATCAAGGGC
>POVV01000371.1_pt1 | contig 30920 bp, 26 predicted proteins | sample 1560271 | NCBI WGS metagenome assembly POVV01 (sample SAMN08337232, study PRJNA429181) | Bioreactor metagenome, whole genome shotgun sequencing project. | biome: cows' rumen and soil; feature: anaerobic; isolation source: anaerobic chemostat enrichment culture, galacturonate as sole carbon... | reverse complement strand
AAGATTAATCAACTTAACAAGCACTGCTACAGGAAATAAACATAAATTTGCAACAAATATAAATCAGAACAAGTAAATCCTAATTTATGAGACTAAATTTTAATAAAACATTGGCAGTTTCATTCATCGCACTCGCATCAATAACGACAAGTTGCATCGAGAATGACAAGGACCTTTATGATCCTGATTACAAATTAGAGAACCCTCTAGAGTTAATAGCCCCTCCCGATTTTGATGCTACTACAACAAAAGCTGCTTCGGTTAACATTGAAGTTAACGACGAATTTGCAGGGCAGTATTATTACTTGGTCGAAGTATTTGATAAGAATCCACTCTTTGACGAGAGTGCCAATGCCTTAACCAAAGGTGTTGCTAAAAAAGGCGAACCCTATTCAAGCCCGATTACTTATCTGAAAGGGCAAAAAGGCCTCTATATTCAGCAAACAGACCCCAGAGGCCGAAAAGAAGTAATATATACAGAGATTCCTTCCTCAAACAATTCGATACAGTGCAGTTTTGTCGAAAATAAAACAGCTATCCCCCAATCCAGAGCAGCAGCTTCGTCAAGAGCCAGCAGCAATATTGAAGTACCGAACTACGAAAGCATTCCGGCGAATGCCATCGAAATAAACAAAAGCAGTATTATTATCGAAAGCAATACCGCTTATAAAATAACCCAAAACTATACAGGTACATTTCAAAATTGGGGAGTAAATAACGCCAAGTTGTACGTATCGGGAACTTGGACTCTTGATAACTTTAGAGTTCAAACCGGTTTGGAGATCATTGTCATGAATGGAGGTAAAATCATAGCCAACGGACTTACCCTGATAGGAACCAGTGGATTATCGATTATGAAGGGTGGCGAAACAACCATTAATAGCAATCTTGATCTAACAGATTCAAATAAAATATACAACCTCGGCAAGCTAACATTGGGTAGCACTTCCAATAATCCCGGTTTGTTTTACAATGGAGCCGGTGCGGTACTAACTGCAGGTACCTTTATGCTGGGTGGAGCCAACAACTATAACGAAGGCATTATCAACGCCAAAGTAATGAAAACAAGCTGGGGGTCAACTCTTAAGAACAATTGCCAAATCAATGTAGAGCAAGAGTTTCAGTTTAACGAAGGTACTCTTACCCAAGAAAAAGGAGCGATTATAGCGCATACCATGCAGTTTAACAATACTAAGATAGAGTTAAACAATGGATCGATGCTAAAAGCGAGCCAAGCCATGAATCTGCACTCAGGATGCACGATCAGTAGCGACAAAGCATCCAACACATCGTTAATAAAGTCTCCTGCTATCAATTTCTCGTGGAATATCACTTATAGCGGAAATCTGGTTATCGAAACAGATTCGCACCCCACACAAGCCGGCTCTTATCAATTGCTGGATGGTGCTAAAATGACCAAATACAATGGATCTGCAATAACAATCATCACCTGCGCAGGAGAAGTAAACACTCCCGAAGGAGGCACTCCTCCACAGGAGCCTGGCCCTATCGAGATTAAAGATAACTATGTATATACCTATGCATTTGAAGACCAGTGGCCCATTTATGGCGACTATGACATGAACGATATCGTATTACGTATCAGCAACGTCAAACTAAGTAAGAAAGGAAAGTACATTTCGGAATTAGATTTTGACTATGAGATCATGGCTGTGGGCGCATTCAATAATATCTCCATGGGATTGCAGTTGGATGGCATCAACCCCGCATATATTGATGAAATCGACTATAGCAATAGCAGTAATTTAGGGTTAGACTTCTTTGATATCAAGGACAATGGAGTTGAGAATAATCAAAAGATAGCCAACATACCCTTGTTCTATAACGCGCATAAAGTGTTTGATGGCAAATCATCAACGCCCTCGTATATTAACACTGTAAAAACTCAAAGTTACAGAAAGACTCAGAAGATCAAGGTCGAAGTCGAGTTTAAAAACAATTCGGTCAGTTCGTTAACCATGAGCGACTTTAATCTATTTATCATTACTGAAAACAAAAAAGAAGATAGAAAAGAAATCCACCTGCCCGGATATAAGCCAACCGATCTGGCAACAACATTCTATTTCGGCAAAAATAACGATTGCTCACTCACTAAGAAGTATTATGTGAGCGACGAAAATTTAGGTTGGGGCATTCTTGTTGCCGAACCAAAATCAGCAACACTCTGGAGATGGCCTTCTGAGAAAAATATGATCAAGGAAGCTTATCCCGAGTTTGCCGAATGGGTTGTTTCGGGAGGTAAAGACAAGCTGGAATGGTACCAGAACTGGAACAATGACTTGGTTTACTAACCACAAATAAATGATAGAAACGGCTTGAAACCATTGTTTTCAAGCCGTTTCTATGTTTAGCAAGGTCTCTTCCTATCAAAAAAGAAAAATTAGTTTCATTTTAGAATACACTTATAAGAATATTCTATATATTTGTGCATAATAAGAAAATTAATATAAAATAATTAATATATAAAGATCAATAATAGCATGAAGAAACAAATATTGCTCGTGGATGATAAAGCAACCATTGCTAAAGTAGTATCGATATACCTAGGAAAGGATTATGACTTCATATATTTTGAGAACCCCATCAAAGCGATTGAATGGCTTCAGGGAGGTAATTTTCCTGACTTAATTATCTCAGACATACGCATGCCTGAAATGATGGGAGATGATTTTCTACATTACATGAAAAACAATGAACTTTTCAAGAACATCCCCATTGTGATGTTGTCGAGTGAAGAAAGTACCACCGAAAGAATTCGCTTATTGGAAGAGGGGGCAGCAGATTATATTTTAAAACCCTTCAACCCGATGGAACTTAAAATTCGCATCAAAAAAATTATTGACTAAACCATAGACTTTCTCATGCAGTATCTCATCTATATTGGACGGCATAAGCAAACCATCGAACATTTTTCAACGATGACAAAAGACACGTTCTGTGCTGTTCCGAATTATCTGAACGCAACACATTTATTGGATAAGATCAAGGAAAAATATGATGTGGCACTTTTCTATGAGCATGTAGTAGCACATAAAGACATTGTTGATATCCAATATCTACGTAAGAGATATCCTGGGGTATATATGGTATTAGTCACCGAACTATTAACAGCAGAAGAAAAAATTAATTACCTGAAAGCAGGAATCAATAACACAATCTCATTCAGTGCCCCTTCAACAGCAATCGACGAAATGATTGCTTTTTTAGAGAAAAGAAAGCAGCAAAAGATCAATGAGATTCAGGAGAAAGGAAGCAAAACGCAACCTTTCAAGCTACCATTATGGAAAAGAATATTCGATATTCTTTTTGCAAGCGCATCTTTAGTTTGGCTATCTCCTCTCTGGATACTTGCAGCCATTGCCATCCGCCTCGAAAGTAAAGGTGCTATTATATACAAATCAAAACGCGTAGGCAGCAACTATCAGATATTCGATTTTCTGAAGTTCCGCTCCATGTACATCAATGCAGACAAGCACTTGAATGACTTTCATGCACTCAACCAGTACCAAACAGAAAAAGAGCCTACAGAGATGCCGATTGGAGATGACTCCCCTATTCCTTATATGGAAATTGGAGATGGCACGGTGCTGATATCCGATGATTTTGTTATTTCAGAGTACGAATACAATATTCAACGGTCGCATGAGCAGAAGAATGCATTCATAAAACTTGAAAACGATCCTCGTGTTACCAAGGTAGGCCACATTATCCGCAAGTTCAGTATTGACGAACTGCCTCAGCTCATCAACGTCTTAAAGGGCGATATGTCGATTGTAGGCAACCGTCCGCTACCACTCTATGAAGCAGAGTTGTTGACCAGCGACGAATACATCGACCGATTCATGGCTCCGGCAGGACTAACCGGACTATGGCAAGTAGAAAAGCGAGGAGATTCGGGCAAGATGTCGGCAGAGGAACGAAAGCAACTAGATATCTTATATGCCAAGACTTACTCACTTTGGCTGGATATCAAGATAATCCTCAAAACGGTAACTGCTTTTGTACAAAAAGAAAACGTATAAAATATACCTTAATTATGGCAGCGAACCTTCTTTCTATCGGAGATACTGTGCTGTTTCTTATTATGCTGTTACCCTGCATTTACTTATTTGTTTTTGCCTGGGCAGCAGTAAGAAAAGAGAATAAATACCCCAAGACAGCGCATAAACATCGTTATGCAATCCTCATTCCTATAGGAACGGATATTTGCGAACAGGAGTATCCACAAGAATTATACGATCTGTATCACTACGAAACCTTATCCGAGACAGTACATGCACTAGATCCTGAAAAGTACGAAATGGCAGTGATACTTGGCCAAGGAAGCAGTGTTCCCCCTTTCTTATTATCATCGGTCAACGAGGTGTACGATGCTGAAATCACCGCCATACAACTACATCACATTATCGAGCCACGCTCTACACGGAAACTTCGATACCAAGCCATTTCCGAAGAAGTTAATCAAACGATCTTCAGGCAAGGGCATATACAGATGGGGCTTTCATCCGGTTGCAGCAATATTGATATGGCAGTAGAGCTGAGGTGGTTGCAGGAAAATTTAAAGAACCCGAAAAGCAACTTAGCTCATAAACTGCTACAGCAGAATATCTTCATCGAATACCTGAGTCAGGTGTCGGTAAGCAGCCCTGCTGCACATACATTACCTCATACGATTTCGCGCCTAAAAGCTCTATCAACCGCTTTGGAGGCTGCCATAATCGGCCAATGGAGTTACGCCGACAACCTTTTTCAGCGACTCATCCCTTCTTGGAAAACGCTGCTGGTTATCACCACCGTACTTGCTGTTGCAACAACGAGCTACAACCTATTTGCCGCAGTAAAATGGTGGATGCTGTTGCTATGGCTATTGTTTACCATCAGTTTGGCCATCCCCGATTATCTGATAGAAGATAAAAAGAAAAGAAGAAATCCTAAACCTGTAAAGATATGAGCAGAAGTACCCTCAAGCAGCGATTCAAAGAGCATCCACTATTAAAGTCGATGGCACATCGCTTTATTATGCATCCGGTCAAAACACGCCCCAACTGGTGGATACGCTTGTTCGACTTCGTATATTTGAAACGCGGTAAGGGGTCGGTTATTTATCGCAGCGTACGCAAAGACCTACCTCCATTCAATCGCTTTTCGTTGGGAAAATATTCGGTAGTAGAGGATTTCTCGTGTTTAAACAATGCCGTAGGCGATCTTATTATTGGCGATTATACTCGCATCGGATTGGGAGACACCATCATCGGCCCGGTAACAATTGGCAACCATGTACATTTGGCGCAACATGTTACCGTGAGCGGACTAAATCATAATTTCGAACAGGTCGATAAATACATAGACCAACAAGGCGTAAGCACAGGTCACATCACCATTGAGGACGATGTATGGGTAGGTACCAATTCCGTAATATTGCCGGGGGTTACAATAGGACATCATTCGGTAGTAGCTGCCGGAACTGTAGTAAGCCGCTCCATCCCCCCCTATTGCGTATGTGCGGGTATACCAGCACGAATCATCAAGCGCTACAATTTCAAAACCAAAGAGTGGGAACGAGTGTCGGATTAACAACAAATGCCCTGCAACAAACCATGTTGCAGGGCATTTATAGTATAGGTTGATAACGGGTTGTGTTATCGCTCCGAGCAGAACGGTTTATTTGTCTCCGTACATCTTCGCTCTTAATTCCTTGATATGATCCGAAGTGATGTATTCGTCATAATTCATCATTTTATCAATAATACCGTTTGGCGTCAACTCAATAACGCGGTTAGCTACGGTTTCAATGAATTCGTGGTCATGTGATGAAAACAAGACATTTCCTTTATACGTTTTCAAATTATTATTGAAAGCCTGAATAGACTCCAGATCCAAGTGGTTGGTCGGTGTATCGAGAATCAAACAGTTTGCATTGCGCAGTTGCATACGGGCAATCATACAACGCATCTTCTCTCCTCCCGAAAGCACACTTACTTTCTTCAGAACCTCTTCGCCCGAGAACAACATACGACCCAGGAAACCCTTCATATAAACCTCATTTCCTTCGCCATATTGTCCCAACCAATCGACCAGATTCAGGTCTGAGTTGAAATAATCGGTATTATCAACGGGCAGATAAGCAGTGGTAATGGTTACACCCCATGAGAAGGTTCCCGAATCGGCCTTCATCTTGTCGTTGATGATTTCAAAGAGTGCCGTCATTGCACGTGCGTTGCGCGACAGGAATACTACCTTGTCACCTTTCTCTATATTGAAGTTCACATCGTTGAACAGCACTTCGCCGTCTTCGGTTCTTTTGCTCAATCCCGATACCTCAAGAATCTGGTTACCCGGTTCGCGGTCGGGCGTAAAGATGATTCCCGGATACTTGCGCGATGATGGCTTAATCTCATCTACATTCAGCTTTTCAAGCATCTTTTTACGGCTGGTTGTCTGCTTACTCTTCGACACGTTTGCACTGAATCGACGGATAAATTCCTCCAGCTCTTTCTTCTTCTCCTCGGCCTTCGCCTTCTGGTTTTGTTGCTGACGCAAAGCAAGTTGACTTGATTCGTACCAGAAGCTATAGTTACCCGAGAAAAGATTAATCTTTCCGTAATCAATATCGACCGTATGTGTACATACCGAGTCAAGGAAGTGACGGTCATGGCTTACCACCAATACCGTGTGCTCAAAGTTAGCCAGATACTCTTCCAACCAGGTAACAGTCTCCATATCCAAGTCATTGGTAGGCTCATCGAGCAGCAAGTTGTCGGGGTTACCATAAAGAGCCTGTGCCAACATTACCCGCACCTTCTCGTTTCCGGTAAGTTCGCCCACCAGCGTATAGTGCTTATCTTCTTTAATGCCCAGTCCACTTAATAAGGTAGCAGCATCACTTTCGGCATTCCATCCATCAAGTTCGGCAAATTTCTCTTCGAGATCCGACACCTTGAGTCCGTCCTCATCGGTAAAGTCTTCTTTTGCATACAGCACTTCGCGCTGTTTCATAATATCCCACAATACCGTATGTCCCATCATTACGGTATCCATTACCGTATAGGCATCCCACTTATAGTGGTCCTGGCTCAACACCGAGAGGCGTTCGCCTGTTCCTAACATAATCGTTCCGGTAGTTGCATCAAGGTCACCGCAAATGGTACGGAGAAAAGTCGACTTACCGGCACCGTTAGCACCGATAATACCGTAACAATTCCCACTGGTAAACTTCAAGTTTACATCATTAAACAATACCCTTTTACCAAACTGTACCGAAACGTTTGAAACTGTAATCATTCTATTTTATCCTTATTTTATTGAAGTTCTTTTCTTAACGGCTGCAAAGGTAGGCATTTTTAATGAATTACGTGCTATGCATACAGTGTCAATCTGACAGGAAAGTATTACCTTTGCAGCGTTTTTTGGCATATTTATGAGAGTGGCAGAGTTTTTGCAGGATAAAAAAAGTATAATCTTAACATACTGCGTTAAATATGAAAACGAACCCATTTACTAAGAATAAAAAAATGAAAGATATGAATCCGAACAAGAAAGCAAAAGAAGAGGAGTTGAAGAGTAAGGCAGCTCACGAAACAACCGAAGAACAACCACAAGTGGATCAAACTTCGGAAGAGAACACTTCGTTGACCCGCGAGCAGGAGCTTGAAAAGCAACTGGAAGAGGCTAAGGTAGAAAACGATGAACAGAAGGATAAATATCTTCGCCTGGCAGCTGAGTTTGACAACTACCGTAAACGAACGTTGAAAGAGAAAGCAGACCTCATTTTAAATGGAGGCGAAAAGTGTTTGAGCAGTATCTTACCTGTTGCAGACGACTTGGAGCGCGCCATCAAAAACATGGATACCGCTACCGATATGGAAGCAATTAAAACTGGTATGGAACTGATTTATGCTAAGTTTCTTGCCATATTGGCACAAAATGGTGTGAAGCCAATCGAGACAGCCAATCAACCGCTCGACACGGACTACCATGAAGCAATCGCAGTAATACCCGCCCCCGCTGAGGAGCAGAAAGGTAAGATTTTAGATTGCGTACAAAACGGTTACACATTAAATGAAAAAGTGCTACGCCATGCCAGGGTTGTAGTTGGGGAATAATTAAAAACATATGGAGAAAAGAGACTACTATGAGGTGCTGGAAGTCACAAAAGAGGCTACAGCAGAAGTAATTAAAAAAGCATATAGAAAGAAAGCAATACAGTTTCATCCGGACAAAAACCCGGGTGATAAGGTTGCCGAAGAAAAATTTAAAGAGGCAGCCGAGGCATATGATGTATTGAGCGATCCGGAAAAACGTTCACGCTATGATCAATTTGGTCATGCAGGCGTAAGCGGTGCAGCCGGCAACGGGGGACCGTTTGGCGGTGGCTTCGGTGGTGCAGGTATGTCTATGGATGATATATTCTCTATGTTCGGCGATATATTCGGCGGTCATGGAGGTGGCGGCGGATTCGGAGGAGGATTTGGCGGCTTTGGTGGTTTTGGAGGCGGAGGCGCTCAACAACAAAGACGATTCAAAGGCTCCGATCTGCGCGTAAAAGTAAAATTGAACCTGAAAGAGATAGCCACAGGCGTAGAGAAGAAGTTTAAACTTAAGAAATACGTAGCTTGTACTCACTGCAACGGCACCGGTGCCGAAGGCGATGGCGGTTCGGAAACATGCCCGACTTGTAAAGGAAACGGTTCGGTGATTCGTAATCAACAAACCATTTTGGGAACCATGCAAACGCGTGTTACCTGCTCTACGTGCAACGGTGAAGGAAAAATCATCAAGAACAAATGTAAACATTGCGGTGGAGATGGTATTGTTTATGGCGAAGACATTGTAACAGTCAACATTCCTGCAGGTGTGGCCGAAGGCATGCAACTCTCTATGGGAGGTAAAGGAAATGCCGGCAAGCACAACGGCGTACCGGGCGATCTGATTATTTTGGTCGAAGAGGAGCAACACTCCGACTTGATCCGCGACGAGAACGACTTGATCTACAACCTGCTGTTAAGCTTTCCAACCGCTGCATTGGGTGGTGCCGTTGAGATACCAACCATCGACAGCAAGGTGAAGGTGAAAATCGATTCGGGAACACAACCGGGCAAAGTGCTTCGCTTACGCGGCAAAGGATTGCCGAACGTGAACGGATATGGCACCGGCGACCTGTTGGTAAACGTCAGCGTATACATTCCCGAGACCTTGACAAAGGAAGAGAAGAATACGTTGGAGAAGTGGGAATCGTCAGATAGTTTCCAACCAAGCACTTCGGTCAAGGACAAGATATTCAAGAAATTCAAGAGCTTTTTCGACTAAACGATATAATATCAACCAGATACTTTGTCAGTTTCAACAAAAGTAGTATCTTTGCAGCCGCTATTACGAGTTAATAGCATTAATTCAAATCATTAATTAAAACATTTATTAAATGGCAACTAAAATCAGATTGCAAAGACACGGACGTAAAAGTTACGCGTTTTATTCAATTGTAATTGCAGACAGCAGAGCACCACGTGATGGTAAATTTACAGAGAAGATTGGTACCTATAATCCTAACACCAATCCTGCTACCGTAGATTTGAATTTCGACGCTGCACTGGCATGGGTACTGAAAGGTGCACAGCCTACAGACACTGTACGTAACATCCTTTCTCGCGAAGGCATCTACATGAAGAAACACCTCCTTGGTGGTGTAGCTAAAGGTGCATTTGGCGAAGCTGAAGCTGAGGCTAAGTTCGAAGCTTGGAAGAACAACAAACAATCAGGTCTTGCTGCTTTGAAAGCAAAAGATGACGCTGCGAAGCAAGCTGAAAACAAAGCTCGCTTAGAAGCTGAGAAGAAAGTGAACGAAGAAAAGGCAAAAGCATTGGCTGAGAAGAAGGCCGCTGAACTTGCTGAAAAGGCTGCTGCTGAAGCACCCGCTCAGGAAGAAGCACCAGCTCAGGAAGAAGCTCCTGCTACTGAAGAGGCATAAACAGCCTAATAAGAGAGTTCGATCCGATACTTATTTCAAACAAAATATAAGGATTCAAACTATAAAATCCCTTCTGGTACGCCAGAGGGGATTTCTTTTTGTATCCCTATCCCCTCCTCTTCGCATAAGAAAGGGTATGCTTACTCATTTCCCAAAAACAAGACATAAAACACTAATAATCAACGATTAAAAGAGTACGTACTTTTACCAGCAAAGAGTACGTACTTATTGAGCCATTGATATACTAATTAACAGTGCGTTAAATACGTACTCTTACCATACAGGAAGTAAACATCGCCAGAAAGGAGAAGCATATACCCTACCCATCTGTACAAATAAAAAAAAAGAACCTAAAAGACGTTGCCATCTTTTAGATCCTTTTATTACTTTGCGGCATTAAGCCGCCGGTTATTTCAGATTAATATCTGTCACGACCGCCACCGTAGCCACCACCACGGTTACCGCCACCATAACCACCGCCACGGTTACCACCGCCGCCGTAGCCACCGCCACGATTACCGCCGCCGCCATAGCTGCGACGTGGAGCATCTTCTTTAGGGCGTGCAACAGATACAGCCAATTTTCTTCCGTCTACTTCTGCTTCATTCAGTGCTGCAATAGCTGCGTTACCAGCTTCGTCCTCTGTCATTTCCACAAAACCAAATCCTTTTGAACGGCCTGTCTCTCTGTCAGTAACAACTCTTGCTGAGGTAACTTCTCCGTACTCTGTAAACAACTCTGCTAAATCGGAATCGCTAATATTGTAGCTTAATCCTGCAATAAAAATGTTCATTGAAAAAATAATTAATTTCTAATTAATAAAATAAATTTGTTTGAGAAGTCTTACATAAGGAGATAAATTACTTTACAATCTTGGGAAATAAAACACATCCTTCTATCAGAAATCTTTAATACGCGGTAAATATAGACAATAAATATTGATTAGGAAGCAATTTCCTCTTTTATTTTTCAAAAGATTAGTATTATTTTTTCCGACGACGACTTCGACGGTGTTGCATCCGACTACGCTTATAACGCTGTACACGCCTATGAATCTGCCATCCACTCATTAATCCGACTACTGCAAAGATAAGTATGGTTATACCCACTCCCAGGTTATCTCCTTTGATACGTGACCATATTTCAAGCACATCTTTCGTTTTGTCGCCAAAGTCACGAATCATTGCACAACGCTCCACCACCTTACGATCGGGATACTGAATAGCATTCACCTGCACACTATCGGCACCTGCTCCAAAGAAGTAGCTCAGGTCGGTGTGATATGACAATGTGGTGTCAATTTTCGCTTCGAGTATCTCGGGAGAAGCAATGGCACTTACATATCCGCTAGTTTCCATATTGCGCAAAGCAATGTCGGGGCGGCATAGAAAGTTAATAAAGTAACTCGCCGCTTTGGGATTACCGGCATATTTGGGTATCACCCATCCATCGTACCAAATATTACTGCCTTCTCGTGGAACGACATAATCAAGCTCCACTCCTACCTCACCGGCTTCTTCGATTGCCCACATAGCATCGCCACTCCAGGTCATATTGAGCCAAGTTTTATTCTGGGTCATCATCTCCTTGCCGAAGTCGGTTTCCCAACCGGCAATATTTCCTTTCATAGCCTTGAGGGTTTTCTCTACAAGAGCCATGCCTTCGGGAGAATAATCGTTCATGAGCTCTTCGACCGTTTTCTTGCCTGCCCCCAATTCGTCGGCGTGTGCATATACAATGGCCGTGCCATAAGCATCGCGGTAACTGTCTTTCATCAGAATTTTACCGGCAAACTTCTTATCCCATAAGCAGTGCCAGCTTTCTGCATCTGCCTTATCGACAAATGCTTTATTGTAGAGTATACCGGCTGTACCCCACATATAACAAACGGCATAGCGGTTGGCAGGCCGTCCGGGCTGACTCAACTTATCAATTTGCTGACGGATATAAGGCGAAACATCATTCATATAATCGGGCGAATGGGCAAAGACCGTATCGATGGGTAGCAACAGGTTTTTCTTCAACATACGCTCAATGATATACTCCGAGGGACAAACCACATCGAAATCTTCGTGCCCCTTTTCGATCTTGGTCAGCATTATTTCATTGATGTCAAACGTCTGATAAACGATCTGAATATTCTCCCCGGTTTGTTCCTTATAATAAGCCTGAAAATCCTCGAGCACACCGTCGCCCATATAATCGGCCCAGTTATAGATTTTCAATATTTTCTCACGAGGTTCTCCCGAATTATAGCATCCGGTCAACACATAGGCAAGCGATAAAAACAGTAAGATTTTCTTCATACTCCTAAGCATATACTATTTCTTAGCCTTTCCGGCCCGACGGTTAATAACAATGAGTAGCGCCAACACTACTACGAAAATGATGGTAGAGAGCGGACGAAGCTCCGGGGTAAGCCCTCCTTTACGTGCATCGGCATAGATATAGGTAGAGAGCGTTTCGAGTCCTTGATTACCGATCGTGAATACGGTAACGGCAAAATCGTCGATAGAAAGCGTCAACGCCAGCATGAAACCACTGATCATTCCCGAACGAATCTCAGGAATAATTACTTTACGCAATGCCTGCAAGGGCGTTGCTCCCAAGTCGAGCGCAGCTTCGTAGATGTTCGGATTCATTTGTTTCAGACGAGGCAGTACGCTAAGTACCACATAGGGAGTACAGAACGTAATGTGTGCCAGCACCACAGTGGTATATCCTTGCGACACGCCCAACGAGACAAATAGCAAAAAGAGCGAGATACCCGTTATAATATCGCCATTGAGAATGGGGATGCTGTTGACAAAGCCAATGGTTTTGCGCGAGCGGGTTTTCAGGTTGAAAATGCCAATGGCCGTAATACTGCCCAAGAGGGTAGCCGCCGTTGCTGCAATCAAAGCAATACTGAGTGTATTGAGCAAAGCATTCATGAGCGAGTGATGCGTATTGACGGCAAACAGCGATGAGTACAGCTTGGTAGAGAAACCCGTCCAGTTGCCCAATACTTTGGCTTCGGTAAACGAGTAAACAATAATAATTGCAATGGGCGAATAGAGCAACAGCAGCAATATCCACAAATAGGTCTGTGCCAGTATCTTTTTTACCATAATCCACCTCCTTCGTTTGAGTTGTCCTTATCGTCGGTGCTGAGCAATGAGGTAGCTGCAATGAGCAGCAGCATAATGAGCGAAAGAGCCGCGGCATAATTCCACATACTATTATTAATGTTTTCCTGAATGGTGGTACCGAAGAGTTTGATGTTGTTCATGGTCAGCAGCTCGGCAATGGCAAAGGTAGAGATGGTGGGCATAAACACCATCATGATACCGCTCATGACTCCCGGCATAGAGAGTGGAAGCACCGCTTTGAAGAACACCTGTACGGGATTGGCACCCAGATCCTGAGCAGCCTCGATATAACTGTGATCCATCTTCTGCAAGGTGTTATAGATGGGATAGATCATAAAGGGAATAAAGTTGTAGACCATACCGAAGATAAGTGCTCCCTCGCCGAGCGGCACACTAAAGAAGTCGAATAAAGCAACGGTGGCCAAGGTACGCACCAGGATGTTGACCCACATGGGCAGAATGAACAGCACCACCATGGTTCGCGAACGGTTCAACTTGCTGTTGCTAAGTATCCAGGCAGCCGGATACCCCAACAGAATACAGAAAAAAGTAGTAATAAGAGCAATACCGATCGAGTAAACAAACGTATTGATGGCTTCGGGATGTGCAAAAAACTTAGCAAAGTTTCCCAAAGTAAGAGTTCCGTTATCGTCGGTAAACGCATAGGCTACGATAAGCAATAGCGGTATGATGACAAAAACTACTGAAAATATAATATAAGGAATGATCCAGTTCTTGCGCGACGAAAGGAAAGTCGATAATTTCTTCATTAATTAAGATTCGTATTTCTAATTCATAACTATTCGAATGGCATCCGGAGGGATTGTAATTCCCACTCGATCGCCATCATCCCACACATCGTTTGTATCTACAAACACATCTTCATCCCAATCAGAGAAGATGGTCAGGTGATAATGATCTCCTTTATAGAGAATGAACTTCACCTCGCCCGTGAGCATACCGTCTTCTTCATTGTCCTGCAAGGTCACTTTACCGAAATCGACTTCGACCTTGACCGGACTACCTGCACCGGGCGATACGGCCATGGGCAAACATTCGAACGTACAGCCCAGAAACTCTACATGAGTGTCGTCTATCCACTTACCTTGGAAGGTGTTGCAGGTACGTTCTTTCTTCATGATGTGAATATCGAAGGGTTTCACAATCAACCCTACCTCGGCACCTACCTCGAAATGGTGATAGTCTTGTACCAGAAACTCGTGGCCGTTGCACAACACAGCCATTTCATAATGCACGCCTTTGAATACCGACGATTGCACAATACCCTTGAGCTGCGCCTTGTCCGATACCGGGAAGATATATAAATCTTCGGGACGAATAACGATATCAACAGGAGCGTTCTCTCCGAAGCCCTCATCGACACATTCGAACTCGACACCACAAAAGCGTACCAGTTTATCGTGTATCATCAAACCGTTCAGGATGTTACTTTCGCCAATAAAGTCGGCTACGAAAGCATTGATCGGTTCGTTATAAATATCGGTGGGGGTTCCTATCTGTTGTATCTTTCCCTCGCTCATCACCACAATGGTATCGCTGAGTGTCAATGCTTCTTCCTGATCGTGGGTAACGTACACAAAGGTAATGCCCAGCGTCTTGTGCATCTGCTTCAGTTCCATCTGCATATCCTTACGCATCTTCAAGTCGAGTGCTGCCAAGGGTTCGTCGAGCAACAATACTTCGGGTTCGTTGACAATAGCACGGGCAATGGCTACACGCTGCTGTTGTCCTCCCGATAGTGAATCGACATCACGGTAGTCATAATCGGTCATGCCCACCATTTTCAGTGCGGCTTTTACTTTCTTATCAATGATCAACTTCGGAGTCTTCCTCAGCTTCAGACCAAAAGCAATATTATCGTACACATTCAGGTGTGGAAACAATGCATATTTTTGAAACACGGTATTTACGGGACGCTTATGGGGAGGCGTCTGCGTAATCTCCTTCCCTGCAATCTTTATTACACCTTCTGTAGCTGTCTGAAAACCGGCAATCAGACGTAGTAATGTGGTTTTGCCACAACCCGAAGGGCCGAGTATGGTAACAAACTCCCCTTTCTTAACGTTTAAACTCACAGCATCGAGAGCTGTTTTATCTCCGAAAAACTTCGAAACCCGGTTTATCTCAATGATGGATTTGGTCTGCTGTATATTCATAACTTTTTTTGGAGATGCAAAGGTACACATTTCTGCGGTTTTCGCATATACGTTAATCTAATATAACAATGAAATATCGCTTACAAACCGAAAAAAAATATATCTTTGCCTAAACATTTATTCACTAATCACACAAAATCATGAAAAAATTAACTTATCTAGCTGTCGCGGCAATGGCTATCGGTATGGTTGCCTGTACCGGTGGAAAGAAAAGCGGTTACGTTATAACCGGTACTGTAGAAGGTGCAGCCAATGGCGACACTGTTTTCTTGCAGGAAGTAGCCAACAGACAGTTTAACAAACTGGACACAGCTATTATTGAGAATGGTACGTTTACATTTGAAGGGGTACAGGATTCAACGGTCAACCGCTACATCATGTGCAAAGTAAACGGCGAAGAGTTAGTTATGGACTTCTTCCTTGAAAATGGTACGATCAATGCCAAGCTAACCAAGAGCAATGATTCGGCTACGGGTACGCCCAACAATGATGCTTACCAGGAAATCAGAACGCAAATCAATGGATTGAACGAAAAGGCCAAAGCCATATACGAAGCATTGAGCGACTCGGCCATTACCGAAGAGCAGAGAGAAGCTAAGATAAAAGAATACAGCCAACTCGAAGAGGAGATGGAACAGATCAGAGCGAAAGGTATCGCAAAGAACATCACCAACCCAGTAGGTATTTCGTTGTTCAAACAGAGTTACTACGGCATGAGCACGGAAGAGAACGAGGCATTGCTTCAACAAATTCCGGCTAAGTTCCAGAACGATGAAGTAATTTTGAAGATCAAAGAGATCACCGAACGTCAGAAAAAAACAGCAGTAGGCCAAAAATTCATTGACTTCGAAATGCTGACACCTGACGGTAAACCGGTGAAACTATCAGACTATGTAGGCAAAGGCAAAGTGGTATTGATCGACTTCTGGGCAAGTTGGTGCGGTCCTTGTCGTCGCGAGATGCCTAACCTGGTCGACGCTTATGCCAAATACAAAGGAAAGAACTTTGAGATTGTAGGTGTATCACTCGATCAAAGTGGAAATGCATGGAAAGAGTCTATCAAGAATCTGAAAATTACATGGCCGCAAATGTCGGACTTGAAATATTGGAACAGCGAAGGAGCACAATTATATGCAGTCAACAGCATTCCTCATACAGTCCTGATCGATGGCGATGGTACCATTATTGCACGCGGTTTACATGGCGATGAACTTCAAAAGAAGTTGTCCGAAGTGATTAAGTAAGCAGTAAATAAATTAATAAAAAAAGGATGTTGGCCGTTTTATGGCTAACATCCTTTTTTTGTGATAAATACCAAAACAATACAATCACTTCTTTGTTGAATTAATCGGTAAGACAGATCGCTTAACCTAATAAAGACCAAACGGATATGAGAACATGTAGACTTTATTTTTTAACGGGTATTCTTTTGCTCGCATTCACTGCTGGCGGGTATGCACAAGAGCAAAACAATCAGATTTATTTGCCCAAGTTTGCTATCAAAACGAATGCACTCTATTTGGCAACTACGACGTTTAACCTCGGATTTGAAGTCAGTTTATCCCGAAAGATGTCATTGGATGTTTCGGGCAACTACAACCCGTGGGAGTTTGGTAACAACAAGCAAATCAAACACTGGCTGGTTCAGCCGGAGCTTCGTTATTGGTTGTGCGAACGTTTCAACGGACATTTCTTTGGTATTCACGGACACTATGCCGAGTACAACGTAAGCAATCTCAACATCTTCGGCATGGGCAATTATAGGTATGAGGGTAATCTATACGGTGGCGGTATATCCTACGGTTACCAATGGCTTATCAGCAAACGCTGGAGCATGGAAGCAGAGATCGGTGTAGGATATGCACGTCTCAAATATGATAAACATGAGTGCGGTCATTGCGGACAGAAGCTGGGCAACTACTCCAAGAACTATTGGGGGCCCACGAAGGTAGCTCTGAATATGATTTACGTCATCAAATAACACCTAAAACTGGAAATAATGAAAACAAGAATTATACGTTCGCTGGGGATGGTGGTTTTGGCTTTTACCCTACTTCTTCCAATCAACGCACAACGGTTGTACAAAGATGCCATCCTTGTTTCCGATGCCATCCTATGGCAAGCGGGAAATACATTGCAGGTTAAAATGATCATCGACATCAGTAACCTGAAGGTAGCCAAAGACCGCTCATTAACCCTTACTCCGGTTCTGATAGGTGCCAACAACAACGTGGCACTCGACGATATTATCATCAATGGCAAGCGACGCCAAAAGGTATATCTGCGCGCCATGGCTCTGAATAAAGCAGCCAACCTCGAAATGCCTAATGCCCAAACGGATATTATCAACTTCAGCCAGACCATCCCCTATCAACCTTGGATGGAAAATGCCACACTCAATCTGGTAGAGAATTTATGCGGATGTGGTGGTCACCAGGAAGAACTGAATCAGGAGCTGATCATGGCCGAACTATCGACCGAAGCTAGTAGAGCACCCAAAGTAGTAGAGCCACCGGTTGTTATACCTCCTAAGATTTTCTATGAATCGTATGAGTCTCATCTCGATTTTCCAGTTAACAAATCTGTTATCTTAGCGGATTATATGAATAATAATACCGAAATGGCGAATATTCAAGCGTTATTCGATAAAATTAAGAACGATAAAAACCTGACCATTACAGAGATTCAGATCGTTGGATTCGCTTCTCCCGAAGGGCCGCTCAAGTTCAACGAAGAACTTTCGAGAAATCGTGCCGAAGCACTGAAGAAGTACTTGGTGAGCAAAGAGGGGTTGCCGGAGAATATGTACAAAGTATCCTTTGGAGGCGAAAACTGGGACGGCTTAGTCAAAGCACTTCAGACCTCGGATATGAAGGACAAAGAGGCATTCCTGAATATCATCCGCAACACCTCGGACGATGCAACCCGAAAACAAGAGATTATGAAGATAGGCGGCGGAGCACCTTACTTGATGATGCTCAAAAACATCTATCCCGGCCTCCGAAAAGTTAATCTGCACATTGCCTATAAGGTGGTAGAGATGCCTAAATGACCAATACAAGCAATCTATAATAAAAAAGCTACTGCGTGTTGAATGCAGTAGCTTTTTCTATATTAAGGAAACGATTGATTAATTGAACCAACGTACATAACAGAAATCCTGACGATGAGGAAGATCTGCATTTTTCGGATACATACGATAAGCTACTTTAAAGCTACCGGCATTTGACAAACTATGTTTCACCTGGAAGGTGTACAAGTTACCCTCTTTCTTAACCACGTTAAATGGTTCGGTCGAATAAACGTGCTGCTGCCCGTTGGCTGTTATATTGGTTGTTACCAGCTCCAGACCAATGGCATCGTTCAATCCCTTCTCATCAATAACGATAGTGATGGTATATTCCTTACCACTTTCCAGATCGCCACAGTCAATTCCATGCTCTTTATCGATAGACACCACCTCGATGCTATCCCACTTGGCAACTACTTCTTCTTTCCAAGCCGCAATTTCCTTAGCCTTGGCATTGTTGTTGGCAGAGAGCAGGTGGAAACGCTTAGCCTCCTTGTTGTAAAACTTGGTAAAATAATCGTCGAGCTGGCGCTTCATGGTGTAGTGAGGAGCAATCTGAGCGATCGAGTTCTTCACCGTCTTTATCCAACCCTCAGAATAACCTTTCTTGTTGCGGGCATAGTACAACGGAAGAATCTCAGTTTCGAGCACACTGTAGATGGTTGCAGCATCAAGCTGATCTTGATGATCTTGATTTTGATACGTACGCTTATCGGTCAATGCCCATCCTGCACCTTCGCGGTAACCTTCGAGCCACCAACCATCGAGCACAGAGAAATTCAGTACACCATTCATCAAAGCCTTTTCGCCCGATGTACCCGATGCTTCGAGCGGACGGGTCGGTGTATTCAACCAAATATCAACTCCCGATACCAAGCGGCGAGCTAGTTGCATATCGTAGTTTTCAAGGAAAATAATCTTACCCAAGAACTCCGGACGGCGAGAGATCTCGATGATTCGCTTAATCAAATCCTGACCGGCACCATCTTGCGGGTGAGCCTTTCCGGTGAAAAGGAACTGCACCGGATAATTGGGGTTGTTTACAATAGTAGACAAACGCTCCAAGTCGGTAAACAGCAAGTGCGCACGCTTATATGTGGCAAAGCGACGACCGAAACCAATCAGCAATGCATTCGGATTGATCTTATCCATCAAAGAAACAATACGCGAAGGATCGCCTTGATTCTTCAACCACGTATCGCGGAACTGACGACGAATGTAATCGACCAGCTTATTCTTCATGGTCATGCGGGTGTTCCATATCTCTTCGTCGGAAACGTTATAGATGGCTTCCCATATCTTCGGGTTAGATTGATCGTACAAGAAGTTTTCATCGAAATGTTTAGCATACAATGTTTTCCACTCAGTAGCTGTCCAGGTAGGAAAGTGCACACCGTTGGTTACATAGCCTACGTGACTCTCTTCGGGGAAGTATCCTTTCCAGATAGAGGCAAACATCTCTTGCGATACTTTTCCGTGCAACCAGCTTACACCATTAACCTCTTGCGAAGTATTGCAGGCGAAAACCGACATACAGAAACGTTCGCCTTTGTCGCCGGGGTTGTTACGCCCCAAGTCCATCAAATCGTCCCAATTGATACCCATCAATGCCGGGTAGCCACTCATGTATTTGCCAAACAGACCTTCGTCGAAGTAGTCGTGACCGGCAGGAACAGGTGTATGTACCGTATAAAGCGACGAAGCACGAACCAGCTCGATGGCTTGATCGAAGGTAAGTCCCGTAGCTACATAGTCGCAGATGCGCTGCACGTTGATCAATGCGGCATGACCTTCGTTGCAGTGATATACCTCTTTCTCAATACCCAAAGCTTTCAGTGTAAGCATACCACCTATACCAAGCAGAATCTCTTGCTTCAAGCGGTTCTCCCAGTCGCCACCATAAAGCAGATGCGTAATGGAACGATCGAACTCGCTGTTCATCTCATTGTCCGTATCGAGCAGATACAGGGAGATACGGCCTACATTCACGCGCCACACGTTGGCATGCACGAAGTAATCCATATAGGGCACATGAACTACCATTGGTTGCCCGTTGGCATCCATCACTCTGTCGAGTGGAAGCTGACCGAAGTTCTGTGCTTCGTAGTTGGCCACCTGCTGACCGTCGATAGTCAATGTTTGTGTAAAATAGCCATACCGATACAAGAAACCTACCGCACAAAGATTCACATTGCTGTCCGAAGCTTCCTTTAAGTAGTCGCCGGCCAGTACACCCAAACCACCCGAGTAGATCTTCAACACGTGAGTCAATCCGTATTCCATGCTGAAATAAGCAACCGATGGGCGTTGAGCATCCGGTTTTACATCCATATAGCTTCTGAACTTCGCATATACATCGTTCATGCGTTTCAGTATGACTTTATCTTTTGATAAAGCTTCTAATTTTTCAAAACTCATTCGCTCAAGAAGAAGCACCGGGTTGTAGCCCACTTCTTTCCAAAGAGCCGGATCGAGGTCTCTGAATAATTCGATAGCTTCAAAGTTCCACGACCACCAGATATTACGTGAAATTTCAGATAGTTTCTCTAATTCTACCGGAACGCGAGACTTCACAGTAACTTCCTTCCAGTTGGGAGTGTTCACATTACTAACTTTAACTTTCATAATGTTTAGTATTAACTTGTTGATGAATAGTTTACTTATTTTTTTGGCGCTTTTGAGCGTTGCGCAAAGCAACGTCATAGGCTTTATAATAATAGGTAATAAAGTGTTTCCACAAAGCGTGCTCGGCTACCTTACCGGCTTGTTTGCGAATCTGCTTTACCTCATTTTCACTCTTTTGCGAGAACAGCGTAATGGCATCTTTAATGCCATCGGCCACTGCCGAATAGTTATAGTCGGACCGATGCAGCACCTCTACTCCGTTCTCCAATCCATGCAGTTTTTTCAGGCTGTTCACCCAAAGACCGAAACCGGCCAGATCGGTTGTAATAGTGGGCACCCGAAAGGCTACACTTTCGAGTGGTGTATACCCCCAAGGTTCGTAATAAGACGGATACACACTCAGGTCCTCGCCCAATAAAAGATCGTAATACTCCTTGTTCATAATACCGTCGTTTCCATCGAGGTAGCAGGGTACGAATATCACCTTTACTTTGTCGGTCGATTCATTTCTCATGCCCAACGAAGCAAGCGTGTTCAGTATCGGGTCTTGCGGCATATTGTGCAGCCAATGCGTGATGAAAGGAATCTCGAGCGGTTCATTAAAGCTTTCTTTGCTTGCCAACCGCAGTTGCAAATCTTCACGGGGTTTATCGACCCAGGCGGGCACCGTAATAAATGCCAATACGTTCTTCGTTAAATTCGCATCGTTGTTCAACCGGCTCAACGACTCCAGAAACACATCGATTCCTTTGTTCTTGAATTCGTACCTGCCGCTGGTTCCTACAATAATCGTTTCATTATCGAGTTGCGTGCCGAGTAGCTTATTGGCAACGTGGAGCATGGTTGCCCGCGCCCGCTTCCGCTTACTGGTAAAGGTACTTCCTTTGGGTACAAAATCGTCTTCAAAGCCGTTCATTAAGATCACGTCGGCAGGCTTATCCAGAAGTTCGCGACATTCGTTATTGGTAATCTCGCTTACGGTGGTAAAGCAGTCTACATGATGCGCCGTTTGTTTTTCAATCGAATGTTTCGACTCCATGTTCAGCTCCTGTGCCATCTGGTCGCCATTGTAGGCAGACAGATAATCGTATAGCGGTTTATAGTTTCCGGCTATCGAGCGACCGATCGATGTGGCATGCGTAGTAAAGATGGTAGCCACCTCGGGCACGGCCATTTGTACATAAAGTGCTCCCATACCGGTCATCCACTCATGTGCCTGATACACTACCTTGTCGGCTTTGGTCAGGTTATAGCGATAAAAACTCTCCACAACACGACCTGCTGCATACGAAAACATCGAAGCTTCGTCGTAATCGCCATAAGCATGCAACGAGTCAACTTGATACTGATTCCACATTTGGGCATATATCTCATTCTTTTGCGAAAAGAACGGCTGAAAATCAACTAAAATAACAATGGGTTGGCCTGGAATGTTCCAGCGTCCGATACGGACAGGTAGATTTTCTTGCTGACAGGCATGTTTCTTCCATGCTGCATAAAGACTGTCAGATTCTGTAAACAATGGATTCTCTTTTCCTTCCCACAAATCGGGACCTATAAAAAACACTTTATCTTGAAAACTAGCTTGCAACGTATTCGCTCTTGTTGACAAGACCGTATAAATACCTCCTACTTTATTACATACTTCCCAGCTAGCTTCGAAGATGTAATTGGGAGTTAATAACTCTTTTAGCATATAATGTATTAAACTATTTTTTTCGTGTGATTTGTACAAAAGTACTCATTATTTATTAATTATCTTCTGTTAAAGCTTGAAATATGCTTAAAGAAGAGTAAACAAACGTTTGCGAAAGGCCTCTAAGTAAGCTTTTTGCTAAAAAATATTTCAAATGTATAACCAATAGATGCCTAAAGAAAGCGCAACTGCATGGAGCAAGGCAACTGCAAATAAAAAAAAGACTTAAACGTTCATTGAAAAACGTCTAAGCCTTTTTCGAAAAGCCCGAGGCCTTTTAAAAAAAGACGGCGGGCTTTAAAAAAAAAGCGGCGGGCTTTTCAGAAAAGTCCGCCGTCTTTTTAGGAGATTCGTTTAGCCCACCAATGCGCTACCGATCAAGAAGGTAGCAGCCAAAGCCACAATAGCGTAAAGCTCGGGGAATACGGCCAGAATCAAGGTGTTACCGAATACATTGTGTCCTTGTCCGATTGCTGCAATACCGTTGGCACATACCTGTCCCTGACGAATGGCCGAGAACAAGGCTACCAAACCCAAAGCGATACCTGCACCCAATACGGCACATGCCTGAATAGGGGTAATGGCAGGAGTCAAGATACCGAAAATAGTCTGAAACATAAAGTAACCGGCAAAACCGTACAAACCTTGTGTACCCGGAAGGGCTGTTAATACAAGAAAGTTACCAAACGCGCTGTCGTTCTTCTTCAATGCACCAATAGCAGCATTACCTGCAATGGTTACTCCGTAAGCACTACCAATTCCCGACAATCCAACCATTACTGCGATACCCAAATAGGCAATTAACAAATTTATTTCCATAATCTGATATTTTTATTTATTGTTTAATTTTTAATATTTACTTCTTGAAAATTTTAATTCTTGAACGGTTTGTACTCTTTGCCTCCGCCTTCGTATCCAGAGTTCTTAAAGAACTCGACGAACGTCAAACGCATGGGGTGCACCATGGCACCAAGCACATTCATGAAAATGTTGATGCTGTGTCCTATCACGAAGATAAGCACCATTACGATAGGTCCTGCAATCACGTTGTCGGGACTCATACCTACGGCCAAGCTGTTGAATACACTGGCCAGAATACCTCCCGAAAGCCCCAAAGCAAAGAGACGAACGTAAGAGAGAATATCTCCCAGCAGTCCCGTTACCATGTTGTACGAATCCCATAATCCCAGTCCGATATTGATAAAGATGTTTTTGTCTGGACTGTTATAGAGGAAGATCATCGCACCGGCAATGGCCAGTATCACCAGATGAACGGTTTCGCCCATCGGCATCACGGTAGGTAGCAGGTACGAAACAGCCATCGAAATAAGTAGGATAATCCAACCGATCGTAGCCACAGCGTACTTAAAGCCAAACTGTATGGACTGATTCACTGCTTTCAACACCATACCGAAGAGGATTTGCACCGCACCCAGCACCAATGATAACTGGAACATCTGGTTGTTGTCCAGATACAGCACCGACTTCATTCGTTGCAGGAACGGCCAAGGCAGTTCATACAGGCTCACTCCAAAGAAGGTGCCGGTAAGCATTCCGCAGAAGAAGGTCGAGATGGCCAATATCTGCACCAACGACAAGATGCCTTTCATACTGGGTTTGATGTTCTTGGTGATTAACCGATAACCGGTTACGCCCAGCAGCAAGAATAGTCCGTAGCCCGAATCGCCCAAACAAAGTCCGAAAAAGACCATGAAGAAGGGAGCGAAGAACGGTGTCAAGTCCAACTCATTATACTTAGGCAGCATATAGAGTTTACAGATGGGCTCAAACCAAGCAAAGAATCCTTTGTTGTTCAACTCAATCGGCACATTATCCTCGGGTGTAGGATCGCTAATCTCGTAGTACACGTGCGACTCGTCGAGGAAGGCTTTAATAGCCAGTTCGCTGGAAGCAGGTGCCCATCCCTGAAGCATCATCAGCTTCTCTCCGGCGGCTTGCTCGCAACTAAGCACTACTTTGGAGAATTCAATCTCGCCCTGTACTGCATTCAGTGCAGCTTTCAACGCGGGAATTTCTTTCTCGGCATACGTTGTGAGTTGTTGCTCATTGGCTTCGAGAGCTTCCTGAGTTTCCAGGCACATAGCGTTAATGCGTGTCAGCGAGTAAGCGGGCAGTTTGACTTGCTCCACATCGAGGTCTACCTCTTCCTCTGCCTTGGTTACTGTTATAAAGTACACCTTAGACGAGACGGTGGCAATGACCATTGCATGATACATCGTCTCCCAGTCAGGGTTGTAGTTACCTTCCGAGCAACAATAGAAACCTACCTGAAAACCGGCTTCGCGTAAGCGTTGCACATCAGTAGGTTCAAAATCGCCCCAAGCCTGCAAGACATCCCGTTCTTTGATATAGGTTTGCAACTGCACGGTGAGTCGGTTCTTCTCTGCCAAGAGGGCTTCGATTTCATCGGCTACTTCATGTCCACGAACCACTTCGCCTCCATCGGTCGACGGTACTACGCCTTTGCCCAATTTCTGGTTTTGCAGTAGCTTAAGGGTCGTTGCCAAACGAGTCGACAAGCGAATGTTCTCTTGCAGTTCGGCATTATCCGCCGCTCCCTGTTGCTTCTCTACAACATGAACTACTCCCAGCTCGCGAAGACTTCCAAGAAACTCTTCGTACTCTTTATGATAGGCCAGGAAGGTGATTTTCTTCATTTTAGTAATCATGCCTCTGCCTCCTTTCTTTTTTCTTGCTGCGACTTCAGAATCTTTTGCGATGATTTAGAGAGGTTTTCTTCGTCCTCCATGAATCGTTTTATCTTTCGCAATGCATCCTGATAGCCCGGTATCTGTACCTTCTCAAAAAGATTCACCTTTTGAGTGGTTTTCTTTCGTGCATGTTCCAACAGGTTCAGTTTGGCGAGAATAAACTCCCGTTCGATAGCCGTATGCGCGAGCTTTTTGAGCAGGTGCAAACCATCGGCATACCATTTGGGAGCATTAAACAAGCTATACGGACGTATCTCGAAATCTACATTCTCGAGCAGAGGTACCCGTACGCCGGCAATCTTCTTCACGCCAAGGTGAACGTCATTTACTTTTATCAATGAGGAATCAAACTCATTCCAAAGTGCGAACATGGCTTCATAGGCCTGGATTTGCTTCTCCAAGCTCTTTTCCAACTCCACAGCTTCTGCTTTACAGCGCTTCACTTCCATGCGCAGCGCACTTTCCTTATTCTTGATGATAGGCAGTGTACGCACCCGCACTTTCAGTTGCTTTTCGAGCTGCTGAAGAGAGGTTTTGTTATATTGAAACTTTATAGCCATCGCATATTCTTTTTATTCCGCCGGCCAGAATTGGTCAACGAGTTCTTTCTTGATATTGACTTCCTCAGGACGGAAATACTCGCCAAACAAGCCCCACGCCACATCGAGCATCTCGGTGGTATCTAGATTCACATCGATGGCCAACAACTGGTTCGAGTAATCGCGGGCAAAGGCAAGCGTACGCTCGTCATAATTGGTCAGGTCGAAACCATTCTCCTGCTTGGTTTTGGCATTGGCAGCATCGGCATACAAACGCACGGCAGCATTCATCACCTGCGGATGATCCTTACGGGTTTTCTTACCTGTTACCAATTGCTTCAAACGTGAAAGCGAGCGGAAAGGGTCTACAATAACCTTACCGATATCGCTGTCGCGACGCAAGAAAAGCTGTCCTTCGGTAATATAACCCGTATTATCGGGTACTGCATGCGTAATATCGCCACCCGATAATGTGGTTACGGCAATGATGGTAATCGAACCGCCCGAGGGGAATTGCACTGCCTTCTCGTAGATCTTAGCTAAGTCCGAGTAAAGCGAACCTGGCATGGAGTCTTTCGATGGAATCTGATCCATACGATTCGACACGATGGCCAGTGCATCGGCATAGGAGGTCATATCAGTAAGCAGTACCAGTACTTTTTCGTTGTTGTTTACAGCAAAGTATTCGGCAGCTGTCAATGCCATATCGGGCACTAGCAAACGCTCTACGGGAGGATTCTCGGTAGTGTTTACGAAGCTCACGATACGGTCGAGTGCACCTGCATTCGAGAACACATTCTTAAAATACAGGTAGTCATCGTTTGTCATACCCATACCGCCCAGAATAATCTTATCGGTTTCGGCACGAAGTGCTACACTCGCCATTACCTGATTAAAGGGTTGATCGGGATCGGCAAAGAACGGAATCTTCTGTCCCGACACCAGGGTGTTGTTCAAGTCGATACCTGCAATACCGGTTGCAATCAGCTCCGAGGGTTGTTTGCGTCGCACCGGGTTTACCGAAGGTCCGCCAATCTCTACCTCTTGTCCTTCAATCTCGGGACCACCGTCAATCGGATCGCCAAAGGCGTTAAAGAACCGTCCGGCGAGTTGCTCGCTCACTTTCAATGTAGGCGATTTACCCAGAAACACTACCTCGGCGTTGGTAGGGATACCGTTAGTACCCTCGAACACCTGTAAAGTCACATCATCTCCGGAAATCTTTACTACCTGAGCAAGCTTGCCTTCGACCGTGGCCAACTCGTCATACCCTACCCCTGTTGCTTTGAGCGAACAGGTAGCTTTCGTAATCTGAGTGATCTTAGTATATATCTTTTGAAATGCTTTTGTTGCCATCTCTTTATTTCGATTTAATGATTTACTATTTTACACTTCTTTCGGCTACCAACTCTGCAAGCTGTTTCACGAATCCGTCATACTGTTCGGACTTAAACACCGAATAGTTCATCTGCTTGCAAACGTTAATAATCTTCTTAAAGTAATCCATTACTTCAGTGAAGCTGTCAAACTCAAATTCGGTATGGCAGATATCGATCACCAAATTCAAGATGGCTTCCTGACGCTCCATCGGCGTTACCGAATCGATTTCATCAAAAGCATCCTGTTGCAGGATCACGAAGTCGATCAACTCCGACTTCCAGAATGTTACGTGATACTCTACAGGTACACCATCGTCACCCAGAATGTTGATCTGCTCTGCGATCTCCTTACCTCGTTGCAAACGAGTCTTGATTTCGTTGACCTTTCCAATCCATTGATCGTTGATGTGCTTGGAGATGTACTCTTCGAACTCGGGATACTCAATGTATTTCGAGTATGAGTCGATGGGGTTTACAGCCGGATAGCGTTTTCTATCGGCACGTTCCTGCTCCAAAGCGTAGAAACAACGGGCTACCTTCTTTGTATTCTCCGTTACCGGCTCTTTCAGGTTACCACCCGCAGGAGATACCGTACCGATAAAGGTAATAGAACCTGTTTTGTCATTGCTTAGTTTCACATAACCGGCACGACCGTAGAAGTTAGAGATAATGGCCGAGATATCCATCGGGAATGCATCCGGTCCGGGCAACTCCTCCATACGGTTCGACATCTCACGCAATGCTTGTGCCCAACGCGAAGTAGAGTCGGCCATCAACAATACCTTCAATCCCATGGCACGATAGTATTCGGCTATCGTCATAGCGGTATACACAGATGCCTCACGGGCAGCCACGGGCATATTCGATGTATTAGCGATGATAATGGTACGTTCCATCAGCTTACGACCGGTATGCGGATCGACCAATTCGGGAAACTCTGTGAAGATTTCTACTACCTCATTGGCACGCTCACCACAAGCCGCAATAATCACAATATCCGCTTCGGCCTGTTTCGAGATACCGTGTTGAAGTACCGTTTTACCTGTACCGAAGGGACCGGGAATAAACCCTGTTCCACCCTCTACGATGGGGTTGATGGTATCGATTACACGTACTCCCGTTTCAAGCAATTTGAACGGACGTGGCTTCTCTTTGTAGTTGGTCATAGCTTGTTTTACGGGCCAGCGTTGTATCATATTCACATTCACGTCAGTACCCGATTCATCGGTTAGCACAACGATCACTTGTTCGATGGTATAATCGCCTTCAGCCACGATTGACTTCACCGTAGCAGTACCTTTCATGGTAAAAGGTGCCATAATCTTCAAGGGTTGGAAGTTCTCATCAACCTCACCGAGCCAAGCCGATGCTTCCACCTTATCACCCACACTAACCATTGGGATAAAGTGCCACAGCTTCTCTTTATCGAGCGGATATGTGTACTGCCCTCTTTTGAGGAATACACCATCCATTTTATCTAAATCATTTTGCAGACCATCGTAGTTTCGTGATAACATACCCGGTCCGAGAGTTACCTCAAGCATGTGTCCGGTAAATTCTGCTTCGGCACCCACTTTCAGTCCACGTGTGCTTTCAAACACTTGCACGTATACATTGGATCCTACTACCTTAATCACCTCCGCCATCAGTTTATCGCCACCGGTCGAGATATAACAGATCTCATTCTGTGCTACCGGTCCGTCAACGACGAGGGTCACCATGTTGGCTATAACGCCATTAACAGTTCCTTTTGTTGCCATATATTTTCTTTAGTTTATTACTTAAATTCTGCAGGAATCTGCACTTCGTTCTTGAGTTCGTCAATAATATTTCGGAAGAGTTGATTGCCTTTCTCTTTATCCAATGCCAGCCAGCGCTCAATCATTTCGAGCTTTAGCACAAAAGCAAAGAGGCGTTCGACCGTAAAGTAATCGAAAAAAACGGCATCTTCCATCCAGTTCCATCGTAGCGAATCGAGTTTCTTTTCTCTCTCTACCAACTCTGTCAGTTCATTGATCTTCAAGAGTTGATCGAAGTACTCAACCTCGCCTGTCAAACCAAAATCCCGTGCACCCGAAGTGCGTAAAGCTTCGCAAACATCGGTATATCCAATTACATTGCGTGATACATCCCATTTATATTTACGAGCAGTAAAAGCGATCAATATATTATTGATGTTCAAATTAAATTCAAACCAGGAAGATACAAACTGATTGCCGCACTGCATAGCATATGTATAATAAAGTGCAGCCAAGTGGTCTTCGGGCATAACTGTTTCGTCCGAAGAAGCATTAAAATAGTCGGTTAAGAATGCTGATAGATACGATGGAAGTTTTTTCACATCAACTTCTCCCCCTTCTCTGATTTGCTCTATTGCCTCTATCAGTTCTTCTGCCGTATAGTTACCTCGCAAATCAATATCAGCCTCTTTGTTTTGAAGTAGTTTCAGCAAATTGGCATTATCAAATTTCAAGTAGAACAGATCAATTAATTTCTGATCTGCCATTGATAGACTGGAATAAATTTCTGTTTTAAAATCAGCTATGGTGTAACTTAACTTGCTATCTTCCAATGTGAGTTCCGGTAATCCGGCTACCAGGTAATAGTATTTACTCATAGGATATCTGTTTAGAAGAGCATTTCTACCAATTGCGGACGAAGGAATTCTTTAAAGTAGTTCATAAACTCCTCTTCTCCGAAATTTACTTTATATGAACCATCTGCCGGAGAGACAGAGAATAAGGCTTTGATACCGTTGACCTGTTCTATCTGAAGACCATTATCCAACAAAACCTTCGCATTTGCAGCGAAATAATCTTTTAAAGATTTTGCATCATCGGTCGAGATAACGATCGGTTCTTCCACACTCCATTTACTGGCAAGTGCAACAATAAAAGCGCTTAAAAATTCTTTATTCTGAGCAAATTCTTTGACAGGAGCTGTTACTATTTTATCGGTTACCAAAGTAGCAATCTCCGATTTCAGTGCATTTACAGCCTGACCGGCAAATAATTTTAGTTCCGATTTTGTGTTTTCAGTCAACTCATCGGCAGACTTACGCGCAGCAAGAGCTATTGAATCGGCTTCCTTACGGGCATCATCAATAATCTTTTTAGCTTCATCCTGAGCATTCGCAATAAGTCTTTGGGCTTCTACATTGCCTTTTTCTACACCTTCACGGTAGATCTTATCTGTCAACTCTTGAATTTTGTTTTCCATATCTGGACTATTTTTTAGTTGTTTATATTTAGTTTTATCTTTGCTACCCAGCAGATTCTTGCCAAAATTACAAAAATCAAACGGATATCAAAGAATTTCGGGGGTAAATGTACAAACAAAACGCTAAAAGACAGACTAAATAATACTGAAACGGAAAAAAACGACACTGAAACGACTTTTCACCACAGAGGACAAAACGCAAAACGTCCCGTCAGTCTGATCGACTAACGGGACGTTTCTAAAAATGGCGGCTACCTACTCTCCCACTGTTACGCAGTACCATCGGCGTGATCAGGCTTAACTTCTCTGTTCGGAATGGGAAGAGGTGGAACCCTGATGCTATAGCCACCTAAATAAGGTTGACATG